>Ga0247825_10001862_pt1 | contig 13955 bp, 11 predicted proteins | sample 13C_Vanillin_Day_FD_194413 | JGI IMG/M metagenome (GOLD analysis project Ga0247825, IMG submission 194413) | Soil microbial communities from agricultural site in Penn Yan, New York, United States - 13C_Vanillin_Day48 | ecosystem: Environmental > Terrestrial > Soil > Agricultural land | place...
GTCCAAGGGCCGATCGGTGGCCGGCGTGACGATGTCCACACGTGTCTCCGGCGGTACCGGCACAGTGCGTGTGGCTGACCACACCGCGATGCCCGCCGCGGCACCGGTGATCAAGGCCGCAACCGCCATCAGCGCCGCGCGTCGTCCAAGAGTTCTGCGTACCTCGGCCACCGCTGTCTCGGTCTGCTGCCGCAACTGCTGCTGGACGATGGTCGGGTCTGGTCGGCGAGTCCACTCGTCTCCGGGCGTGGGCGATGTGAGGCTGTCGATCTTGTCCAGCACGAAGAGAACCGTCGAGATATCGGCGACGCGGTGTCTGGGATCCTTGACCAGACAACTCTGCAGCAACGTGCGGATCGGCGGCGGCACGTCCGAGGGAAGCGTCCCCCATTGCGGTTCGAGACGCACGACTGCCCCGAGCACTTCCGTCATGTCCGCGCCGTCGAACGGGCGCACGCCGCTGAGCATCTCGAACAGCACGGTGCCGAACGCCCAGATGTCCGCGCGCCGGTCCACCGTCTTGCCCCGCGCCTGCTCGGGACTCATGTATGCCGCGGTGCCGAGGATCACACCGGCGCCGGTCATGAGGGCCGGCGACGTGATCGTTGGCAACTGTGACAAGTCCGGCTGAAGCCGGACACTACGACCGTCCGGTGCGCCGCCGGGTACACCGTTCGGCGTGCCACCGGGCACACCGTTCGGTGTGCCACCGGGTACGTAGTGTCCGGCTTCGGCCAGACCCAGCGCTTTGGCCAATCCGAAGTCGAGGACTTTCACTACACCGTCGGGCCGGACCTTGATGTTCGCGGGTTTGAGATCGCGGTGGACGATCCCCTGCTCGTGCGCGGCCTCCAAGGCATGGGCGATCTGTTTGGCAATCGGCAACGCCTCGTCGAGTGACATGGCGCCTCGCGCGATGCGTCGCGACAGATCCTCGCCCTCGACGAGTTCCATCACGAGCGCACCTACGTAGTGTCCGGCTTCAGCTGGACCTTCCTGGAAACCGTGGATCGCCGCGATGTTCGGATGATTCAGAGATGCCAGCGTCTGTGCTTCGCGTGTGAACCGGGCAAGCCGATCGGCGGCGTTCGCGAACGAGTCAGTGAGGACCTTCAGGGCGACGTCGCGATTGAGCCTGGTATCGCGCGCCCGGTACACCTGGCCCATTCCGCCTTCGCCGATCAAAGCCGTGACCTCGTAGACACCGAAACGGCTACCGGGAGTGAGTGCCAAATCGGTGTGGATTATACGTGGGGGAGTGCGACGTGCGGCGGCGTGTGGTACGACCGTACACGGAGGTCCAGTTTTGTGGTCTGGCCCTCGCACGGTCGCACCCTCGCACCGCTATGTCGCCGCAGTATATGATGTGCCGTTCGGGAACGGGGGCGGCCACCGGCGGTCAGTCGGGCGGCTTCTGGAGAGTGACTATGAAAACCGTGATTGCCTTCGCGTCAGTCCTGCTCGTGAGTGCGTCCGCGCATGCGCAGACATCGTCGGTGTCGGCCGCCGCGTGCGAGCGTCTGGCCGCTTCGCTCAAGCTGCCGAATTCCACCGTGACGTCGGCCACGCCCGTCGCTGCCGGTAAGTTCGTCCCGCCAGGTGGTGGCGGCGCCGCTGCAGCTGCCGGCCTGCCCGCGTTCTGCCGGGTGGCGCTGACGATCAAGCCGTCGAGCGACTCCGACATCAAATCCGAGATCTGGCTGCCGATGTCCGGGTGGAACGGCAAGTTCCTGCAGGTGGGCAACGGCGCCTGGGGCGGTTCGATCCAATACGGTCCGCTGGGCGACGGTATCCGGCGTGGCTACGCGGCCGCGTCCACCGACACCGGCCACACGGGCGCAGACGCGAGCTTCGCGGTCGGTCATCCTGAAAAACTGATCGACTTCGGATACCGCTCGGTTCATGAGACCGCGGTGCAGGGCAAGGCGACGGTTGCGGCACTCTACGGCACCGCGCCTCGGTTGTCGTACTTCAATGGCTGTTCTGGCGGCGGCCGCATGTCGTTCATGGAAGCGCAGCGCTTCCCCGAGGATTTCGACGCCATCATTGCCGGTGCTCCCGGTTACAACCGCACCGATGGGGCATTCCAGTCGCTCGGTGCGATGCAGGCCACACACAAGGATCCCGCGAGCTTCATCCCCGCCAGCAAGTACCCGATGCTGCACAAGGCGGCGCTCGACAAGTGCGATGCCGTTGATGGACTCATGGACGGACTCATCACCGATCCCCGCAGCTGCAAGTACGATCCGGCCGTGCTCGCGTGCAAGGGCGCCGACGGTCCCAGCTGTCTGACGGCGCCGCAAGTGGCGGCCGCGCAGAAGATCTACGCGCCGGTCGTCGACCCCAAGACCGGCAAAGAGGTATTCGCGGGCCTCGAGCCTGGCAGCGAGATGCATTGGGGCGCTATCTCCGGCGAAGAGCCGCACCCGATGTACTACGACCTCGCGAGATTTCTCGTCTTCGCGGATCCAAATTGGGACTTCCGGAGCCTCGATCTCGGCAAGCACCTCGAGCTCGCGCGCCAGAAGGACGGCGGCATTCTGTCGGCGATGTCCACGGACCTGAAGCCGTTCGTCGGCCGCGGCGGGAAGCTTCTCATCTATCACGGCTGGGAAGACCAGAACATCTCGCCCCGCATGTCGGTGGAGTACTACGAGAAGGTGCAGGCGACGATGGGCAAGGCGTCGGTGGACAACGCAGTGAAACTGTTCATGGTGCCCGGCATGGGACACTGCGGTGGCGGCGACGGCCCCAATGAGTTCGACATGATCGCCACGCTCGAGGAGTGGCGTGAAAAGGGCAAGACGCCGACCCAGATCCTCGCGTCGAAAGTGAGCGACGGACAAGTGGTGCGGACGAGACCGCTCTGCCCGTTTCCCCAGGTCGCCAAGTACAAGGGCACCGGCAGCATCGATAAGGCGGAGAGCTTCGCCTGCTCGGCGCCATGAGCCGGAGGCTCTGGGCGCTGGGCTCTGGGCTTTGGGGGTGGTTGCCAGCCTCCGTTCGAACGGTAGGCCTAGAACCAACGCCTAGAGCCCAAGGCCTAGAGCCCGCGTCTGTCCTCCCCGCCTGCCTGGCGGCGCTGATTGTCCTCGTCGCCAGCGCAGCCGCCGCGCAGTCGCCTGTCACCAATCCCCCCAGCCAGCCGCCTCCGTACAGCCAACTTCGCGTGATTGCCCCGGCAGCGCCCGGCGGAGGGTGGGACCAGACCGCGCGCGTGATGCAGCAGGTGCTGCAGCAGACGGGTATCGCGCGGCTGGCGCCTGTCGAGAACATTCCCGGCGCGGCCGGCACCATCGGGCTGGCGCGTTTCATCGGCGCCGAGCGCGGCAACGGCGATGCCGTACTCGTCTCCGGACTCATCATGCTGGGCGGCATCGTGACGAATGGCTCACCGGTGACCCTGGGTGACGCCACGCCGCTTGCCAGGCTCACGGGTGAGTACGAGGTGATCGTGGTCCCCGCGGCGTCCCCGTACCGCTCGCTGCAGGAGCTATTGACGGCGTTCAAGGAACGTCCAGAATCGATTTCGTGGGGTGGCGGGTCCGCGGGAGGCAGCGACCAGATCCTCGCGGGCCTCATCGCCGAGGCCGTGGGCGTTTCACCCGCACGCGTCAACTACATCGCCTTCTCCGGAGGCGGCGAGGCGCTCACGGCGATCGTCGGCGGTCAAGTCACCGCTGGGATTAACGGGCTTGCGGAACTGTCGCCGCAGATTGATGCGGGTACCCTGCGGGCGCTGGCCATCTCGAGCAGCCAGCGACTTCCAGGCGTCGACGTGCCAACGTTGAAGGAACAGGGCATTGACGTGGAGTTCGAGAACTGGCGTTCCCTGATGGCGCCGCCCGGTATCAGCCGGGAGGATCGCGTACGCCTCGAGAGGGCGATTGAGACCATGGTCGCGTCCGCGCCCTGGCGCGAGGCGCTCGATCGCTACCGCTGGATCGATCGGTATCTGGCGGGGGAACCGTTCGCGCGGTACGTCGAATCCGAGGAGCAACGCGTGCGCGACATCCTCAGGCAATTCGGGACCGGTGACGCGGAAGAGCGCACGCTCTTGTCCGAGGGGCCGTACCCGCTGGTCGTGCTGGCCGGGCTGCTGATCTTCAGCTGCCTGGCCGTGGTACATGTGAGAGCCCATCCAACACCGGATGCCCCAGGCACCGAGCCGGCCCGTCGGGCGCCCGTCGCCTGGCTCGGCGTCGGCATAGCCACATATCTCCTGTTGGCCGAACCCGGAGGGTTCGTCGTCGCCTCCGCCGCACTCTTCTGGTGCACCGCACGTGCCTTCGACTCGCGGCGCCCGCTTCGTGACGCCGCGTACTCCCTCGTCATCTCGGTCGCCGCCTATCTCCTGTTCGCCCGCGTGCTTCAGCTCACGTTGCCCGCCGGTGTTCTCGCCGGGTGGATGTGACGCCGCATGAGGGCGAGTAGTGCACTTCACGTGCGGACGGCGCTGCCAGAGGACATACACGCGCTCACTGCGCTCATCACCCGCTCGGCTCGGCTGCTGAGCCGGGGCTATTACACCGAAGCAGAGACCGAGTCGGCTATTCGCCACGTCTTTGGGGTGGACTCCACGCTCGTGGCGGATCGCACCTACTTCGTCGTCGAGGATGCCGGCGTCATCGTCGGGTGTGGCGGGTGGAGCCGGCGTAGAACCCTGTACGGAGGGGACCAGCGGCCGGTTGGTCTGCAGGAGATGCTGGATCCCGATCGGGATGCGGCCAGAATCCGGGCCTTTTTCATTGCCCCCGAAGCTGCGCGGCAGGGTGTCGGGCGCTGTCTGTTCGACGCGTGCATCAGTGCGGCGGCGGAGGCCGGATTTCACTCCGTAGAGTTGATGTCCACCCTTCCCGGTGTGCCGTTCTACGCGGCGTTGGGGTGTGACGCGGTTGAGCACGTCACCGACATGCTGCCTGACGGTGTCGCGCTCCGGTTCGTACGGATGCATCGCCAACTCTCCCACGCCGGAAACGCATGACCGAAGGGATCGCCATGGAACTTTCGAAGATCGTGGATGAGGCCGCGGCGGAGTTGCGGTTGCTCAGCGAGGAGTCGGCTGCCGCGAAACCGAACCCGGACGTCTGGTCCGTGAAGGAGATCGTCGGTCACCTCATCGACTCCGCCGCCAACAACCACCAGCGCTTCGTACGAGCACAGCACGTGCAGCAGCTCGAGTTCCCAGGATACGAACAAGATTTCTGGACGCGCTCGCAGGAATATCAGAGCTACCCCTGGCGCGAACTGGTCGATTTCTGGGTGCTTTACAATCGCCACCTCGCACACGTCATTCCGCGGGTGCCTCCGGCGGCGCTGGACGTCCCCTGTCGAATCGGTGAGGACGAGGCGGTGACGTTGCGTTTTCTCATCGAGGACTACCTGCGCCATCTTCGCCATCACTTGAGCCAGATCGCAGAACGTCGGCCCGATGAACGGGTCGCGTCCGCAGCCGTTCCGTGACGCCAGGCGCTGCGGCTGGGAACTACCCGGACGTTGACGGTCTGGCCGCGGGATTCGTCGCGTGCACATTGCCTCGTGAGGCATGGACGCATGCGGCCCATCTCACCGTCGGCATGTGGCACGTCGATCGGTACGGCGCGGAGGAAGCCATGTCGCGCCTTCGCGTGGGCATCCGCCGTTTGAACGAGAGCCACGGCACGCCCAATTCAGATGCCGGGGGATACCATGAGACCATCACACGCGCCTACGTGCAGCTGCTGTCGCAGTACGACGCTTCGTGCCCTGCCGAGATGTCGCTCGGCGAACGCGTCACGCGTCTTTTGCGCAGTCCGCTTGCGGACAGGGGCGCACTGTATTCGTTCTACTCACGTGAGACGCTGACGTCGGTCGAAGCGAGGGTTCGGTGGGTAGAGCCAGACATGCATCCGCTTGGTTGGGGTGCGATTCAGGGCGTTGAGAGTAGCCGATAGCTGGTAGCCAGTCGCTCGTGCGGCCTCACTGACCACCGGGATCGCGCGGTACCGGCTACTCGCTACCAACTACCAGCTACTAGCCAGCGGGGCGACTATAATCCCCAGGGTCCGCGTGATCGAAACCCTTCAGGCGCTCGGCGCCGGATTCGCCAGCGCCCTGACACTGCCGCACCTGCTTTGGGCGCTGGCCGGTGTCACTCTTGGCACCGCTGTGGGTGTCCTGCCAGGCATCGGGCCCGCATTGACGGTCGCGGTGTTGCTGCCGGTCACCTTCAGCCTCGATCCCATCAGCGCCTTCATCATGTTCGGTGGGATCTACTACGGTGCGATGTACGGCGGATCGACGACCAGCATCCTGCTGAACACGCCGGGTGAGACTGGATCGATCGCCACGGCCATCGATGGCTACGTCATGGCGCGCGAGGGCCGCGGCGCGGCGGCTCTCACGACGGCCGCCGTTGGGTCGTTCGTGGCAGGAACCCTTGCGACGATCGCACTGACCTTCTTTGCCCCTCCGTTGGCTGAGGCGGCGCTCCTCTTCGGCCCGGCCGAGTATTTCTCGTTGACGATCGTGGCGTTCACGACCGTCGCTGTGCTTCTTGGCGCGTCCGTCGTCCGGGGTCTCTTCAGTCTGTTCCTGGGCCTCGCGCTCGGCCTGGTGGGCATCGACCAGTTGACGGGGGAGGCGCGCTTTTCGTTCGGCATCCCGCAGTTGCTCGACGGCATCGACGTGATTGTTCTGGTCATCGGTCTCTTCGCCGTCGGCGAGACGATGTACCAGGCATGGCGGCATGGGCGCGACACGGTTGAGGCGGTGAAACTGCAGCGTTTCATCGGGATGAGCCGTGAAGAGTGGAAGCAGTCGTGGAAGCCCTGGCTGCGCGGCACCGCGATCGGATTCCCGCTCGGTGTCCTGCCGTGCGGCGGCACGGTGATCCCGACCTTCCTGTCGTACATGGTGGAAAAGCGCTTGAGCGCGACGCCGGAGCGCTTCGGCAAGGGAGCCATCGAAGGTGTGGCCGGTCCCGAAGCCGCCAACAATGCCGCCGCGGCGGGTGTGCTCGTACCGCTGCTGACGCTCGGCCTTCCCTCGTCTGCAACGGCCGCCGTCCTGCTTGCCGCGTTCCAACAATACGGATTGCAGCCAGGGCCGCTGCTGTTCGCGTCGCGACCTGATCTCGTCTGGACCTTGATCGCCAGCCTCTACATCGGCAATGTCATGCTGCTCGTGCTCAACCTGCCGCTCGTCGGCGTGTGGGCGCGCGTGATGCTCGTACCACGTCCGCTGCTCTTTGGAGGCATCCTCGTCCTGGCTTCCCTTGGCGCATACAGTCTGAATCGCTCGATGCTCGACCTGGTGATCTTGTACGGCGTTGGTGTCGTCGGCTGTGTGATGCGGGTGTACGACTTCCCGCTCGTGCCGGCCGTGTTAGGGCTGGTGCTAGGACCTCTCTCGGAACAGCAGTTCCGACGCGCCGCGGCGATCAGCGAGGGCGATCTCTCGGTGTTCATCACGCGGCCGATCTCGGCCGGCCTGCTGGCGGCTGCCGCGGCTGTCATGCTCGGACCCCTGCTATGGAAACGCTGGACGATCACGACGTCATCGTGATCGGCGGCGGCAACGCCGGATTGTGCGCCGCTCTATCGGCGTGCCAGTCGGGCGCGAGCGTGCTCGTGCTCGAACGTGCGCCCCGCCACCTTCGCGGCGGCAACAGCCGTCACACTCGCAACTTCCGATGTGCGCACGTGGCGCCAACCGATCTGCTGACCGAGTCCTACCCGGAGGATGAGTTCCTCGCGGATCTCAACCGGGTGACCGAGAACCAGGGCGATCCCGACTTGTCGCGTTTGCTCATCACTCGATCGGCAGGGTGCCCGGAGTGGATGCGGCAGTTCGGCGTCCGGTTCCAGTCGTCGCTCCGCGGTACGCTGCACCTCTCACGCACGAACTTGTTCTTCCTGGGTGGCGGCAAAGCGCTGATGAACAGCTACTATGCCGCCGCGACGCGCGCGGGCGTCCACGTCGCGTACGACGCGGACGTGACTGCCCTCGATTTCGTGGACCATCGATGCCGGTCGGTGACGGTGCGTCTCGGAGGCCGGACTGTGCAGGTGCGTGCTCGAGCCATCGTCCTCGCGGCAGGAGGGTTCGAGGCCAACATCGAGTGGCTGCGTGAGGCATGGGGGGACGCCGCCGACAACTTCGTCATACGAGGCACGCCGTACAACACAGGCACCATCCTTCGATTCATGCTCGATGCCGGCGCGGAACCCGTTGGGGATCCGCGGGCCTGTCATGCCGTGGCCGTGGACGCCCGAGCTCCTCGTTTCGACGGCGGCATCGTCACACGCCTCGACTCGTTGCCCTTTGGCATCGTTGTCAACAAGCATGCGGAACGCTTCTACGACGAAGGTGAGGACGCCTGGCCGAAGCGCTACGCGATCTGGGGACGGCTGATCGCAGCGCAGCCCGACCAAATCGCATACTCAATCGTCGATGCCAAAGCCGTCGGGACGTTCATGCCCTCGATGTTTCCGGTGATTGCGTCCGATTCCATCAGCGAGCTCGCCTCGAGTCTTGGCCTGCCGGCCGAACGTCTCGAGGCGACGATCGCCGGGTTCAATCAGGCGGTTCGACCTGGCTCGTTCAATCACACGATGCTGGACAATTGTCGGACCGAAGGACTGACGCCGCCCAAGTCTCACTGGGCACAGCGGATCGAAACGCCGCCCTTCTGGGCGTATCCACTGCGGCCCGGCATCACGTTTACCTATCTCGGACTGAGGGTGGATGGATCGGGCCGCGTCGTGATGAAAGGCGGTGTGCCTGCGGAGAATGTCTACGCCGCCGGCGAGATTATGGCCGGCAACGTCCTGCGCAAGGGCTACGTCGCAGGAATCGGGATGACGATCGGCACGGTCTTCGGACGCGTGGCGGGGGAAGCAGCGGGGCGGCATGCGGCTCGCTGACAGCGCAACGCTCGCGGAGTTCGCGCGCGGCGAACACGTGATGACCGTGTGCAACGCCTGTCGATACTGCGAACAGTACTGTCCGGTGTTTCCGGCGATGGAAGAACGGGTCCTGTTCGCAAAAGCGGACCTGACCTATCTCGCCAACCTTTGCCACAACTGCGGTGAGTGTTTATATGCCTGCCAGTTTGCTCCGCCGCACGAGTTTGGGATCAACGTACCCCAGACGCTCGCCCGGATCCGGGTGCGCTCGTACGAGGACCACAGCTGGCCCCCAGCATTTGGCGCGGCGTTCAGGCATCACGGAGTAGCCACGGCCCTGGGACTTGTTGGCGTACTGACGCTGCTGATGTTGGTCGCGACCTGGGTCATGAATCCTACGGGTCTCCGCCAGCCATCTGGCGACTTCTACGCGGTAGTGCCTCACGGCGTGATGGTGTCGCTCTTCGGAGGTGTGGGCGTCTTCGTGCTCCTCGCGCTGGGCATGGGGCTCCGGGCGTTCTGGGGCGAGGTTCAGCCAAGCGGCCCGCGCTCAACGGGTCAGGACCTATGGCGCGCGCTGGTGGACGCGCTCACACTGCGTCACCTCCACACCACGGGCGTGGACTGCACCACGGCGGAGGATATGCGTCGACCGTGGCGGCGATGGTTCCACCACTGCACGCTGTACGGTTTCATGTTGTGCTTCGCGTCTACCTCCGTCGCCGCGATCTACCACATCGTCTTCGGATGGCACGCGCCGTACGCCTACACGAGCCTGCCCGTGCTGCTCGGGACGGTAGGCGGCCTGGGTCTGCTGGTTGGTCCGGCTGGCCTCCTCGCGGTTCGGCGACAGCGGGATCCAGATCTCGGCGACGCCGAGCAGAAAGGGCTGGACGAGGCCTTCATCGTCCTGTTGTGGTTGACCAGTCTGACTGGTCTGGTGCTGCTCGTGCTGCGCGCTCAGGAGGCCATGGGCGTGCTACTGGTGATCCACCTCGGCGCCGTGCTCGCGTTGTTTCTCACGCTGCCGTACGGCAAGTTCGTGCACGGCATCTACCGCACGGCGGCATTGGTGAAGTACGCGGTCGAATCACGGCACTGAGCGTGTTCCTGTTGTACGTAGTGTCCGGCTTCAGCCGTGGGTGGAGACTGCTCTAGCGATCCCAGGCGTCAGTTGGCTCGAAGCATCTCCAGCAGAATCCTCGCGTCCTCTTCGGGCTGCAGGTCCAGTCCGAGTATCGTTCCCAAAGTGGGCGCAATGTCTTCAGGGCCGGCGGGCGTGGCGTATCTGCCGGCTCTAATTCGGGGACCCATGAAGGCCATCGGCACGTGCCTGTCATATTCGTATGCGGTGCCGTGGCCGGTTCCTCCGGGAAGCGTGCTGACGTAGATCCACGGCTTCAGCAGGACATTCAGATGCGGGCTTCGCGGTTCGTAGAAGGAATTTTGGAACAGCTGCAGATACGGATCCGACGAAGGCCCGGCCCGTCTCAAGTCTTCGTGGGTGTAGACCTGTGCGACCAGGCCCGTGGTCAGCAGCGCCGCACTCGCTGTCTCCTCCACACTCCTGCGTGAAAGATTGTTGCGCTGCATCGCCCTCTCGTTCAGAAAGAAGTCGGGTGAGGTGAAGTACTGGATCAGGTTCGTCACGCCAGGGAAGCGTGTCGCGAATGCCTGTTCGACGGCGCCGCGGAGAACCAACGGACTCGCTCGCCGAGCGTCCATGCCCTTCACGAGAAGATTCTCGACGAGCGGCAATGAGCCATGGTCCGCGGTGAGGACCATCAACGTATTCGCCAGGCCGACGTTCGCGTCGATCGCCTTGAACAATCGACCGAGTGCGGCGTCCAGGTGCAGCAACTGGTCCATGGTTTCGTGACTGTCAGGTCCGTAGGTATGCCCCACGATATCCGTCGCTGAAAAGCCAATGGCGAAGAGATCGGTCACCTCGTCCACCCCGATGTGGTGTGCCTGCATGGCCTCCAGCGCGAACGCGAGCGTCAGCTCGTCCGCGAATGGCGTCCGGCGCAAGTCGTCGTAAAACCTGACGTCCGGCGGTCGCCCACGGATGGCATGCGGGAACGAAGTGTCCTTGCGATCCCATTCGCCCTCGATCGCGTCCTGCCCTGCGTACCGGCCGTACACCTCGGCATCGGGCAGCAGACGATTCCAGGTATGTCCTGCATAGCGGTCGGCCATGTGCCGGCCGTTCCAGTCGGTCAGCCATCCCGGCGTGGCGCCCATGTAGTACGTGCTGGTGATGAAGTTGCCTCCATTGGTTTCGTACCAGTACGCTGCGTCCGCCCGCCGTCCTCCCATGAGAATCGCGGATCGGTCCTTCAGCGACACGGCGACAACACGCGACTGTGGGTTCTTGCTCTTCAGGAGATCGCCGATGGTATCGACACCCAGGTGCGCTGGCGACGCTGCGCGCCCGGCTCCGCCGAGGGGTCGACGCCTGGCGTCGTCGACGACGTTGACGGCCCTGCCGAGCGTCGCGTCGAACCAGTCATTCGCGACGATGCCGGAATGACTGGGATGCCGACCGGTGAGAATCACCGAGTGGCCGGGCCCGGTCTCGTTCGCGGAATGCCGGTACTTTGCGTCGGTGAACACGGCCCCTCGGTCGAGCAGCGTTCGCAGGCCGCCGGTGTAGAGAGGTTCGAACCGAGTCAGGTAGTCGAATCGCATCTGATCGACGGACAAGACCAGGACCAGCCTCGGTTGCGGGGAAGCGGTCTGACTCGTCGCTGGCGCCACCGAAAGACAGGTGGAGAGGCCGAGGAGCAGAAGCAGACGCCGGCGCATCAGCGGCATTCTATGCGAGGGTCGTAAACGCCGAATGACGGCTGGTCGTGGCTCCAGGACTTGGCGAAACGACGGCCGTGAGGTCTATCGACTCGTTTGCCGATCGTACGTGGCGACGAACTTGACCAGATCGACGTTCTCTGGAAAGTCTTCCGATAGCGCTCTCGCAGTGACGACCGCCGCGGGGAAGTTCTTTTCGCGTACCTGCATGTCCCACAGCGCGAACATCGCTTCCGCTTGAACGAAACGCTCGGCCTCGGCCACTGCCGCCTCGCGGACGACGGAGAGCCCGCGCTTCTTGTTGCCGCCGCCGACGAGCCACGCGGTACCGAAGGGGAGTTTCGTATCGACGATGTAGTCGATCCAGGCGCGGGCGACGCGGGCACGGATATAGTCAGGGCGCCGTTTGAGGACCGCATCGAGGGACTTGCGCGCTTCCCAGTACTCTTTCCACCCTGTCTTTCGACCGATGGTAGCGAGCTGGAGCCAGACGTAGCTCAAGTCGAGCTTCCCGAGAAAGAACTGCGCCTCGTCATCGACGGGGTTCCGCATGAGTCTCGCCCGCGCTTCGGCCTGGCCGACGGCGAGCTCCGCGAGAAAGACTGGCATCAACTCCTGGCAGACGACGCAGGCCTTCCAGGCCTTCTCCCGATCCTTGGGCTCCCCAAGCGCGCGGCGAATCTGGAAGTGCAGTGCTGACGTGCGCAGCTCGGAGGCATCGAGATTGCCGGAATCGGCCGTTCGGATCTCGAGCGCGAGTGCGGCGGCCGCCTCGTAGCGGCCGCTGTAGAAGAGGTGGTGCGCCTCGTCGAGCCGCGCGGAACGCGGGGCCGTATCGACGGGCCACAGATCCACTGTTTCCTGGGCGCTTGCGGGCGGCGATACGAGCAAACCCGTCAGCGCGGCGAGTGCGACAACGCGGAAGATCGTGATCACCATTTCCTCCATGCGAGGGCCACGGTGCTTTGATGAGAAGGGTCTCGCGCGACAGGTGCCCGCGCACTCAGGAAAGCTCCCTGAGAATACCACGCTGCCATGGTGTGCTATTGGGTACACCCGGCCGCGCGTTGGCGGCGATAAAATCAAGTGACCCCTCATGGATCCACACCTGATCGTCATCCACGAACACCCTGAATGGCAGAAGCCGCTCTTCGATGCTCTGGATCGCCGGGGCGTCCCCTACGCAGCGTTCGATCTCAAGCAGGCGGCGTTCGACAACGTCGAAGAGCCCCGGGCGAAGCTCTACTTCAACCAGGCCAGTCCGAGTGCTTACGTGCGTGGCCACGCACGGGCCGTCCCGCTGGCCCTGGCCTATATGCGGACGCTGGAACGCCGTGGTGCGCGCGTGCTGAACGGTGCCGACGTGTTCGCGCTCGAGTTGAGCAAGAGCGCTCAGGCCACGCTCCTTCACACGCTTGGTATCGACACACCGCGATCGATCACGTTCAACGACGTACGGGCGTTGCGGAGCTACGAACGAACCATCACGTGGCCGGCCCTGTTGAAGCCAGACCAGGGTGGCAGCGGCGCGCGGATACAGGTGGTGCACTCTCTCGAGGAAGTGGAAGGTATCTTCGAAGCCGACCCGAACGTCTGGTTGCCGGATAACCTGTTTCTTCTGCAGGAGTATCTGCCCCATGACCCGGATGTCGGCATCGTGAGACTGGAGTTCTTGGGCGGCGGGCTGCTTTACGCCATGCGGGTGAAGACACACGGTCGATTCAATCTGTGTCCGTCACCTGTGTGCAACCCGGATGACGGCGATGGGACGTGCGAGGTGCCCGAAGTGCCCGCGGTGTCGGCGCCGCCCGTGGAGTTTTATCCCTATCCCGACGTGCCAGCGGAAGCCGTCGAGACGGCTTCCGCCATCGTGCGTGCCGCCAGGCTGGACGTTGGCGGCATCGAGTATCTGGAGACACCGGACGGGCGTCGCGTGTTCTACGACATCAACGCGAACTCGAACCTGCGCCCATCCGTGGCTGCGGCGTTCGGTTTCGACCCTTTCGAGCGAGTGGTCGACTATCTGCAGGCGCAACTGGCGATCGTTGCCCCGGCGTCACACTCACGTGAAACCCGCACGACGCTCAGGTAAGCCCGCACGACGCACAGGTCGAAATGTAGAGCGCACGCTTTAGCGTGCGCGGCAGTCTGCTTGCGCGATCATCTTCTCAACGCGCCAGGGTATCGACGCTGATTGCGGTGCCGTCGGCGAGACCCACCTGACCTCTGGTGATGACGAGTTCGCCCGCCTTGAGGCCC
>Ga0247825_10001864_pt1 | contig 13953 bp, 13 predicted proteins | sample 13C_Vanillin_Day_FD_194413 | JGI IMG/M metagenome (GOLD analysis project Ga0247825, IMG submission 194413) | Soil microbial communities from agricultural site in Penn Yan, New York, United States - 13C_Vanillin_Day48 | ecosystem: Environmental > Terrestrial > Soil > Agricultural land | place...
ATCCTCTCGATGGTCGCCTCCGTCATCCACGGAATGTATTTCTGATGAGCGGCATCAGTATCGGACGCAGCATCGCGGTGGTGGTGGCGGCACTGCTGCTCCTGGGTTTCATCGACCAGACGCTCGAGCGTACCCTCGTGATGACGCTGGCGCAGGCGCCGGTCCAGGACGCTGCCGCGTACCTTACCATCCGGAATCGGCCGGCCGTGCTGGCCTTTACCGTGGTCACCCACGCGCTGGCGTCGCTGCTGACGGGCTACGTGCTGGCCAAATTGGCGGGCTCGCACGAAGTGCAGCATGCGATGGTGACGGCGGCTTTGGCCGTCATGCTGATCGGGTTCGCGTCGTTGACGCCGAATATCATGCTGCCGCCGTTGTGGGTTCGGGCCGCGATGGTCCTCATCACCCCACCGGCGCTGATCGCGGGAGCGTACGTGCGCGGACAGGCACGACTCATTCGCATGGAGCGGGAGCAATCGTGAGACTTGCATATCAGGGAGAACCTGGCGCCTACAGCGAGGCTGCGGCGCTCCACTTCGGCGGGCCGAACGCCGAGACACTGCCGTGCAAAAGCTTCGACGACGTGTTCGAGGCGGTGGTGAAAAAGCGCGCGACGCACGGCGTCGTGCCGCTCGAGAATTCGATCGGGGGAACGATCCACCGCAACTACGACCTGCTGCTCGAACACGAGCTGTCGATTACCGGCGAGGTCGAGCTCGACGTGGTCCATTGCCTGCAGGCGCTGCCCGGCACCAGGATCGAGGACCTCACCATCGTCTATTCGCACCCGCAGGCGCTGGCGCAGTGCGAGCGCTACCTGAAGGATCTCGGCGTGACGGTGGAAGCGGTTTACGACACGGCCGGCGGCGCCAAGCTCGTGGCCGAGCAGAAGCTGGCGAACGCCGCCGCGCTCGCGTCGCGCCGCGCGGCGGAGGTATTCGGGCTCGCCGTGCTGCAGGAAGCGGTGCAGGACTTCGAATACAACATCACGCGCTTCGCCATCATCGGCGGTGCGCCGCCGCCCGACGCCAACAAGACCACGATCGTCTTTGCCTTGCCGAGCACCCCCGGCGCGTTGTTCAAGGCGCTCAGCGTCTTTGCCCTGCGCGACATCAACCTCACCAAGCTCGAAAGCCGGCCGATTCGCGGGCGCCCCTGGGAGTACCTGTTTTACGTGGAAGTCGAGGCGCGGCGCGACGACCTGATGTGTGCGCGCGCGATCACGCACCTGGCGGAGTTCGCAAAATGGACTCGTGTCCTTGGCACCTACAAGGGAACGGAAAAGCGAGCCGCCGCGGGAGCCTGATTCGTCTCACAGCCACCCTGATCGTCGCCGGACAGTGTTCGACGGCGTGTCAGCCGGCCGATGTGGGCAGTCGACGGATTCACGCCGGGTTCGCCTTCGAGGGTCTGACACCCGCGTCGGTTGGTGTCGTCAGCGATCGGCTGAGCGCACCGTTGACGCCCGATGATCTTCGGACCATCGAGTCGGCCGCGCTCCGGGAGCTGCACATCGCGTTCGCGAACACGCGATTGCAGTTCAACACGTCGCACCGATACGCGTATCGCGTGCGCGTCGTACCGCAACTCGTCAGCCGTCGCGCCCGTCCGGCCGCGGGTGAGTCGTTCTCGTTCGGTGGCACGCTTGGATCCGGCGCTGTGGCGTTCAACATCGTGGCGCTCAGCGCACTGGCCTATGCCCCTGCGGGGACGGATCACGCAACGATCGTTCACGCCATCGGTCGCGGTATCGGGCGGACGGCCGTCCATGAGTTCGCCCATCAGATCCTTGGCCCGGCGGCAATGGATGGAACCGCCGATCTATTCAGCTACGAACACGCGGACCTTCGCGCCGAGCATTTCTTCGCCCAGTTGCACTGGGGTCCGGCCGCGGTGCGGCTTCGGCAGCGGATCGGCCTGCGTCCACACCGCTGAATCCGGCGACTCGCATCCCGAACCGGTCTAATCTTGACCAGGTGAACGTCATCGCCGTTGACGATCCCGACGACGAACGGCTGTCGGACTTCCGGGCCGTGAGCGATCCGGATCTGGCGCTCAGGCACGGATTCTTCATCGCCGAGGGACGGCTCGTCGTCCGGCGGTTGCTGGCCGAAAGCCCCTTCAGCACGCGGGCCGTCCTGGCGACTTCGAGCGCGATGAAAACGCTGGACGACGTGCTTCCGCACAAACCTGACGTGCCGGTCTATCTCGTCTCGCAGGACCTGATGGAACGCGTCGCCGGCTTCAACATCCACCGCGGCTGCCTGGCCAGCGGCGACCGGCCGCGAAAAGCCGACTGGCGCGCGGTGATTGCGGACGCGCGCCGCGTTGTCGTCCTGGAGCGTGTCGGCGATGCCGATAACGTGGGCGCAATCTTCCGGAGCGCGGCAGCCTTCGACGCCGATGCGATCCTCCTTGGGCCAGCGTCAGCGGATCCTCTGTACCGGAAGGCGATCCGCACATCGATGGGAGCAGCGCTGACCCTTCGTTTTGCCGATGCCGATCCCTGGCCCGGCACGTTGAGCACGCTTGCGGCCGCGGGCTGGAGTGTCGCCGCGCTGACACCGGCCGCGGATGCCATGCCGCTGCGCACGTTCGCGTCGGCCGAACGATCCCAACGCGTCGCACTGGTCGTCGGTCACGAAGGAACGGGATTGACGTCAGAAGCACTGGCCGCCTGCAATCACCGCGTGCGCATCCCGATTCGGCCGTCTGTCGATTCCCTCAATGTCGCCACGGCGTCGGCCGTGGCCCTGTACGAATTGAGCTGAATCCCGATGAGTGCCTGCGACATCGTCGGCGTCGGCGAGAACTCGGTTGACCTCGTCTATCGCGTGCCGCACCCCGCTGGCGTGGGCGACAAAGTACGCGCCAGTCACTGCCGGCGGCTGCTGGGCGGCCAGGTCGCCACGACGCTCTGCACGTGCTCGGCGCTCGGACTGCGCACGCGCTACGTCGGCACCTTCGGCAACGACGAGCACGGCCGGCTCATTCGCGCCGAGCTCGAGCAGCGCGGCATCGACACGACCTTCTCGTCCGTGCGCTACGCACCCAACCGGCACGCGGTGATCCTCGTGGACGAACAGACTGGGGAACGAACCGTAGTCTGGCAGCGGGATCAGGCACTGGCGGTGCGGCCCGAGCAGGTGACGGGCGATGCGATCGGCGGCGCCCGCCTGCTGCACCTGGACAACGTCGACGAGGACGCCGCGCTCGTCGCGGCACGCCTGGGACGCGCGGCTGGAATGATCGTGACGACGGACATCGATCGGGTCACCGCGGCGACGCCAGAGCTCATTGCCGCGGCGACGTTTCCGATTCTTGCCGAGCGCGTGCCGCATGCGCTCACAGGCGAGGCCGATCCGGAGCGGGCCCTGCGTGCGATGCGCACCCGCCACGAGGGTATGCTGTGCGTCACTCTCGGGACACGCGGCTCGATGCTTCTCGTCGGAGACCAGCTCTACCAGGTGCCAGCGTTCCGCGTGGATGCAGTCGATACCACCGGCGCTGGAGACGTCTTCCGCGGCGCGATGATGTTCTCCCTGCTGCGCGGTGACGCCCCCGAGGTCATGCTCCGTTTTGCCAGCGCGGCCGCCGCCGTCGCCTGTACCCGCGAAGGCGCGATCGCCGGAGTCCCCACGCACGAGGACATTCGTCGATTGTTGTAGGGCTCGGGGCAGTCAGGGCTCGGGCCTCGGGTCTACGGCACCAGCACGAACTTGCCCGCGACGCCTCCCGTCGCGAGAGCCTCCTGCGCGTGCCGCGCGTCCGCAAGAGGGAATCGCTGCGCAATCACCGGCTTGATCTTGTGCTGCTGAAGCAGCCCGAACAGCGCGGTCAGATCTTCTCGAAACACGGCTGGTCTCAGACGCTTGAGCGTTTGAATGCTGTAGGGAACGACACGTTTCCGTCCGGGCAGAAGCCAGCTGGCCGCGATATACACACCGAAGATCGCAATCGGGCGGAATCGACGACGGCCACTCGAGCCCGGTCGCCGCCGACCCACCGATCCGGTCAGGCCGAAGGCCACGACTCTGCCCCCAGTACGAAGCGCCTTCCGTGAACGCCAGATGTGCGTGCCGCCGATGCTGTCGAAGACAACGTCGACACCGGTGCCCGTCAGGCGACGGATTTCATTCACGAAATCCTGATGCTGGTAGTCAATCGGGGTCCCACCGAGAAGCGAGACGGTCGCCGCGCCCCGCGACGAGCAGGTCCCGTACATCTCGAGCCCGGCGAGGCGGCCAAGCTGGAGCAGCGCTGTACCGACTCCTCCGGAGGCGCCATGAATCAGGACGCGCTGCCCAGGCCGAACCGTCGCCGATCGATGAAGCATCTGAAACGCCGTCACGTAGTTCAGGATGAGACTGACGGCCTCTCCAGCGTCCAGGCCGGGAGGCACCGGAACGAACTCGCGCTCCGGCAGACAGACGTATTCGGCGTAAGCCCCGCTGATCGGAAGCGCCGCGACGGCCTGGCCTGGCGCAATCCCGGAAACACCGGCGCCGACCGAGTCCACGACCCCAACCAGATCCCACCCTGGTGTGAATGGCACTCGGGGCGTCTCGGGATGAATGCCCTCACGCATCATGACGTCTGGCAGCGAGACGCCGGCTGCCAGCACTCGAACACGGACTTCGCCGTCCCTCGGCTCCGGGCGCTCCTCTTCGAGGACGCGAAGCGCATCCGGTCCGCCGTAATGTTCAACAACGACGCGCCGGTGAGTCGGGGCCACGCGACCGCATCCAGCAAGTGATCTGCCAGTGCAGCGATATGTCGAGGCAGCGGATCCGGGCCTCGCGCGGAACGCCGACAGCGGGGAACTCCTGCGCGAATGAACAATTTCAAGCTGCCGGGCAAGATTCCCCAAGACCACCAACCTGCAACTACCGACTACCAACTACCAACTACCAACTAGCTTGGTGGTAGCATTCGCGCGTTATGCGCACCATGCAAACCTTCATCGTGGTCGCCGCTTTGTTCGCGTCGTCCACCATGGTCTTCAGCCAGGGCGGACAACCTGCGGGCCCGCCGGCACCGACGCTTCCGGTGGAAATCGGGACTCAGACGGGCCAGAGAATCCGCGTCACCCGCGTGGCTGGTGGGCTGGTTCACCCCTGGAGCATCGCCTTCGCGGACGCGAAGACCATGCTGGTCACCGAGCAGCCGGGGCGCCTCCGCGTCATCAGAGATGGGGTCCTGCTGCCTGACCCGGTATGGGTGGCCCCGAAACAGCCGAGCGGGAACGACTCGCTGCACTTCGTCGCCGTGCATCCGCAATTCGCGAAGAACGGGCTGGTCTACGCCTCACATCTGAAGTCCGGCGAGCGCGGCAACACGATCGCGGTGTCGAGAGGCCGATTCGACGGCACGACCGTCGTCGAGGTGAAGGAAATCTTCGTGGCCGAGGCGTGGGAATCGAGCGGCAACACCGCGGGACGCATCTTCTTCGGTCCAGGCGGGATGCTGTTCATGACGGTGGGCGATCGCGATCGCCTCTGCTGCACCGGCACCGAGGACAACAGCCTGCGGATGAAGGCCCAGGCGCTCGACAACCACGTGGGCAAGACGTTGCGGCTGCGCGACGACGGGACGGCGCCGCCGGACAATCCGTTCGTGGGCCGTGCCGGCGCGAAGCCGGAGATCTACACCTACGGCCATCGCAACGGCTACGGGCTCACCGTGCATCCGGAGACGGGCGAGGTGTGGCAGGCGGAGATCGGCCCGCTCGGAGGCGACGAAGTCAACGTCCTGCTGCCGGGACACAACTATGGCTGGCCGCTCGTGTCGATGGGCCGCAACTATACCGGGTCGCTCGTCTCCGAGGAGCCGTGGTTCCGGAAGGGGATGGACAACCCGCGCATGTTCTGGGTGCCGTCGATCAGCCCGTCCAGCGTCTACTTCTACAACGGCGATCGGTTCAAGGGCTGGAAAGGGAGCATGTTCATTGGCGCTCTGACGACGCGCGCGCTGATCCGCGTGGCGTTCAATCAGCCGTCACAGGCTGAACGCCGCGAGAATCTGCTCACCGATCTCCGTCAGCGGATTCGCGACATCGTCGAAGGGCCGGATGGGAACATCTACGTCGCCACGGAGGGCGCGACCGGCGGCAATACGGCGGACGGGATGATTTTGAAGATCGAGCCGGTGAACTAGCTAACTTCTCTTCAAGAGCACAAACCCCAGCGGCGGAACGGTGACGACCAGCGAGTGGCTGAAGCCGTGTGACGGCTGCGCGTCGGCGTTCACTCCCCCGCCGTTGCCCATGTTGCTTCCGCCGTACATCGCTCCGTCGCTGTTCAACACTTCGCGATACCACCCGCCCTCTGGCACGCCGATCCGGTAGCCGGGCCGCGGCACGGGTGTGAAGTTCGCCACGATCACGGTGAAGTCCGCGGGGTTGCGGGCGCGGCGAATCATCGAGACGACGCTGTTCTCGTTGTCGTTGCAGTCGATCCAGCTGAAGCCGGCCGGCTCGAAGTCCACCTGGTGCAACGACGCCTCGCGCTGATAGGTGTGGTTGAGATCCTGCACCCAGCGCTTCAATCCCTGATGCAGCGGCTCGTCGAGCACGTGCCAGTCGAGGCTGGTGTCGACGTTCCACTCCCACCACTGCCCGAACTCGCAGCCCATGAAGAGCAGCTTCTTGCCGGGATGCCCGAACATGAAGCCGTACAGCGCCCGCAGTGTGGCGTGCTTCTGCCAGATGTCGCCGGGCATCTTGTCGAGCATCGCGCGCTTCCCGTGCACGACCTCGTCGTGCGAGAACGGCAGCACGAAGTTCTCAGTGAACGCGTAGAGCATCGAGAACGTGATCTCGCCGTGATGCCAGCGGCGATGCACGGGATCCTCCTTCACGTACTCGAGGATGTCGTGCATCCAGCCCATGTTCCACTTGTAGGTGAACCCGAGGCCGCCGACGTAGGTCGGACGGCTGACGGCCGGCCACGCGGTTGACTCCTCCGCTACGGTGATCGTGCCCGGCACGCGGCCGTGCGTCTCGGTGTTCAACTGCTGCAGGAAGGCGACGGCCTCGAGGTTCTCGCGGCCGCCGTACTGATTCGGAATCCACTCTCCCTGGCGGCGCGAGTAGTCGAGGTACAGCATCGACGCCACCGCGTCCACGCGCAGGCCGTCGATGTGGAACTCCTCGAGCCAGTAGAGCGCGCTGCTCATCAGGAACGTGCGCACCTCGTTGCGCCCGTAGTTGAAGATCAGCGTGCCCCAGTCCATGTGCTCGCCCTTGCGCGGGTCGGCGTGCTCGTAGAGCGACGTGCCGTCGAACTGCGCGAGGCCGTGCTGATCCTTCGGGAAGTGGCCGGGGACCCAGTCCAGGATGACGCCGACGCCGTGGCGATGGCACTGATCGACGAAGTAGCGGAAGTCGTCCGGCGTGCCGTGCCTGCTCGTCGGCGCGAAGAAGCCGATCACCTGATAGCCCCACGAGCCGGTGAACGGATGCTCCATCACGGGCATCAGCTCGATGTGCGTGAAGCCCATCTCGCGGACGTACGGCACGAGCGTCTCCGCCAGCTCGCGATACGTGAGGGACCGCTTCGACTCCTCCGGCACGCGGCGCCACGATCCGAGATGCACCTCGTAGACGGACATCGGCCGCTCGTTCCAGCCGCCAAACGAGGGACGATCGCGAAGCCACTCGGCATCGCCCCACTCGTACCGGCCGTCGCTCCAGATCATCGACGCGGAGTTGGGCGGCACCTCGAAGCGCTGCGCGTAGGGGTCGGCCTTCTCCAGCAGGTGCCCGGCGTGGGTCCGTACTTCGTACTTGTAGCAGGCACCTTCAGGCAGATCGGGGACGAAGATCTCCCACACCCCCGACGGCACGAGCCGGCGCATCACGTGCGTGCGGCCGTCCCACCGGTTGAAGTCGCCGACGACGCTCACGCGCTGGGCGTTGGGTGCCCACACGGCAAAGTGGACGCCGGTGATTCCGTCAACCGTGGTGCGATGCGATCCGAACTTCTCCCAGGCGCGATAGTGCGTCCCCTCGCTGAACAGATGCAGATCGAAGTCCTCGAGCACCTGAGCGAACTGGTAGGGGTCGACGAGCTCCCGCACGTCGGAGCCTTCGTGCACGCGAAGCCGGTAGGCGAAGTCCCCGAGCGCGCCGGACAGCGGAACGGTCGCCTCGAAGAGTCCGGCCCTGCGATGCGGCTTCATCGGCGTCACGCCGTCCGGCGTCACCAGATCCACGTGCGACGCGGAGGGCTGCATCGTGCGGACGATGACGGCGGGGCGGCCGGCGAGGCGCGTCTCGTGCCGGCCGAGCACGGCGAAGGGGTCGTCGCATGTGCCGGCTGCCACCGCCTCGATCAGCTGGTCGTCGCGCGTCGGAGCGGTGCGCCTCATGTGAAAATTCTATCGTGGCGCGGTGATATTCTCTGGGAAATGCCGGTGTTCGCTACGTTCGTCACAACTGAAGGGACTTTCAAGGCGCGCCTGTTCGACCAGGAGGCGCCCAAAACGGTCGACAACTTCGTGGGCCTCGCCGAGGGCACGAAGGAGTGGACCGATCCACGATCCAACCGCAAGGTGACCCAACCGTACTACGACGGCGTCATCTTTCACCGCGTCATCGACGGATTCATGATTCAGGGAGGCGATCCGCTGGGGCAGGGTATTGGTGGCCCTGGCTACACCTTCGCGGATGAGTTCCACCCGAAGGCGCGCCACAACAAGGCGGGCATCCTCTCGATGGCCAATCGCGGGCCCAACACCAACGGTGGACAGTTCTTCATCACGCTGGCGCCGACACCCCACCTCGACGATCGCCACTCCGTCTTCGGCGAGGTCGTCGAAGGGCTGGATGTCGTCCGGAAGATCGGCAGCACGCGGACGGGCGAGCGCGATCGGCCGATCACGGATGTGGTGATTCAGAACATCGCCATCGAGAAGACCTGACGGATGCAGCAGCACGCTGACCTGATGCCGCTCGTGTACGACGAGCTGCGCCGGCTCGCGGCCCGCTACATCAGCCGCGAACGACCAGGACAGACGCTGCAGGCGACCGCACTGGTCAACGAAGCCTACGTGCGGCTTGCCGCGGAACGGCCACGCGAGTTCGCGAACCGCACCCACTTCCTCGCCATCGCCGCGTTGTCGATGCGGCAGATCCTCGTGCAGCGTGCACGCGCCAAGCGTGCGGACAAACGCGGCGGGGCGCCGCAGAAGGTCACGCTCAACGACGGCAACATCGCACAGGTGCCTGCCGCGGACATCGACATCCTGGCGCTCGACGAAGCGTTGGAGCGACTGGCCGATGTCGACCCGGACCTGGTCCGCCTCGTCGAATTGCGGTACTTCACGGGGCTCACCGTCGAAGAAACCGCCGACGTCGTCGGCAGCTCGCCCGCGACGGTGAAACGACAATGGGCGCTTGCACGAGCGTGGCTGAAGCGCGCACTCGAAGGCGAAGCGTCAGCCGCCGTTGAATGACACGAGAGCGATGGGCGCGCGTCAGGTCGATCTTCGAGGGCGCCCTCGAACAGCCTGTCGAAGCACGCACTGAATGGGTGCGTCAGGCGTGCCAGGGTGATGAGCCGCTCGTGCGTGAGGTGTGGGGGCTGCTGCGCTCTCATGCCACCGCCGGCGACTTTCTCGAACAACCGGCCCACCTCGATTTCGACCTCGACATCCTCGAAGGCGGCACGGAGCTCGGCGCGTTCCGCATCATTCGCGAGATTGGACGCGGCGGCATGGGCGTCGTCTACCTCGCGCACGATCAGGAGCTTGGGAGAAACGTCGCGCTCAAGGCGCTGCCGTCAGCGCTGTCTGCCAGCCCCGAGCTGCGCCAGCGGCTTCGCCGCGAGGCTCGCGCGGCAGCCAACATCAAGCACCCGTCGATCGCGACGGTTCACGCGCTCAGCGAGATTGACGGACAACTCTTCATCGTCTCCGAGTTCGTTCAGGGGACCACGCTGCGTGAGCTGATCGGCGGAGGACCGCTCGAGGCGTCGCGCGCATACGCGGTCGCCGTGAAGATCGCCAGCGCGCTGTCGGCAGCCCATGCCGCCGGCGTCATCCATCGCGACCTGAAGCCGGAGAACGTCATCGTGACCCCTGACGGCGAGGTGAAGGTGGTGGACTTCGGCATCGCCTACATCGAGATGCCGCCTGCGCCCGATTTGGAACGTCTCATTGGATCGTCACGATTCACCAGGGATGGTGTCGTGCTTGGCACTCCGGGCTACATGTCGCCGGAGCAGCAACTCGGACAGAGAGTGGACGCGCGAACCGATGTGTATTCGTTCGGAATCCTGTTCGGCGAGATGCTGCTCGGCCGGCGGCCGGAAACGGCTGCGGACCGCGGCCTGATCCCGGCGCGCTTCGCCGAGCTGATCACCAGATGCGTCAGTCTGGACCCTGACGCGCGCTTCCGGTCTGGGAGCGAGCTCCTCAAGGCGCTGGCCGATGATTCACCGAAGAACACCGATCGGGGTCCGGCCACGTCGCCGCGCTGGTGGTGGGAGTTCCATCAGGCCGTCGCTGCCCTCGTCTATGGGGCCATGGTCTGGCCCGCCTGGATCGGCCGGGAGATCATCGGGGGGGCCATCGGACGCGCGCTGTTCTTCGCCGTGCTGATTGCGGTGAGCATCGCCGCCACGCTCAGGCTGCACCTCTGGTTCATGTCGCGTTTCTCTCCAGGCGACCTGGCATGGTCGCGACAACGAGTCGGGGCCTGGGTTTTCCTCGCCGACTGGCTGTTCGTCCTTTCGCTGGCGATCACCGGCCTCCTGGTGGGGGAGGAGCGTTCGCCAATTGCCGCGGTTTTGATTGCCGTGGCGGCTGGCGCCGCCGTCGCCTTCCTCGTCATCGAGCGAGGTACGGCCCGGGCCGCCTTTGCCGGCCCGGAGCCTCGAAACTAGCCTGTCCGGCCTCGACTCACCACTGGCCACGGCCCCCCAGCCGTCCGACTGCCAACGACCAACTACGACCTATCCAACTACCCAACTATCCAACTATCCAAGTACCTACCGGTGTGCGAAGATACGCCCGCCATGAAACGCATTCACTTCCTCTCCGTGTTCGTCTTCGTCGTGTTTGCCGCGCTGATCGCAGTGCCGCTCGCACAGCAGCAGCCCGCGCCCAAGCCCTTCGTGCCGGTGCAGGACGAACTCCTGTGGAAACCGGATCCGGCCGACTGGCTCAGCTGGCGCCGCACCCTCGACGGCCAGGGCTTCAGCCCGCTGACCGAGATCAACCGCAACAACGTGCGTCAGATGCGGCTGATGTGGACGCAGCCCCTGAATGGGACCTCGAACGAGTCCACACCGCTCGTCTACAAGGGCATCATGTACGTGCCCAACAGCGGCGACATCATCCAGGCCCGCGACGCGAAGACCGGAGCACTGCTCTGGGAGTACAAGCGCCCGTCAGGCGGCGGCATGCGCAACCGGACGATGACGATCTGGGGCACGATGCTGCTCGACGCCAGCGGGGACAACCAGATCTACGCCATCGACGCGCGGACCGGACAGCTCGTGTGGGAGACAGCGGTCCTGCCGCCCAAGGCGCCGGCATCCGCGACAGGCGGCCCGATCATCGCCAATGGAAAAGTGATCTCGGGCCGTCAGTGTCAGCCCGCCGCGACCACCGACGCCTGCATCGTCACCGCCCACGACGCCGCGACAGGAAAGGAAGTCTGGCGCTTCCGGACGATCCCGCGGCCAGGTGAGCCTGGAAACGAGACCTGGGGCGATGTGCCCGACAACGAACGCTGGCACGTCGGCACGTGGATGATCCCGAGCTACGACCCGGAGACGAATCTCGTCTTCATCGGCACATCGGTGACGATTCCCGCGCCGAAGTTCGTGCTGGGTGGCAACGACAAGCAGCACCTCTACCACAACTCGACGCTCGCGCTGAACGCCGACACCGGCAAGCTGGTGTGGTACTACCAGCACCTCGTCGATCACTGGGACCTCGATCACCCGTTCGAGCGCGTGCTGGCGGACGTCGCCGTTGCGCCGGATCCGAAGGAAGTGCCGTGGATCAACCCGCGCATCAAGCCGGGAGAGCGGCGCAAGGTCCTCACGGGGATTCCTGGCAAGAGCGGACTGGTCTACACGCTCGATCGCCAGACCGGCGAGTTCCTGTGGGCGCGCCCGACGGTCATGCAGAACGTCGTCAGGAGTATCGACGGCGCCACCGGCAAGGTGACGGTCAACCCCGACGTGACGTTCAGCAAGAAGGGCGAGACGCACATGGTCTGCCCGAGCTCCACCGGTGGCAAGAACTGGCCAGCGGGCGCATTCAACCCGCAGAGCAATGTGATGTTCTATCCGTTGCAGAACACCTGTATGAATGCGACGACGACCGTTGACACGCGCGATCCGAAAGCCGTCTACGGCCTGCAGATGCCCTTGATCGCCGCGCCAAGCTCCGACAAACCGGGCGCACCACCCACCGACAAGATCGGATCGGTGTGGGCCATCTCGGCGGAGACCGGCAAGACGCTGTGGAAGTTCGAGAACCGCGCGGGCATGCTGTCGCTCGTCGCAACCGCCGGGGGGCTCGTCATGGGTGGCGACGCCAACGGCGTCTTCCGCGCATGGGACGACCGCTCCGGCAAGGTCCTGTTCGAAGTGAACCTCGGCGCGCCGGTGAGCGGCTATCCGATCAGCTACGCGGTGGACGGCAAGCAGTATGTCGCCGTGCCGACCGGCGGCTCATTGGTGGCCGGCTCGACGAACCGATTTACGCCAGAGTTCAAGCAGAGCGTGCAGACGTCAAACCTGTACATCTTCGCTTTGCCGTAGGCACGAAGACCGTAGGGCGCCCCTTCAGGGGCGCCTTTTCCAGACCGTAGGGCGCCCCTTTCAGGGGCGCCTCTTTCATTTGGGGGACTCATGAAAGGCGCGCTCATCGTCGTCGCCATCGCCGTCTTCTACGCTGCGGCCAACGCGCAACAGGCGCCCGCACCGGCCGGCCGTCAAGGCGGGGCTGCTCCAGCCGGCGCACGTCAAGGTGGCGCGCCTGGTGGCGGCCGCGCAACGCGTCCTCCCCTCTTCCTCAAGGAGGAGTGGAAGCAGACGCCGGCCAACGACGAACACCCGGTCACCCAGCAGTCGATCGGCAATCCGAATCTCGAGCTGAAGCTGTACGGCTCGACCTCGAAGGAAGTCCAGCTCACGGGCCGTCCGGGTGACGAGAACAACCCGACGCACGTCTGGACCGGCACCTGCTCGACGCCGTGCGCCGTTGCCCTGCGCGACAAGACGAACTTCGCCGACCTGACCGGCCTGGCGCGGATTCGCTGGAATACGAAGACGTCCGGCTTTCACCAGGTCCGCCCGATCCTGAAGCTCGCGGACGGCACCTGGGTCGTCGGCGATCGCGCCGACGGCTCGACGCGCGACTGGCTGTTCACTGAGTTCAATCTCGCCGACGTTCACTGGCTGCGTCTCGACATCGAGCGGGTCGTGACGACAGGCAACATCCTCGAGCGCGTCGATCTGGCCAAAGTGGACGAGATCGGGTTCGCGGATCTGATGCCGGGCAGCGGTCACGGCCCCGGCGGCTGGGTGGACGTCGCGCAGATCGAGGTGTACGGAAAGCCTGTTGCGCGCTGAGACGGGTTGCCTCTCGACGTGACTTCTCGCCACTATTCAGATCGTGAGTGGCGCCGCCCGCCAGACTGCCGAGCTACATAACGGAGAGGATCCGCACAAGCCCCTGAGGCAGGACGTACGGCTGCTGGGTGAACTGCTGGGGCTCACGCTGCGCGAGCGGCGGGGCCAGGCGTTCTTCGACACCGTCGAGCAGGTGCGGAGCCTTGCGAAGGCGACGCACACCGGGGATCGGCCGCTCGCCGATCTCACGAGCGTTCTTGGCTCCCTGCCGGTCGGCGCCACCCTTCCGCTGGCGCGTGCCTTCAGCCATTTCCTGAACCTGGCGAACGTGGCGGAACAGCATCACCGCATCCGGCGGCGG
>Ga0247825_10001865_pt1 | contig 13943 bp, 13 predicted proteins | sample 13C_Vanillin_Day_FD_194413 | JGI IMG/M metagenome (GOLD analysis project Ga0247825, IMG submission 194413) | Soil microbial communities from agricultural site in Penn Yan, New York, United States - 13C_Vanillin_Day48 | ecosystem: Environmental > Terrestrial > Soil > Agricultural land | place...
GTGCATTTGCCGCCATCGAGCTTGCCCGCCGGCGCATGGACGCAGAGGGTCTCTCCGCCGAGGAGGCGATGGGACGCGTCTCGTCGCAGGTCGTCTTCACGACGCACACGCCGGTACCCGCAGGACACGATCGGTTTTCGGCAGCGCTGATCGAGGAGCATCTGGGTCCGCTCCGGGATGCCATGGGGCTGTCGGAGCACGACCTGCTGGCGCTGGGCCGCGTCGATCCGCACAACCAGGGCGAGAGCTTCTGCATGACCGTTCTCGCCCTGAAGATGTCGCACCGGACCAATGCAGTGTCGTCATTGCATGGTCACGTGAGCCGAGCGATGTGGAGAGGGCTCTACCCGGGCAGGCGCGAGGAGCACGTGCCGATCGGTCACATTACCAACGGCGTGCACGTCAGCACCTGGCTGGCCCCGCAGATGCGTCGCGTCTACGACCGGCACCTCGGTGCGCGATGGTCGGAGCGGGCGAGCGACGGGATCTGGGACGCCATCGACGGCATCGACGCCGGCGAGCTGTGGGAGGCGCATCAGGCATTGAAGACGCGGCTGATCCATGTCGTCCGCCGGCGTGTGGTCGCACAGGCCGAGCGTCGTGGTGAAGGTCAGGCTGTGCTGACGCAGCTGCGGCGCGCGCTCAGCCCCGATGCGTTGACGATCGGCTTTGCCCGCCGCTTTGCGACGTACAAGCGAGCCAATCTGCTGCTGCAAGATCTCGAGCGGCTCGAGGATCTGGTCAACGACGCACAGCGTCCCGTACAGCTGATCTTTGCCGGGAAGGCGCATCCGCACGACTCGCCTGGCAAGGCAGTGCTGCAGCAGGTCGCTGCCATGACGCGCGCTCCGCGCTTCCTCGGCAAGATCGTCTACGTGGAGGACTACGACATCGGCCTCGGGCGGCACCTCGTCCAGGGTGTGGACCTGTGGCTCAACAACCCGCGCCGTCCCCTCGAAGCGTGCGGCACCAGCGGGCAGAAGGTCGTGCTGAACGGCGGCCTCAACCTCTCGGTGCTCGACGGATGGTGGGCCGAGGCGTACGACGGACTGAACGGTTTTTCGATCGGACGAGGTGAGACGCACTCATCGACTGATGTGCACGACTCGCGGGACGCAGCGGCGCTGGGGCAGGTGCTTCGCACGCAGGTCGTGCCGCTTTATTACGACCGCGATCGCCATGGTCTTCCCACCGAGTGGATCGCCCGCATGAAGCGCGCGATTCGTACGCTGGGCTGGCGATACAGCGCTGAGCGGATGGTGATGGACTACGTGCAGCGCATGTATATCCCGGCTGCCGGCGGCACCAGCGCAGGCGGCGTGGGCTGAGTCACTCGACTGCACCCGCCGCTGGGGTGCTTTCAAAAGTGGTCGATGAAACAGCCCTGCTGTATCGATTCGAGCCACCTAAATGGGGGTTTCGCCCGGTCTCGTTTGGCATGACTATAGAAGCAGTCTATCCATCGAGATGCGAACTGAAAGTACGGGGCGGCGGCGGAGCGACCTTCCGGATTTTGTTCAGACCGACGTCAACGTCGGTGCGCTGGCTGAGGCGATCTTTGCCCGCTATGCCGGTCCCCAGGCCATCGTCATCGAAGGCACGCCATCGCAGGCCACATTCTTTAATCAGGAATACTGCCCGGACTTCCGGGTGATGAAGCTGGCTGGAGAACTGGCGTTGCGCGTCAACCAGCGCGCCATCGCGGAAGCGGGGCGGCCGGACGCCATCCACCCGCTTCGAGTCACCATTCGGGAGATCATGCTGGCGGCGCTGCTGCACGATCTCGGAAAGCAGCACGAAGACTGCGCGCCCTTCATCGAGTTGCTGCGGCAGACTGATCTGCGCGGAGACACGGGCGATGGCGCCAGCCGCCACGCCGACCTGCTCAGCATCGTGCGCGACGTGCATTGCCGGAAGGGGCCGTGCATGATCGATCGCCTGCGTGACGCCGGGCGTGCCGAGCTCAACAATCCGTTCATCGCGACCGTTGCCCGCCGGCATGGCGAGGACTACGCCGTCAATTACAGCGCGCGACAAGGCTGCTGGTGGGCTCGTGAAATCAACGTCGTGACGATCGCCGACGATTACGACGCCCTCACGTCTCAGGGTCCAGAGCGCGCATACAGGCCCGAGCGCAACAACGAAGAAGAAGCCATTCAGATGCTCCGCGCGGGAGCGGCGCGCGGCCGCTACGAACCGCGCCTCGTCGATATCTTCATCGTCGACGTCATCAGTAGCGTCCGCCTCTAGTCATCAGTAGTGTCCGCCTTCAGGCGGACTACCAGTTCAGCTCGACTCGGTTGCTACACTGGATTGCCTATGGTCGCATTCCGTTCAGCGTCAGCGTGGATGACTGTCGCTGTGCTGTTCGTGTGCACGCCTCAGGCCTTCGCGGGGCTCGGCTCGATTCATCGAATGATGAGCGAGCTGGCCCCGGATAGCGCGCAATCCTCCGAGATCATTCGACGCGTCTACCAGGATCATCTCGGCGTGCTCGCGCTCCGCGAGTACGGAGAGCTTGCCGGTGCGCTGGACAACGGTGGCCTCGTTCCGCTCCCTGACAACCCGCTCCGCTTCAACATCGTCCCGCGCCTTGATGGCGCCCATCCGATCGGCGAGAAGGATCTCGCGAACCAGAGCAGCTACATCGCTGCGCGCCCGGCAACCATCGGCGCCTTGCTGGAGATCGCTTCCCGGGTGAAGTCAGGGCCTCTGGAGATCACCAGCCTCGTGCGCCATGGCGACTATCAGGACTCGCTGCGGACGACGAACCCGAATGCCTCGACGTCGGTGCCGATGCACACGATGGGGCTGGCGATCGACATCGCGCTGATCAACACGCCGCTCAATACGATCGTCGAGATCCGGAACGTGCTGCAGCGGATGCAGGACGCGGGCGACATCCTGTTCATCGCTGAGAGGAAGCAGCTGGTGTTTCACGTCGTGCCGCATCCGTCCCGGCTCGGCTACTTCAACGACGTCTATCTGAGGGCCGTCGGCGAGCCGCTGACCAGCCGGTCGGCGGGCGTCGTGGCTTTTGTCAATGCTCCGGGGCTGCCGCCTGGCCGTCTCACGCCGGAAGTCACGACCGAGATCATCGCGATGGTGCCTGCCGAGGGTCCGATGCAGAACCTGCTGGCCGAAGACCTGTCGGCGGAGGCAGGCGTGCCCGCCTCCGTACCCGCCTCCAACCGCTGGCGGCTGCTGCCGTTCGCGTTTGCATGCGCGGTGGGGTGGCTGCTCTTCCCGTCCGGCCGTGCACGACGGCGGTCACTGCTCGAGATGGACCCGTCCCCGACCGCTGGGCGCCTCCTGTTCAGGAACTGATCCCGCCGCCGCGGACTAGCGCGGAATCGCTGTACGTCCCGTGTCGCTGCTCCCGCCGCTGGAAGCTCCGCTCGGCGACGCGCTGCCTCCGCTCGAACCTGACGAGGACGATCCAGAGGACGAGGACGATCCAGAGGACGAAGACGAGCCTGACGACGAGGACGACGGTTCGGACCCCGAACTGGAACGGGCCGATGCCGTTCTTGCTGATGTCCCGCTCGGGTCCGCTGATACCGTGCCCGTGTCAGGCCCCGGCCCACGCGGCACGACCCGCGTATAGCCCAGGCCATTGACCGCACGTCCCGGACCATTCGGCGTGTTGCCGCCGGAGCCGCCACCAGAGCCGACCACGATAATCGAAGGCTCGAACCCGGAGTAGAGTCGCCAGCCAAACGGTTCGTAGAAATACGGCGATCCGTAGAACCCGTCGTAGTAGTACGGATGCCCGTAGTAGTTCGGATACCCGAAGCCAGAGAGATACGGATCCCTGAAGTACGCCGATTGCGGCGCCCCCTGAGGAACAGCCCTCTGCACGAGGAACTTGTCAGGGTAGGAAAGCGCCACGATCAGATCGATGACACGCTCGGGCGCGCCAGCGGAGTGCAGCGCCTTGAGGCTCTTTGACGTGAGGTTGAACCCGGCGCCGGTCTCAACCAGCGCGGCTTCGAGCGCCGCCGGCGAGACCTTGCCGATCGCGTCCGCGACTTCGTCGAGCGTCAGCCCCGATGATCCGACATCGAAGCGCCGCGAAGAGGTGGCGTCGCGGAAATAGCGTTTGATGCTGATCGTTTCGCGCGAGCCGATGGCCACCGTCTGGATGTCGAGCCAGTCGCCGTTCGGCGCGATCAGCGAGAAGCCCGAGACGCGGCGGAAACTCGGATCACCCTGACAACGGACCTCCGCCGAGGAGAAGAGCCGCAACCCACTCTTCGACCACTCCGCGCGTTGCGTGCCCGTGCAGTCGGCGTCGGTCACGGGACGATTCGCTCCGTCGGCGACGATCGTCTGGTCGACCGCTGTCTGCGAGCCGACGCTTGTCTCGAAGCGTGCTCCGCCAGTCACGCGGGTGACGCAGACACGTGGCGAGCCGGTGGCGGCCGCCGACGGGCGGGCAGCCGGCGTCAGGTTGTCCTGAGACCCACCGGCACTGAGGTTCTCGGTTGCCAGTGTCCAGCACCCGAGCCACGGTGACCATCGGGCGTCGTCCGATTGCGCGCGGGCCGGGACAGCTACGAGAGCAAAAGCCAGAACGAGAAGGGCTGATCTCATGTCAATCACCAGTCACCAATCCGCAATCAATAACTGAAACTCACCCCAGCGGACAGCTTGAATCCGGCAAGGTCGATCGGCGCGAAGTTCACCCAGTCGAGCCCGAGCTCGTCCGCGGCCCAGAGATATCTGCCGTCGATGGTCACATACATCCGCTTGAAGACGCGAATGTCGGCCCCGGCAAAGACCTGCGCGCTTGGTGCCCATCCATGCGAATCGAAGCTGTCCGCAAACACCGAGAAATCGACGAAATCGACGAAGTCGCCTACCTGCTGCAGGTCGTAGTTGATGACACCTGCGCCACCGCCGACAAACGGCACCACCTTGCGTGGGACCCACGCCAGACGGCTCACCGCACTGCCGCGGCCGAGGGGCAGGTAGCGGATGTTCCCTCCGAGATTGATCTCACGCAGCGTCGTCGTCTGCTCGATCGGCAGCCGGTTGTTGTCGACGAAAGCGCGGTACTCCGAGAGCTGGCTCGATCGGCTGATGTCGAAGGCGAACTGCCCCTCAAACCGCGAAGAAATCGGGACGTTGACGTCCACGCCGAAGCCTGGGGCGTTGAAATCCCTGGGCTGCAGTGTCAGCTGAGTGGTGACGAAGTCGTACCAATCGCTCTGTCCTCTGGAGAAGAGCCAGCTGCCGCGCACGGTGACCGAACCGCGGGGCTTTTCGAACAGGAAATCCGGCGCCGGCCGGCGAATGGGGTTTGGAGTGCCTTGCGCCATGGCCGGTGGCGCGGCCGCCAGCAGGACCAACAAGGCCAGGAAGCCTCTCATTGACTGCACCTCCGCAGCATTAGAGCAACCCTGGGGTCGCTCACCGCCGGGCAAAGGGCGCGCCATGTCGAATCGACCATACGCATTGGCCCAAAGATCTGATTGTCGCATCCCGGCGACATGGCAGGCGTCCCCTCAGCAGGCCGTCTGCCTCGCGGCTTCGCCGCTTCGGCGGGCCTGCCGTATATGCTTTCGGGGAGTGCACCAGCTGTTCGTCTTTGCCGCAGCCTGCGCCGGCGCGGCAATCAATTCGGTCGCCGGGGGAGGCACGCTCCTGACGGTGCCGACGTTGATCTGGCTGGGCGTTCCAGCAATCAATGCCAACGCCACGAGCACCGTGGCCCTGTGGCCGGGATCGCTCAGCGGGGCCTGGGGTTTCCGGCGTGAGATGCGACAGGCCGACCCCAGGGTGTACGCCCTCGTCGTTCCCAGCCTGATCGGGGGCCTCACCGGGGCCATCCTGCTCCAGCGCACACCGCCCGACGTCTTCGAACGGCTGATTCCCGCGCTGATCCTGTTCGCGACCTTGCTGTTCATGGTGCAGGAGCCGCTGCAGCGCCGCTTCAACCTGACGGGGCTCCATCAGGCGCGATCGCACTGGCTGTCGTGGACGATGCTCTTTCAGCTGGTGGTCGGCATCTACGGCGGCTACTTTGGCGCCGGAATCGGGATCATGATGCTGGCGGCGCTCAGTCTCATGGGCCACACCGACATCCACCAGATGAACGGGCTGAAGAACCTGCTCGCCGTGGCGATCAACGGAATCGCCATCGTCTACCTGATGTTCACCGATCTGATCCGGTGGGACGATGCGATCCTGATGTCGCTTGGCGCGATTGTCGGCGCGCTGATTGGGGCGGGCACGGCGCGGCGAGTGGGCCGTGCGGCCGTGCGTCACGTGGTTGTCGTGGTCGGCTTTGTGATGGCGCTGTCGATGTTCCTGAGGCTATGAGCGACCCCACGACTCCGCTCGGGGCAGGGCAGGTTGCCGTCTCACGCTTCGTCGAGTTCTCGCGCGCCGAGTGGGCGCAGCTGCGCGCGGCCACGCCGTTGCCGCTGACGGAGCCGCAGCTCCGCCGGCTCGTCAGCGCCAACGAGCGCATGTCGCTCGACGAAGTCGCGGACATCTATCTCCCGCTCTCGCGGCTGCTGAATCTCTACGTGGCCGCGACTCAGAACCTGCACGCCGCGTCGGCAACGTTTCTCGGCACCGATACGCCGCGCGTACCGTTCGTCATCGGCATTGCCGGCAGCGTTGCGGTCGGCAAGAGCACGACATCACGCGTGCTGCAGGCGCTGCTGGCGAGCTGGCCCGGCCATCCGCGTGTCAGCCTGGTGACCACCGACGGCTTTCTCCTGCCGCTGCGCGTGCTGGAAGCGCGCGGGCTGGTGCAGCGGAAAGGATTTCCGGAGAGCTACGACGTGCGCCGCCTGCTGCATTTCATGGCTGATGTGAAGTCTGGCGTCGCGGAGGTGGCGGCGCCGGTGTATTCACACCTGGCGTACGACATCGTTCCCGGACAGTTCGAGGTCGTGCAGCACCCCGACGTGGTGATCGTCGAGGGGCTGAACGTGCTGCAGGCCGGCAGCGGCGTGTTCGTTTCGGACTTCTTCGACTTCTCGATCTATGTCGACGCGCACGAGTCCGACATCGAACTGTGGTACATCGAGCGGTTTCAGATGCTGCGCGAGACGGTCTTTCAGGATCCGTCGTCCTACTTCCATCGCTACGCCGCGCTCTCGACGGACGAAGCGCGCGAGACGGCCAGGCGGATCTGGCACAGCATCAATCTCGTGAACCTGCGGGAGAACGTGCTGCCGACGCGTGAACGCGCCCATCTCATCCTCGAGAAGGGGCGCGATCACGCGATTCGAAGAGTGAAGCTGCGAAAGCTCTAGCCTATTTTTTCCCGGCGAGGGCGTTCAGGTCGGCCATCGTTCCGATCCTGTTTCCGTGGCCCCCAACGATCCGGTCCGGCTGGATCTTCAGCCGGCTCAGGTTGTCGTAGAAGTTCGTGATGGTTGGCGTCGGGGGCGGGATCGCTGCTCCCTGCGCCGGCGGATTCATCATGTCCGACTGGAACAGGAGCTTCTCCGCGGGCAGCCAGGCGACGAGTATCTGCTCGTTGTGCGGATTGCCCGTCAGCACGTGCAGCTCGATGGTCCGCTTGTTCGTCCCGGTCAGGACGGTGCGATCGGTGACCGCCTGGAACGCCGGCTGTTTCTTCGACGTCGCGAGCCGATCGGGCAGCAGCACCCTGGGCCCGGCCCACGCTTTCTCGTAGAAGGCGGTATTCGCGGTGTGCGTCACGACCGTGGCACCTTCGTCGACGAAGCGCCGCAACCCACCGGAATGATCGAAGTGCAGGTGCGTGTTGACGACCATTCGGATCGGTTTGTTCGCGAGCACTTTCTTCGTCTCGGCGATCACCACGTCCGAGCGTGCCTCGTTCTGCGGCCCTTCGATCACCACCACGTGGTCGCCCATGTCCACGGCGAGGCTGTGATGCGAGCCGCCGGTGATCCAGAAGATCCCGTCGGCGACCTTCTCGGATGCAGCCGTCGGCGCCGCGAGAGCCGGCGCGTTCCGCACAGTGTCTGGCACGGTCACGGTGAAGAAGGGGTTAACCTCGACGGCAGTGACGGTGAGATCGAGCGTCGGATAACCGCCCTGTGATTGCTGGATGCGCGATGGGAACTGGATGCCGCTGAAGTTGCGGTAGCCCGAATAAGTTGTCTCAATCAGCATGTCGCCGAACACATCGTTCGGTATCCAGGCACGGACGCGGTCCACCTGATTCAGCTTGTTGATATGTATGTGGAGCGGATAGCGTCCCCCGACGGTGAGCTGGATTTCCGCGCCGTCAGCGACCGGTTTTGCCAGCGTCGCGCCCGCAGCCTTGAGCGCGCCTTGCGGTGTCGCTGCCCACGCCCACACCAGCCGTTCGGCCGCTGCCGCCTGCTGCGGTGCCGGTGTAGCGGCGCCTCCGCCCGCGGGAGGGTTTTCACTCCACGCGTAGGCGCCGCGGACGAACAGCACCTGGCGCTGCTCGCCAGTGATGGCGCCGCCGCCTCCGCGCGGCACCCCAGCCGGCATCGTCAGCACCTGATCGATCTTGATGGCGCCCGGGCCGTATTCGATCTCCGCGACGTAGCTCTTCACCTGCCGTGCCGGCCATGGTTCGGTGGCCGTTGCTGGTTGACCGAGGACGAACGATCGTCCGGTCGCGGTGAATTTCAGCGTTCTCAGCGAGGTGGCGCTGAGTGCCGAGACCGCGGACTGAAGTGTGGGAGATGACGCGGCGGTGACGCCGCGCGCCTGTTGAGCGACTGCGGAAACGCCTGCGAGCAACACGCAGGCGACGGCCAGGACGGTCATTCTGCGCATGGGAATCCTCCGCCTGCTGAACAGGGTCAGCAGGGCAGGAGGGTTATACACCAGAGGCGCGTAGATGGATCCCCGGATCAGCGGCGGCTGGTCGTGACGTCTCCATCGCAGGTGCTGGTATTGCCGGTCATGGAAGTCCACGACGGTGCGTCGCTGGCCGGAAACGATTCCTCAGACGCCTCGAAGACCACGTCCGGACCCTGGCGTGTGTGCGGAAACGCCGATCGCACCTGCCCGCGCCACTGGCTCCGCTCATCCGCTCCGGCCGCAGCCCACCACGCGAGCGAGCTCCCACCAAGCATGAGCAGCAGGCCGGCGGTGGAACGCCGCCGCATTCCGGCGATGAAGCAGAAGCTGGCCGCAGTGGCGGCCAGCCACCGTTCCGTGTCCCAGTCAGGCTGTCTGGCCGCCCGATCCCACACGTTCGGCTGACCACGATGCTGCACCAGGTTCAGAGCCATGAAAATCCTCCGTGGTGAAAGGTGCAACCGGTGTGCCCCGAATGCTCGGGGTCCTTTCTCCAATGGTTCGGGTAAGTGACGGGATTCAAGACGGGAGGCGTCGGGGCCACTACACGGCCGCCCCGGAAACACTTGAAGTGCGCCCCCGCAGTTCTGACAGGAAAAAATTGCCCTTCTCCAGATTTTCCAACGATTTCTGGCCTCCTACGGTCCCGCTGGTTCACGCCCCCGACTGGCACATCGGTTGCTCCATAGTCTTCACGCAGCGGTCCAATAAACCCAACGGGGAGTAGCAATGGCACAGCAACAGCCTCTCGAAGTGCTTCGACGTGTGAAAGGCGAGTACATCGAGATGCCTGGTCTTCGGCTGACCATTGCGCAGGCTCAGCGCCTGTGGGGTCTGGACCGCGCTGTGTGCGATTCGTTGCTTGGTGCCCTCGTGGAAGCCAAGTTCCTGTTCCGCACACGCGACGGCGCGTTCGTTCGCGCCGACCACGCGGTCGGCGCATAGCTGGTCCCCGGGCTTGCCGGGGCATTTGACAACTCAACCTGCCAGGCTGGTTGGTGTAGTTCCTTCCTACGAGCCGTAAGACCGACTGGCCGACACGTCCCGCCCCTACGAACCCGAGCGGAGATCGCCTTCGCTCGCGGCCGAGACTCTGGGTGATGGAACGGAGGACCGACAACGTTCTCCGTTCTCATTCCTAAACACGAAGATCACGACGAGATCGAAGGGCACGAAGACCCGTTCAGCGTTCAGCTGCGCTCAGCCACGTACGCAGGTTCCGAAACGCGTGGCCGCGGTGTGCGACGCGCAGCTTCTGCTCGTCATCGACCTCGGCGAGGGTGCGGGCATAGGGCGGGTAGAGAAATATCGGGTCGTAGCCGAACCCGTTCGTGCCGTGCGGCGCTGGACTGATCTCGCCCTCTATCGTCCCGGTTGTTTCGAAGACGACGTTGCCTCCTCGTGCAGCAGCAAGCGCGCAGACGAAGCGGGCCGTGCGCGGGCGATTGGGCTGTTCGGACAGACGACGGTAGATCGCGTCGAACCGCTCCTGGTAAGACGCGTCCGCGCGCAGGTACCGCGCCGACCGCACGCCGGGCTCCCCGTCGAGAGCATCGACCACGAGACCGGAGTCCTCGGCCACGGTCAACACCGACGGATCGCGAAGGGTGGTTTGAGCGGCCTGCGCGTAATACAGCGCCTTGAGCCGCGCGTTTTCCGCGAAGGTGGCACCTGTTTCCTCAGGCTCCACAATCGGCGGAAGGTCGGCGAGCGTAATCAGCTCGAGGGACGCTCCATCGAGGACGGCGTGAATCTCGCGCAGCTTGTCGCGATTGGTGGTCGCGACGAGCAGCCTCACTTGCCCAGGTACTGGCCGACGAGGCTGCGCTGCAGCGCGAAGAGCTGGCGGGTGCCGGTGTCGGCGAGATCGAGCAGCCGATTGAGCGCCTCGCGACCGAAGGGCAACGCTTCCGCCGTCCCCTGCAGTTCAATGTACAGGCCGCCCCCGGTCTTGACGACGTTCATATCTACGTCGGCGCGCGAGTCCTCCGCGTAGGCCAGATCGAGCATCGGCTCGCCTTCGACGATGCCGACGCTCGTCGCCGCGACGAAGTCCGTAATCGGCATCGTCCGCAGGACGTCCTGCTCCCGCAGCGTGTTCAGCGCGAGCACCAGCGCCACGAACGCGCCTGAAATAGAAGCCGTTCGCGTGCCGCCGTCGGCCTGGATGACGTCGCAGTCGAGCGTGATCGTCCGCTCGCCAAGCTCCTCCAGCTTGGTGACCGCCCGCAGCGAGCGTCCGATCAGCCGCTGGATCTCCTGCGTTCGTCCGCCGACCCGGCCAGCCGATGCTTCCCGCTGCGTTCGCGTCGTCGTGGCGCGAGGCAGCATCCCGTACTCAGCGGTGACCCATCCCTTGCCGGAATTCCGGCGGAACGGCGGGACACGGTCTTCGACGCTTGCGGTGCAGATGACTTTGGTCTTGCCCGCTTCGACGAGCACGGAGCCCTCGGCGTGAATCAGGTAGTTCGGGGTGATCCGCGTCGGGCGGAGCTGCTCAGGAAGACGGCCGTCGGAACGCATAGCCTTCAACTGTACTACGGCGAGGCTTCCAGCTCCCGCACCAGCGAGGTGTCTCTCGTCAGCGGCCGGCGGATATCGACGTGGCCGGCGATCGTATCCACTTCTTTTCCGTCAACGAGAATCTGCACGCGTTGAATGGCCGGCAGGTTCGCCGTGACGGCGTTGACGATCGCCTGGACGGTCAGCAGTTCGGTGAGCGAGCCTCCCGGATGCGCCGCGGCGATGCCCGTCAGATCGACGAAGGCATCACCTTTCTCGCTCACGTAGAAGGCGCGAAGCGTCGTACCGGAGGGAATCGTCGAGATGTACGGTCCGGGCGGCGGCTGCAATTGCGCCGTGAGGATCTGCCTGCCCTGCGCGACGAGCCCTTGTGCCAGTGGGACCTCGCGCCGCAACGGCGCCAGCGCGTCGCCTTCAGGAGTCGCATAGAACAGCGTGACGCTGATATGCGGGGTCTCCGCCGCGGCGGGCGGAGCACTGGCCGCTGCGGGAACGTCGGCGTTTCGAGCCGTCAGGCGCTCGAGCAGCGCAATCATGCCCCACGCGAACAGTGCCAGCGCCAGGACGCCGATTGCGGCCGGAAGAAACCGGCGCAGCTCTGTCACGGCGCCTTCTCGTCCGCGAACGTGCGGAAGCGGGCAATGGCATCGTAGAGCGCGTCAGCCGTCGAGTTCCTGAACTCTTCACCGCGTGCCTTCGCCGCCTGATCCGGATTGGTGAGATACGCCATCTCGACGAGGGCTGCGGGCATGTTGGCACCAGTGAGGACGCGCATCCCGGCGCGCTGCACGCCGCGCGGGCTCATCGGCACGTGGCGCTTCAGTTCCTGGTCCAGCATCTGCGCGAGCGTCGAGCTCCTGTCGATGTGCGCAGCCTGGGCGAGGTTCCACGGAACGATCTCCAGCACCCGGCGGCTTCCGCCGAGTGCCGGCAGCGATACCGCTTCGGCGTTTGCGCTGCGCCGCACGGATTCACCTTCTTTATCGAGGCTGAGAAAGAACACCTCGGCGCCGGAGACGGCAGGGCCGAGTGCGCCATTCCCGTGCAGGCTCAGGAAGAGATCCGCCTTGTTGTTGTTGGCGAAGGCCGCACGTTCGTCAGGGCCCAGCGTGCGGTCGTCGTCTCTCGTCAGGAGCACGCGCAGGCCAAGACGCGTTTCGAGGCGCTGCCGGAGACGGCGCGCAACGTCGAGCGTCAACTCCTTCTCGAGCAGTCCGTCGGCGGTTCGAACGCCTGTGTCTGCTCCGCCGTGACCTGGATCGAGGACCACGGTCGTGAAGCGCCGTTTCCCGACAACCGGCGGAAGCGGGTCACTTGGCGGCGTGGGCGGGGGTGGGGGAGCGGCCGTGTCTCCGGCGGCCGCGGCCGATGGCACGTCGATGCTGATCCGCGTCACACCGTCGGCAGTGGTCGTCGCCGTTCGTGGCGTGCCGGCGGCGCCGTCCAGAATCAGGGCGACGGTATTCGGTTGATCACCGGGGCGAACCTGATCGATCAACGCCGTGCCGCCAGCCGGCAGCGACGTGTCGAGCGCATCGGCCTCGACCCGGACAATGATCCGGCCGACGTCGGGAGTGACCGTGACCGGCGCTGCCGGCGTGACCTCGATCGTCGCCCGGGTCGGTGGGCCTGCCGAGTCGATCCGCGCCACGACCCGTGGCACTGTCATGTCTCCGACAATCAGCAGCCGCGAGGCGCGGCGCAGGTCGATCCGTCGGTCGTAGATCGGCGCCAGCGCCCGCGACAGGAACTCGAGCGGGACGAGCAGCCTGCGGCCGGACCGTGCGACCGGCGCGGGCAGCGTGACCACACGACCGTTCACTGAGGCGATCGACTGCTGGGTCGAGAGCACGATCGTACGGCCGCGGTACGACACTGTGACGCCGCCCGTCGGCGCATCTTCCGCGACGGTGACCTGAAACAGCGAGGCGACGTCATCGAGCGCAATCAGTTCCTGGCCGCTGACGATGACGGTCGGTACGGCACGGCGCCCCTCGCGCGCGATCAACGTGAGCGGTGCTGGCGGGGGAGTGCCCTGCGTCTCCACAAGGAGCATCGACGCAAGCAGAATTGCGGTCGTGCACGCGGCGGTTCGTCGCACGTCAACCTATGTTCGCACAGCCGCGTTCGCACCGAAGGCGCAGTTCTGCCGTAACATTGCGCCTTCTGTGACCAGGAAATTGCCGCCGCGCTCGCCGCTCGCGGCCGCACCGACGCAGCGGGTGCCGCGAGGTACGCCGCCAAAGCACGGGCGCGTGCCGTCGCGTCCGCCGGCCGAGCCCTTGAAGAACGCGCCGCAGGGGCAGCCGACGCGCGCGCCTCGTCAGCGGCCGGTAGCCAAGGTGCCGAGGCCCCGCCGTCCGCAGCTCGTTCGCGGATCGGGGACGGGAGCGCTCACCGATCTGTTCGATGTCTTTCCGGACCTGCCCCGCCCACGCCGGCCGCGGACGCGCAGCCGGCGCGTGAAATAGCTACTTCACGTCGTCGCCGCTGCCGGTCAGTGCCTGCTGACGCATCGCCGCGGCGCCGAGCATGCCGCCCATGCCCATCGATTCGACGGCGCTGCTGGGGATCAGCATCAGCGCGCCCTTTTCCTTCAGTCCTTCGTAGAGCATGTTCATCGCGCGCAG
>Ga0247825_10001866_pt1 | contig 13939 bp, 13 predicted proteins | sample 13C_Vanillin_Day_FD_194413 | JGI IMG/M metagenome (GOLD analysis project Ga0247825, IMG submission 194413) | Soil microbial communities from agricultural site in Penn Yan, New York, United States - 13C_Vanillin_Day48 | ecosystem: Environmental > Terrestrial > Soil > Agricultural land | place...
TCGTGTCATCTATCTATCCCCAACAAGATTGAGGGTTTGCAAGATATCACACGCGATCTTTTCCTCCGTCACACCCAGCTTGGCCGCGCCGCGGACCGTGTCCTGGAGATCGACCGGATACCAGTTTTGCTTTGCCGCGTCGCATAGACCGGCGATGTTGAGCGGCTCTATCGACCGGGCGATGTCTGCGACGTATCGGGCGTCGAAGACGCGCGACTGTGGCGAGAGTTCCGCCAGCGCGCTGGCGAAATCAGGCCGATCGGCGCCCAGGAAACGCGGATTCGCCGCCTGCACGCCAAGCCGCCTGGACATCTCCGCGAAGCTGGCCCCAGCGAAATAGAACATCGAGTAGGCGGCAAACTGCTCGAAGCGCGGGAACGACGCATAGCAGCCAGCGATAAACCGCGCGGTGTGATCGACGTCCGCCAGCGTCGTGGCTCCGTAGAGCACCCCTTCATGGGGCACCTGGGACTCGTATGGTGCCCGGGGTTTCACGGGCGCCTCGTTCTCGAGAATCCGCCCGAGCCGCTCAATCCCAAGCAGCGTCAGCGGAATTCCCGTCGAGAACAGCGGGTCCACGAATCCGGCAGCGGACGGCAGCATGACCCATCCGGGACCCGACGCCTGTTCGACGCGCCACGGCATCCGCGGCATCCAGGTGAACTCCCGCGTGGGCACCGCATCCGCGAACTGAGCGGCGACTGACGGAAAGAGATCCAGGAAACGGCGCCACGCCGGCGCACCATCGGCCAGCTTCAATTCGTCGGCAAGCGTGTCGGTCACCGCGATGCCGGCGCTGGTGACGCCGTTCCCGAAACGCAGCACCCACATCCAGCCGCCGTCGAACACGTGATGCAGCGCCGCATCGTCCATCGGGTACGGTGCCGCATCGTCCATGGCGTAGGGCGCCCCTTCATGGGGCGCCATAAAACCCGACATGTCCTCACAACGGGCCACGTCGGTGAAATGAGAGAAGAGCGCCTGCGTGGGCGGATAGCCGTCGAACCCCACATTGCGAATCTTCAACGCGCGGCTGATGAAGCCGTGCGGTCCGCTGGCGTCAACGACCAGCCGGGAGCGCACTGCGACCGGAGTGCCACGTCGATGACCGGCCAGGAGCGAGCCCTCAGCAGCCGGCTCGAACGACTCGAGCTGAAGCTCGTCGACGTACTCGACTCCAGCGTCGATCGCCTCGCGCACGAGAAAGTGATCGACGTCCGATCTCAGCCAGTGCGTATCCGAGAGCTCGTCGTTCGGGCTCGCGGCAACGAGGAGCTGATTCGATCGATCGGCATTCGCGCGGTACGGCGTCCGGCGTTCATGCTTGAAGTAGGTGAAGCCACGCTTCAGACCGCACGTCACCTCGGGATAGGTCCGCTGCCACGTGCCGAACGCCGAGAGCGGCCGAACGCGCGGCAGGTCGTAGCGGTCAGCCAGCTGCTCGATCAGGATGCCGGCCAGCGGCGAGGCGGACTCGCCGATGGCGAAACGCGGATGCCGGCCACGTTCGAGAAGCATCGTGCGGTAGCCCAGGCGCTGCGCGATCATCGCGATCAGCGAACCGCCGAAGCCTGAGCCGACGACGGCGATGTCGCAGTCAGGAGACACGATCACAGCGCTCGCAAGACACAGGCACAGACGACACCTGTTCACGGTTGATCTGCTGCAACCGATCCCGTCTCGCAGACGAACAGTCACAGTCGAAGAACTGCTCGATATCCCAGAGATCGGCAAACACGCGCAGATCTTTCCGCGAGACGGCGTATTCGATCACGCGCTCGAGCGCCTGGAGCCGCGGCCGCTCGACGGCATCGGCCAGCGTCTCCATCGCGCCGTTGCCCCCTCGCGTCGGAATCACCGCGCAGGCCGTGGCGCCGCCATCAGCGGCTACATCGATCGAACGGCAGGCCCATTCAACCGCCGCCTCGCCAGCGAGAAACGGCGGGTTCAGCAGAATGAACACGCGAAGGTCGATTCCGTGCTCAACGAGGAACGCCGCGCCGGCCCGAAACGATTCGAGGGTCATCCGCTTGTTCAGCCGCGCGAGCGTCGGCGCGTGCGCCGTTTCCAGGCCGATGGCGACCTCGAGTCGCCCGCGCAGGCGATCGCGGAAGCGGAGGCAGCGTTCGGCATAGACGCCGGTGAGGAATCCCGGGTGGGCTTCGACGATGACGCGATCGAAGCCGGAGACGATCTCCGCGATGGCATCGTCCTCTGACGGCGGGATGGCGGCGGGGTCGAAGAAGCTGCCGGCGTTATAGAGCTTGATCTGACGGACGGCGGGAAGGCCGGCGAGCGCGGTGCGAATCTGCGTGGCGATCGCGCCCGCGGGCACCGTCTCGTCGAGCGTGTTGCGCCAGAGATCGCACATCACGCAGCGGAACGGACACTCGCGGTTGGTGAGGAACACAGCGGCGGTCGGCGAGAGCACGCCGTTGGCGTCGAGCTCCTCCTCGAAGACAGCCGCGTACGCGTGCTCAGGGTCGAGCCGGTTCTTCGGTCCGCGCCGCTCGAGAACCCATTGGTCTGTGATCCTGGTTTCGTCAGGCATGAGGTTCGGTATGTAGTGCGCCGGTATTCAGCGCCCGACGAACACGTTTATCGTCTTGCTTGTTGAAGGCTATCGCCAGCCAGCGAGCCTTCGGCGCGTTTTAGAGGCTTCGACGATCGCGCCGCCTCGAGGGCTCGCGGTCACTGAACACCGGCGCACCGAACTCGGAACCGAACCGGAACACGAACCGGGAAGCGAGCACACGGAAGCGTGAACGTTATTGCGTCCAAGCGGGCACTTCGTTGCCGGACCTCCGATCAAGGCCATCCGGCGTGTCGCGCAGGCGCTCTTCCCAGAGCCGGTTGAACACGTTGCGACACCAGGCTTTGCTGACGCGCGCGCGGGCGGTGCCGGCGCCGTCCTGGAACCGGCGCTTGGGATTGATCGGCATGTCAATGCCAAGCACGGCCTTGATGCCCGCCCGGACGACATCCTGCTTCAGCGTGTAGAGCCGCTCGATGCTCCCGCCCAGTATCGGCTCAAACGGAATCGCCGCGGCCGAGGCGATCACCGAGCGCACGCTGAACGGCGAGAACGCCGTGAAGCCGAGCGACGCGGCCGGCGCGTACGTGCGCACGTAGCTTCGCGACAACCCGCCCGAATAGACCGGACTGTGCTTGATCGCATCCACGCCCCACCCCTCCTGATAGAGAAGCGGATTACGCAGGACGCTCGACAACGTCAGGTCCGAATCCTCGAGCGGATATGACTTCAGGTTCTCGTCTCCGCCGTCACCGTCGAGCAGATACCTGAGGCCAGGGTGCCGCGCGCGAATGCCGCGCAGGAGGCACAGCCCCGCCGCGGCGCACTCGACATCCAGCGGGTGGTAATCCTCGATGACGCGAATCGCCTCCTCGAGGTCATACCGATCCGGCGCGACGACCACGCGCTCCCACGTGTGGGCAATCCCCATCTCCCTGACCGCGGACTCCGCTTGAGCGGCGTCCATTCCGCCACCGAAGTCGAGGCTGAACGCACGAATCGAATCGGGATCGCGCCCGAGCTCCATCGACGCGTGCCGCGCAAGCAGCAGCGTCGCGGTGCTGTCGATGCCCCCGGAGAAGGCGATGCCGACCGGCTCGTGCGATGGAATCCCGCGGAGCCACAGCCGGACGGCGTTGTATGCGGCGTCGATGTACGCGGCCCCGGCTTCATCGAGATCGCTCGAGCCATTCGCCACACGCGGATTGAAGAAGCGGTGATAGCGCGGCGACGGGTCCGGACAGCCGACCTGGTCGAGCTCGACGATGTAGTGGGCGGGAACCATGCGCGTGTAGATCGGATCGAACTGCCAGCCGATGCGCTGCGACTGGCACCAGTCGAAGATCCGATCGATGCGGTCCGCCACCACGAGAAACGGTCCGTGATACATCTTCGCGACGAAGAACCGCAGCGGAATGCCGATGGTTCTCGCCAGGCGCACGGTGCGGCCGTCGCGGCCGATCGCGGCGAAGTGGCCGTCCGTCGCCGCCAGCGCCGATGCATCGCACCGGCGAACGGCGCCAGCAAGATCCTCGTCCCTCGCGCCGGTCAATCCGGACGAGCGGACGCCGACGAGATCGATGGTTCGATCGATTCCCTCAATCATGACAATCCCTTTACGTCGCGACCTTGCGCCCCGTCACCCTGACATCTTCCGCTGACACCATGTCCGGCGCCACCCAGCCGTCGAGGTTGTATTCGGCCATGCACTGCTCGGCGAAGCCCTTGTAGCGCGCCGAGGCGCCCGTGACGTCCGCGACCAGGAGCGTCTCGAAGCGGATGCTCTCGTGATTGCCGAAGTAGTTCCGCTCGTAGAGCTCGTGGCGGCCGCCGAACTCGCTGCCGATCGCGTCCCACAGCAGCTTCATCAGCTTCACGCGCTCCTCGGCCGAATAGCCGTTCGACCCGCGCACGAACTGATCGAGATATGGCCGCAGTTCCGGCACCTTGAAATCGAGCGCACTCGACGGCAGATAGATCAGCGCGCTCGCCAACGTGTTCTCGATGATCTCCTTGATCTTGGGATACGCCAGGCTCGACATCACGCGATACGCCAACCCGTAGTCCAGGTTAGGCAGCACATATCCCGGCGTCCATGGCGTGGTCGTCCGCGCCATCGCGTCGGTGAGCGCCCAGAAGAGGTTCCGCCACGCCAGCACTTCGCCGACCTGCGCCTGCACGCCGCGGAAGTCTTTCGCGCCGGTCGCGTCCACGGCCTTCAGCAGCAGCCCGGCCAGGAAATCCATCTTCACGGCAAGGCGCGTGCAGCCCTGGAACATGAAGCGCGGCAGGAAGCCGGAGCGCGGGAAGAAGTTGTTGACCTTGTCGATGTCGCCGTAGGCGAACACGTTCTCCCACGGCACGAGCACCTTGTCGAAGACGAGGATGGAATCGTTCTCGTCCATGCGGCTCGACAGCGGATAGTCGAATGGCGTGCCCATCACCGCCGCGGTCATCTCGTAGGACGGCCGGCAGAACAGCTTCACGCCCGGCGCGCCGGTCGGAACGATGCACACGAACGCGAACGGCTTCGTCTTGATCGGGAGCGCGCCGTTGTTGGCGATGAAGTTCAGGTGCGTCAGGCTCGACGTCGTCGCCACGACCTTGGCGCCGCTGACGATCAACCCCTTGTCCGTCTCCTCCTCGACGTGCATGTACACGTCCTTGACGTCGTCGAGCGGACGGTTGCGATCGACCGGCGGATTCACGATGGCGTGATTGACGAACGACACTTCCTCCTGCACGCGGGCATACCAGCGTTTGGCGTTCTCTTCGTACGGCTCGTAGAACGCCGAGTTGGCACCGAGCGTGGCGAGGAAGGCGGCCTTGTAGTCGGGGCTGCGGCCGATCCAGCCGTAGGAGACCCGGGCCCATTCGGCGATGGCGTCGCGAGCGCCGACCATTTCCTCCGCGTTCTTCGGGGCGCGATAGAACTTGTGCGTGTAGCCACCGCTGCCGGTATCGGTGGGCATTGTCAGGACATCGCGCCTGGCCGGGTCGTGAAGCGCGTCGTACAGCCGCGCGATCATCCGCACGGTGTTGCGGAAGGCCGGATGCGTGGTGACATCCTTCACTCGCTCGCCGTAGATCCAGATCTCGCGGCCGTCCTTCAGGCTCTCGAGGTACTCCTGCCCGGTAAAGGGCTTCGTCCGGCCGGTGCTGTATCCGCTCATCACTAACCCTCCAACTCGCGCGCTTTTGTTTCCCATTCCGCCATGAAGCGGAACACGTTCTCTTTCGGTGGCTGAGGAGCAAACGTTTCCAGCCACCGGACCGGGGTATTGCCGACGTTCCTGAACGAGTGCACGCAGCCGACACCGGTCCAGACGACATCGCCCGCCTTCAGGTCGTATTCCTTGCCATCGAGCGTCGCGTGCACCTCACCCTCGAGGATGAAGTACGCCTCCTCGAACGTGTGGTCGTGCAGCGCGATGCCAACGCCCGGCTGGTACTCGATGAAGAGCAGCCGGTGATGCCGTGCACCGAAGTCCTCGTCGATCATCCACTTCAGGAAGACGCCCTCGAGCCCGGCCGCGACGTTCTGCCGCTGGCCGACAGGCGGAATCTGCGAAGCGTCGAAATGGCCGAGCAGGTTTCCTCTTCGGTTCTCGAGATCGAGCGCGCGCGCCTCGGTGGCGATCGATCGATCCTTCAGAAAGAAAGTGTCGCGCTCGGCACCGGGTGGCTTCGGCTGCGGCGCGGCCATCTGCAGCCATCGGACCGGCGCATCGCCGGCGCGCCACGAATGCGGCGTCCCGACTTTGATTGCCGCGTAGTCGCCTGAACGAAGCCGGTAGCTCTCGCCGTTGATGGTGAGGATCGGGTTGCCGCGCAGGATGTACACGCCCTTTTCGAAGGCATGCACGTGCGGATCGATCGTGCCTCCGGGGGCCAGCTGGTCGATGCTCAAGCCGGTGTGCACGGAGCCGGTGCTCCGGCTGACGAGGGGAACCGTCGAGTAACCCTCGCTATGACCGTGGAAGACCGGATGCGCGGCGAGCGCGCGTTCGTCGAATCGTCCGAAATGATGCATTCGCGGTGGCCCCGGATTCTATAACGCGGTCCGGCTGAAGCTGGACACTACAGTGATAATCGAATATGCGCATCTTTGTCGTCCTCATAACGTGCGTCTGCCTCCTCGCCTGCAATCGTGAGGAAAACCCGACCGCCACGGGCGGCGAAGCCTCGGCCGCCGGTTGGAAGACAACCCGCGACGGGTTGATCGAGGAATACCTGAAGGGCCAGCCGGCGTTCGCCGTGTATCAGGGTCGGCACGAATTCGATGGTCAGCTCCCGGACTGGAGCGCCGGCGCCCTGAGTGCCCAGGCGAAATGGCTGCATGCCGCGAGCGCTCGCGCGAACGCCGTGACCGGACTCACCGGCGCTGACGCGTTCGAGCGCGATTACCTCGTCAGCCAGTTTCAGGACGACCTGTTCTTCCTGGAGGACGCCGAATTCCCGTACACGAATCCGGCGTTTTACATCGGCTCACTCGATCCCACGGCTTACCTCACGCGCAACTACGCGCCGCTCGAAACGCGCATGCGCGCGTACACGGCATACGCCAGGTCGGTCGCGCGCGCGGCACAGCAGATCCGCTCGAACCTGCGGACCCCGATGTCGCTGCCGCTGCTCGAAAGGGGCGTATCCGGGTTCGGCGGATATGCGGACTTCTACCGCACCGACGTGCCGAAGGTGTTCGCCGAAGTGAAGGACGCGGCGCTGCAGAAGGAGTTCGCCGAGGCAAACGAAAAGGCGGCTCAGGCGATGGCCGACCTCAAGACCTGGCTCGAATCGCAGCGAAAGACCGCGACGGCGGGCTACGCCCTCGGAGCGGACAAGTTCGCGCGGATGCTCCGCATGACGGAAGGCGTGACGACGCCGATCGCGGAGATCGAAGCGGCGGGCCGGGCAGACCTGGCGCGAAACCAGGCCGCTCTGAAGTCGGCGTGTGCGACGTTCGCGCCGGGCGCGACGATTGTCGCGTGCATGGCCAAGGTCAACGCCAACAAGACTCCCGGAGGGCCCGTCGCGGGTGCGCGCGCCCAGCTCGACTCGCTCAAGGCGTTCGTGCAGAAGGCCGGCGTGGCCACGATCCCGGGGCCCGAGCAGGCGCTCGTGGACGAGTCGCCGCCGTACAACCGCGCGAACTTCGCCTACATCGACATTCCCGGACCGTACGAACAGAAGCTGCCGTCGGTCTATTACATCGCGCCGCCAGACCCGTCGTGGACGCCCGCCGAACAGCGCGAGTACGTGGCTGGCCGCGCCGATCTGCTTTTCACCTCAGTACACGAGGTCTGGCCCGGTCATTTCCTCCAGTTCCTCCACTCCAACCGCAGCCCCTCCATCGTCGGCCGCCTCTTCGTCGGCTACGCCTTCGCCGAAGGATGGGCGCATTACGCGGAAGAGATGATGTGGGACATGGGGCTGGACAGTGGCAACGAGGAGTCACACATCGGCCAGGTGTACAACGCGCTCTATCGAAACGTGCGCCTGATCTCCGCCATCGGACTGCACACGCAGGGCATGACCGTCGCCGAATCCGAGCGCCTGTTTCGTGAGGAAGGGTTTACGAGCGCCGGCGAGGCGCGGCAGCAGGCCGCACGCGGCACCTACGACCCGGCGTACCTGAACTACACGATGGGCAAGCTGATGATCCGCAAGCTGCGAGACGACTGGTCGGCCTCACGCGGCGGGAAGAAAGCGTGGCGCGAGTTCCACGACGAGTTCCTGAAGTACGGCGGACCGCCGATTCCGATGGTCAGGCAGCAGATGATGGGGAAGGACGGGAGCCTGTTCTAGTGGGTAGTTGGGTAGTTGGATAGTCTGTAGTTAGTTGGTAGTCACTACCAACCAGCCAACTATCCAACTACCAACTGTTCTACTGCGGCGCCTCGATCGGCTTGCCGTCTGGGCCGAGCGGTACCGGTACCCGGTTCGCGATCGGCTTGGTGGACTTCAAGTAGGCCAGCAACGCTTTCAGGTCCTCGTCGGACAACTGGCCGTAGAAGTTCCACGGCATCGGCGGCAGAATCTGCCGCGACGTGCCCATGTGCTTCCCGGTGCGCATGGCATCGATGAACATCTTCTCCGTCCAGATGCCGATGCCAGTGTTGGTGTCGCCGGTGATGTTCGCGGCGAACGACACCCCCCACGCACCGCTCCACGCGGTGAGGTTACCGCTCGCGTGAACCTGCCAGGGGCTCTTGGGGTCGTTCTTGAACGGCGCGGTGATCGCCTCGCCCTCGGGTTGCCCTGACAGTGCCCTGTCGTAGTCGAACTCCGGACCATTCGGGCCGAGCTTCTTCGGCGTGTGGCAATCGTGACAGCCGCCGCCGATAACCAGCATCCGCCCGCGCTCGATCTGGGCGGCGCCGGTCAGCGGCGCCGCTGCGCCTGCTGGTGCCGTAGCGCTCGGCACCGCGTTCGTGCCTGCGGGTTCGTTCGCCGGCTGACTACATGCGGACAGTGCAATCGCTGCAGCCGCGCAGGCCAGCGACGAGAGGATACGGCTTCCGTACATCGACGTGATCTCCTTTGGCGCCCCTTGGGAGCGCCTTACGGCTTGGCACCCCTGAAGGGGTGGCCTACGGTTACTCGACTTTGATGTTGATCGTCTCGCACATGCCTTCGACGGCACGGTGCAGGTCGTCGCCTACTTCGACGGCGAACTTGTAGTCCCCGGGATTCAGCGCCATCTCGAACGTGTCGGTCCCCTTGCCGAAGTGGACCCACTTCCCGGCGGTGCCGGGCTTGTCGCCCTCTTCCGCCTTGGGAATCGTGGTGCCCGGCGGCAGACAGTCCGTATTCACGCCGAAGTGGAAGTGGCCCATGTTCGGCCGCGCTTCCTTCGCGTCCGGGGGAACGGCCGAGATCTGGTAGTTGTCGGCGCCGAATACGAACTTCAGAGTCGACTTCGACGAGACCGTCGAGCCGTCCTTCGGTTCCTTGAAATACACCTTCGCCGCCTGATGTCCTTCGTGCGACTCAGTGGACGCCGACGCAGCCGGCGCGGCCTCTTCCTTGGGTGCTTCCGAGCTGCAGGCGGCACCGGCAAGCGCGAGCGCCGCCACAACGCCGGCGATGAGCAGTCGTTTAGCCATTCAAGCTCCTTTGTCCGCCCGAACGACGGTTGCGAGGCAGGGTCTGTGAAGCCAAAAACGCCGGGCGGCATTATAAGATGGCCCCGGCTTGTTCTTCCGGCATCTCTTTTCAACCGACCACAAGGTCATCGGGCTTCTCTACGGCTTCACCAGCCTCTTCTTCCTCCTGGTGGGCTTCGTCCTCGTGGTCATCATGCGCTGGCAGCTTGCGTATCCGGGCCGGACACCCTGGATCGCCCCAGAGATGTACAACGGGCTCGGGGCGCTGCACGGCACGATCATGGTGTTCCTCGGCGTCGTGCCGCTGGCGGTGGGCGCGTTCGGCAACTACGTCGTGCCGCTGCAGATCGGCGCGCCCGACATGGCGTTCCCACGCATCAACCTCGCCAGCTACTGGTTCTACGCCGTGGGCGGCATCATCATGCTCGCCAGCTTCTTCGCGCCCGGCGGGGCGCCGATGTCGGGCTGGACGTCCTATCCGCCGCTCGCGAACTTTGCACCGTCCGGACAGACGTTCTGGCTGTTCGGCATGCTGTGCCTGATCTTCTCGTCGCTGCTGGGCGCGCTGAACTTCATCACCACGATCATTCAGTTGCGTGCCCCCGGCCTGACCTGGTTTCGCCTGCCCTTCTTCGTCTGGGCCCAGTTCATCACGGCGTTCCTGCTGCTCCTGGCCTTCCCCGCGCTGCAGGCCGCCGCCGTGCTCCAGGGGATGGATCGCATCGCCGGCACGAGCTTCTTCCTGCCGAGCGGCCTCGTCGTCAGCGGCGAACGCGTGGGAGTCGCCGGCGACGGTAACGTGCTGCTGTGGCAGCACCTGTTCTGGTTCCTCGGACACCCCGAGGTCTACGTGCTCGTGCTGCCGGCGATGGGCATCATCGCGGAAGTCATCACGACGAACATCCGCAAGCCGCTCTGGGGCTACCGGCTGATGGTCTACGCCCTGTTCGTCCTCGGCTTCCTCTCGTTCATCGTCTGGGCGCACCACATGTTCCTGACCGGCATGGGGACGACGATCAGCGCCTTCTTCCAGGCGACGACGATGATCATCTCGATTCCGTCGGTGATTATCCTGAGCGCGCTGATCCTGGCGCTGTACGGCGGCTCGATCCGTTTCAACACGCCGATGCTCTTCGCGCTGGCGTTCATGCCGATGTTCGGCCTCGGCGGCCTCACCGGCCTGCCGCTCGGGCTGGCGGCCACCGACATTCCGCTTCACGACACGAACTACGTCGTCGGCCACTTCCACTACCTGGTGGCGCCGGGGACGATCTTCGCGCTCTTCGCCGGCATCTATCACTGGTTCCCAAAGATCACCGGCCGGTTCATGAACGAGACGCTCGGCAAGATTCATTTCGCCGGATCGCTCGTGGCGATGAACCTGATCTTCTTCCCGATGCTGATCCAGGGACTGACCGGCGTGAACCGCCGGCTGTGGGACGGCGGCGCCAGCTATCAGTTCGCGGAGCCGGTGCTCTTCCTGAACACGACGATGTCGCACGCGGCATTCCTGCTCGGGTTCTTCCAGCTGTTCTTCATCGTGAACCTGTTCGTGAGCCTGCGCAGCGGCCGGACGGCCACGGCAAACCCGTGGGAAGCGACAACGCTGGAGTGGGCGACGCCGACGCCGCCGATTCCGCACGGGAATTTCGCGCAGCCGCCGCGGGCGTACCGCGATCCGTACGAATACAGCGTCCCCGGAGCACGCACGGATTTCCTGCCGCAGAACGTCGCGGATGAGCGGGCAGGTACGTAATGGACGCCCTTCCCTACACCACGACCGCCCGCCCCGACACCGGTCTCACCAGCCCCAAGCTGGGGATCTGGCTGTTTCTGGCGTCGGAGGTGATGCTCTTCGGCTCGCTGTTCTCGGCGTACGTGCTCCTCCGGACCGGCGCCCCCTTCTGGCCCGATCAGTCGGAAACGCTCAACGTGCCGCTGGCGGCCCTCAACACCGTGATCCTGATCAGTTCGTCGGTGACGATGGTGCTGGCGTGGGCAGCAGCGGCGGCGGGCAATCTGTCGCGCTACCGGCTGTTCATGGGGCTGACGCTGCTGGGCGGCGCGCTGTTCCTGGTGGTGAAGGCGATCGAGTACAGCGACAAGTTCTCGCACGGGCTGTACCCGTCGACCAACAACTTCCTGGCCATCTACTTCACGATGACTGGACTGCACGCGATTCACGTCATCGCGGGGATGGTCGTCAACGCGTACCTGCTGGGCGTCACGCGGATGTGGAGAGAGGACCACCTGCGCTTCACCAATCGAGTGGAGATCGCCGGCATTTACTGGCACTTCGTCGACGTTGTCTGGATCTTCCTGTTCCCGGTTCTCTATCTGCTATGAGCGAACCCGTTGCCACCGCGCATGCGGTGAACGTCCGCGGATATCTGAGCGTTTTCGCGACGCTTCTCGTCCTGACGCTCGTCACGGTTGGCGTGGCATCGCTCGACCTGACGGAAGGGATGACGGTGCTCGTTGCCGTCTCGATCGCCACCTTCAAGGCCGGGCTCGTCGCGCTGTTCTTCATGCACCTGAAGGGCGAGAAGCCGATGGTCTTCTGGTCGCTCGGGCTGACGGGCGTGCTGCTGGTCACGCTGTTCGCGTTCGTGCTCTGGACTGAAGGCGACCATCTGCTCGGCACGAAGGTCGGGGACGCCTTTGGAACGGCGCCGGCGCAGACAGAGCCTGTCTCGCCGAAGCCGCAAGGCGGAGGCGGACATTGATGTGCCCGGTCTGTTTCAGCGGCGCTGACGCGGTGACACGCGAGACGCTCAATGCGGGCATCGGTGTCCTGCTCGGCGTCACGGCCGTCGTCCTCGCGCTGTTTGCGCGGTTCTTCCTGAAGCTGGCTCGCCGCTCGCGCGAGGCAGCGCATCTCGTCGATTTCGAGCAAGGGCGACCTGAAGGCCGGCCCGACGATCAGAGGGCCGCCTGATGCTCGAGTGGCTCGGCCTGCCCGTGGCGGCGTCGGCGCACGCCGGCGAAGTGGACCGCATCATGGTGCTCGTCCACTGGCTGATGCTCGTCCTGTTCGTGGGCTGGGGCGCGTTCTTCGTCTACGTGCTGTATCGCTTCAGGAGCCGGCGTCATCCGCGCGCGTCGTACCAGGGCGCGAAGGGCCGGTTCGCCAGCGTGGTCGAGGTCGGCGTCCTCGTGTCGGAGATCGTTCTCCTCGCCTTCTTCTCGATTCCGTTCTGGAGCACCAACGTGGACGCGCGGCCGCCGGCGCATCACGACTCGGTCGAAGTGCGCGTGGTCGCGGAACAGTTCTCGTGGAACTTCCACTATCCGGGCCCTGACGGGAAATTCGGGCGGACGTCGATCACGCTGGTCGATCCGGACAACCCGCTCGGACTCGATCGACGGGATCCAGCCGCGAAAGACGACATTACGACCATCAATCAGCTGCACCTGCCCACCGGGCGGACCGCCGTGATCCACCTGTCGAGCAAAGACGTCATCCACAGCCTGGGGATGCCGGAGATGCGCGTGAAGCAGGACGCGATTCCCGGAATCGTCCAGCCCGTGTGGTTTACGCCGACGCGGACCGGACGCTGGGAGATCGCCTGCTCGCAGTTGTGCGGCCTCGCACACTACCGCATGAAGGCCTTCTACACGATCCACACGCCGGAGCAATTCGAAGCATGGCTGCAGGAAGAATCAGCGGCCCTGCAGCCACAGTAGTCAGTTGGCCTAAGGCCCAAGGCCCATGGCCTAAGGGTTGTCTCAGGCCTTCTCGATTCAGACCTGCGGCTTGAAGGTAAATGCAGCCATCACCGCAGGCGCACTCTCTGAGATCGTCACCTGCTGAGTCTGCGTCCCGAGGCGCTCGTGCCACGCCTCGATGGTGTAGGTCCCGGGCGCCAGCCCCTTGATCTCGAACGATCCGTCTTCCTTCGTCACGGCAAAGAAGGGGTGGGTGACAACGTTGGCGTAGGAGCGCATCCAGCCGTGGACGTCGCACCGGAACGAGACGCCAATCTCCGGCTTGGTGAAGGTCTTGGTGACGACCGGCGCCTTCTGATCCTGCTGCCCGAAGTTGAACTCCTCGTTGTTCTTAGGGATGGCGTGGACGTTATGGAGCGTCGGATCGCTGTTCTTGATTTCCACCGGCTGGCCGACGAAGACGCCGAACACGTGCGGCTCGTACCGGCAGCCCATCTGATCCAGGCTGATCGGCGCAACCGGCGTCTCATAGACGGCGTTGCCGAGTCCGTCCTTGACGTAGACGAAGACGTTCTTGAGGCCGCGATCAGCTGAAACGACCGTTGTTTCCGACAGCGATTCCGGCCCCGGC
>Ga0247825_10001867_pt1 | contig 13938 bp, 17 predicted proteins | sample 13C_Vanillin_Day_FD_194413 | JGI IMG/M metagenome (GOLD analysis project Ga0247825, IMG submission 194413) | Soil microbial communities from agricultural site in Penn Yan, New York, United States - 13C_Vanillin_Day48 | ecosystem: Environmental > Terrestrial > Soil > Agricultural land | place...
GGGTTAGGGGGAGGGGTTCGCCACGTCACGCGCGCCGACGTCGAAGAGGCGCTGCAGCACCGCACCTACCTGTACGACCGCCAGGGCGATGCCCACTACGACACGATCAGCGCCTTCATCAAGAGCCTTCGTGGCTCCGACGCCGATGGCGCCCTCTACTGGCTCGCGCGCATGATCGAGGCCGGTGAGGACCCACTGTTCATCGTCCGCCGCATGGTCATCCTCGCCTCGGAGGACGTCGGCCTCGCCGACCCGCAGGCGATGGTCGTCGCGACGGCGTGCCAGCAGGCGGTGCACTTCATCGGCATGCCCGAGGGCTTCTACCCATTAGCCGAAACCGCGATTTACCTCGCCCTGGCGCCCAAGAGCAACAGCGTCGGCCAGAGCTATACGCGCGCCCTCGCGGACGTCGAACGCACCCGCAACGACCCCGTCCCAATGCACCTGCGCAACGCCGTCACGGGCATGATGAAGGGGATGGGTTACGGCAAGAACTACCAGTACGCCCACGACTACGAAGGCGGCGTCGCCCCAGACCAGGCCTATCTTCCCGACCGCCTGAAAGGCCGCCGCTACTACATCCCCCGGCCGTTGGGCGCCGAACCGGAACTCTCAAAGCGCGCCCGCCCACCGTCCGAACAACCGAAGAGCCAGCAACAGCAGTAGCTGCATGCCTTTAGGCTTGCCACATCGAGCGAAGCGAAGATCAAGGAAACCCTGATGCCCGTCAACGACAAGTCCTGGCACTCCCTCAACCAGTCCCTGCACCACGACAACCCGGACTGCCCCGCGGGCAAGCAGATCCCACCCGAAGAGCGACGGCCTGGCACCGGCGGCCGGTCGTTGTGTATCGAGTGCGCAAGGCTGAACCGGTTGGCCGGGAAGTAGCGTCTAGGGCTCGGAGCGCTTAATCCCCTCGACATCCTCGAAGTCTTCGTCGTAACTGAGAATCTCATCGATCCTTGAGGCCCGCATCAGGCCAACAGCCAATGCATCTTCGAAGTCGAGTTCGTGGTAAGCCCTGAACACCTCCAACGCATCAAGCAGTGCCGGCTTTGCGACCATGTGCACCCCGTCCATAGCGAGAATGGGTAGCAGGCGGTCTATGACGTCCTCCCGGGGAACACGGTAACGGCTCTCTTCGCGGGTCAGCACATGAAAGACCTCTGCTATCACTGTTTCTGAGGTCATCAGTTCTTCCTGACCACTGCGAACCCGTTGCAGTAGTTGGAGCACCGCCTCAGCTTTGGCAGGGTTATCACCCGTCAGGAATCGGAGGAGGATGTTTGTGTCGAGAAACCTCACCGGCGAGTGCGGCTCGTGGGGGCCTCATCGGCACCGGCCTTCTCATCCTTTGCTTCCCGGATACGGCTCTCCCAATCCTCAGGCTGTAGCAGCGGCCTGATAGACGCAAACGCCGTCTCAAGAGAAAAGGCAGGGCGCTTCACCTCCACCACCCCATCCTCCATGGAGAAGATCACCTTGTCGCGCTTCCCCAGCCCGAGCGCCCGGCGCACCTCTGCCGGGATCGTCACCTGTCCGCGTTCCGTCACGCTCGCCCATATTTCACGTCGCATTGCATCACCTCATTTGCATTGTAAACTGCCTTCATCATTGTAACATCGCCTTTGCAATGCACTCTGTCACGTCGTTTCAGTTGCCCCACACATCCCACCCGCTAAACTACCGTCGTGGACCCCAAGCCCTTCACCGGCCAGATTGCGCTTGTTACCGGCGGTAGCCGGGGCATCGGCCGCGCGATTGCCCAGAAGCTGGGCGCCATGGGCGCCGAGGTCATCGTCAATTACGTGCGGCGCGAGGCTGATGCCCAGCTTGCCGTTGCCGAGCTGACGGAGCTTGGCGTCACCGCCTCGGCGCTACAGGGCAACATGGGCGACCTCGATGACATCCACGAGCTATTCGCCAAGATCAAGGAGAGCCACGGTGGCCTCGACATCCTCGTCAATAGCGCCGCCCGCGGCCTCGAGCGACCCCGCGGCGCCATGGCATCCCTGCCTCAGCACCTGCGCACGACCTTCGAGACCAACGTGCTGGGCCCCTGGTTCGCGGCGAAGGAGGCGGCGCCGCTCATGGAAGCGCGCGGCGGCGGCGCCATCGTCAACCTCACCAGCCTCGGCGCCCAGCGCTACACGCCGAACTACGCCGCTGTCGGCGTGACGAAGGGCGCCCTGGATACGCTAACCATGTACCTCGCCGTCGAGCTCGCCGGTAAGCACATCCGCGTCAACGGTGTCTGCCCCAGCTGGGTCGAAGAGACCAGCGGCGTGCGGGCGATGGACGGCGGTTTCGGCGAGAAGCTGCGGCAAAGCATCCCCGCCGGCCGCCACGTCTCGCCGGCAGACGTGGCCAACCTCGTCGCCTACCTCTGCACGACAGAGGCCGAGATGATCATCGGCCAGACCATCGTCCTGGACGGCGGCGTCAGCCTCATCGGCATGTTCGACGTGCCGTGAGTACCGCGCTCCCTGCGCCGCGTCATCGCTGGTACGCAGCCTTCTACTCCCGCGTCATCGAACCCTCCGACCGCAAGACGATGGGCCCTTTGCGCGCCGTCGCCGCCGGGGGCGCGCACGGCCGCGTCTTCGAGCCCGGCGCTGGCACCGGCGCCAACCTCGCCCACTACGACTGGTCGAAGGTTGAACGGCTCGACCTCGCCGAGCCCGATCCTTATATGCGCCAGCACCTCGAACCGAAGCTTGCCGCCCTCCCCGCGGACGTGCGCAGCCGCGTCCACCTCAGCGACGCGCCCGCCGAAGCGCTCCCCTTCGAAGATGCGACGTTCGATTGCGCCGTGGTCACTCTCGTCCTGTGCAGCGTAGGGGACCTCTCGCGCGCCCTCGCAGAGATACGGCGTGTGCTCAAACCCGATGGCGAGCTGCGTGTTATCGAGCACGTCGCGGCGGACGGCGCCTGGGGTAAGGTGCAGCGAGCGATACAGCCCGTCTACGGCTGGATGTCGGGCGAGTGCCAGCTGCATCGTCACACCGAAGCCGCGCTGCGTGATGCCGGCTTCGACGTCACCGTCAGCGAGCGCATGAAACTGGGCGTGTCGATCTTCCCTGCGTTCGCCTGTACCGCCGTCCCGAGGAACACCTGACTCAATGGCTTCGAGAACTCCTGCCCGGCGCCTGCACAAGCGCCAGCGCATCATCCGGCGTGGCGTTTATCTGCTGGACCGCAATTTCCTGCGGCGGCCCAAGCGCTACGTCCTCCAGTCAGTGCTGGCGACCCTGACCATCGCCGCGGTGATCGCCGTACAGGACAGCGTTAGCAACGTGGCGCTGACGTCAGCCATGGCCGCGAGCGCATTCATTATCTTTCAGATGCCTCACTCGCGTTTCGCCAGACCCCGACGTGTCATTGGCGGGCATCTCGTGGCCGTCATCGTGGGGCTCGGAGCGGCCCTGGTAGTGCACAGCGTATTGGGTCAAGGCGACGAATCCGGACTGGCGACCGACATGACGGCCGCAGTTGCCCTCGGCGTATCGCTTCTGGCGATGGCGATGACCGACACGGAGCACCCTCCGGGCGCGGCGACCGTGGTGGGCATCGTATTCAGCCCGAATCCCCTCGAAAGCGGCCTGCTCATCTTATGTGGCGCCGTCGCCCTCTCGGCGATTCATCACCGCACCAGGGACTGGTTGATAAACCTGGCGCACTAGCCGTTCTGTAACGAGGCTCCCCTCCCACCGTTCTCATGGTCGAGGTGGCATGGATGCTCTCGAACCTCAAGTCCGTTCGTTTTCTCCGCCGTATCGCCAGTCAATCTGGTTGCGAGCGCGGCCTCGCGACCGTATCCCTCGCGCTCTTCGCCTTCCTCGCGACGGCGTCGACGGCGGCAACGGTGACGGTTGCCCAGGGCGACGTGAACTTTGCTGCCCTCGAAGAGCTTGTCGATGACAGCGTCAACCGCGTCGGCGCGACGCTGGAAGTCCGGGGCTCCATCATCGCCCGATCAGACGACGGGGCGACGGTCGACCGGCTGCAGCTCACGGTCCGCTACTACGGTGAAGGCAAGCCCGTTCCCCTCGACGCCGGAGACCCTGACCGCCTTGTCGTCGCCTACTACGACGAGACGGCATACGACCCGGATGTCGCGTACACCTTCGAGTCGATAACAGGCAACGGCGACGACATCCTCGAACCGGGCGAGATGGCCCTCATCACGATCGATGTCGAGAGCATCCCGAACGCCGCCCTCGAAACAAACGATCGCTTCACTCTGGAACTCTCAGCACCCGTAGGTGGCACCGTCATCGTCACCCGGCGCGTGCCGATGGGCCTATCGAGTGTGACGAGCCTGTACTAGCAAGAATCCGTCCCCCTTTCCGCAAGCGGGGAGGGGGTCAGGGGAGAGGTCTCCCCCGCTACCGCGTAACTGCGCCCTCAGACGCAGACGAGACCAGCTTCGCGTACTTCGCGAACACACCCGTCGTGTAGTGCGGTTCCGGCTGGCGCCACTCGCTCAGGCGCTGCGCCATCTCTTCCTCGCTGATCTCCAGGTTGAGGACCCGGTTGTCGACGTCGAAGACGATGCTGTCACCTTCGCGCACGGCCGCGATGGGGCCGCCGACCGCCGCTTCGGGCGCGACGTGGCCGGCCATCAGACCGTGCGTGGCGCCGGAGAAGCGGCCGTCCGTGAGCAACGCCACGCTGTCGCCGAGGCCTTCACCCATTAGCGCGGCCGTCACGCCGAGCATCTCGCGCATGCCTGGGCCGCCGCGCGGTCCTTCGTAGCGGATGACCACAACGTCGCCGGGCTCGATCTTGCGCGCGACGACGGCTGCGAAGGCGTCCTCTTCGCGCTCGAAGACCCGCGCAGGACCCCGATGCAGCATGCGCTCGTGGCCCGCGACCTTGAGGACGCAGCCTTCCGGCGCGAGGTTGCCTTTGAGGATGACGAGACCGCCTGTGGCCTTGAGCGGGTCGTTGACCTGACGCACGACGACCTGGCCCGGCGTCTCTTCAGCGGTCGCCACCTCTTCGCCGATCGTGCGTCCGCTCACCGTCATCGGCGAGCCCTGGAGGATGCCGGCGTTGAGCAGGCGGTTGGCGACCAGGCGCACACCACCCGCCCTGTACAGGTCGTTGGCCACATACTGACCGCCGGGCTTGAGGTCGCCGATCACCGGTGTTGTGCGGCTGATACGGTCGAAGTCGTCGATGTCGAGGTCGACACCGGCTTCGCGCGCGATCGCTAGGAGGTGCAGCACGGCGTTCGTCGAACCGCCGGTGGCGAGCACGGAGGCGATTGCGTTCTCCAGCGATGCCTTCGTGATTACGTCGCTCGGTCGCAGACCCAGACGCAGCAGTTCAACCGCCTGCCGGCCCACCTCGACCGCCACCTCGTCTTTACGTGTGTCCATTGCCGGCACAGAGGCGCTGTCGACGAGCGAGATGCCCATGATCTCCGCCGCCATCGCCATCGTGTTCGCTGTGTACTGACCGCCACAGGCGCCCGCTCCGGGGCAGGCAACCATCTCGACGGCCCGTAGCTGCTCGTCCGTTATCTTGCCGACGGCGTGCGAACCGACCGCCTCGAAGACATCGAGGATCGTGACGTCGCGGCCTTCGAACACGCCCGGGTCGATAGAGCCGCCGTAGAGCAGGAGGCCGGGCAGGTTCAGTCGCGCCAGGGCCATGACCGTTCCCGGCAGCGTCTTGTCGCACGCCGCGATCGCCACCACGCCGTCGAGCGAGTGCCCGCGCGTAACCAGCTCGATGGAGTCCGCGATCACCTCCCGGCTGATCAGCGAGGCCTTCATGCCCTCAGTACCCATCGAGATGCCGTCGGACACCGCGATCGTGTTGAACTCGAGCGGCGTGCCGCCAGCGGCGCGGATGCCCTCCTTGACCTTGGCGGACAGCCTGCGCAGGTGGAAGTTGCAGGGCCCGATCTCGATCCAGGTGTTGGCGATGCCGATCAGCGGCTTCGAGAGGTCCTCGTCGGTCAGGCCGGTGGCGCGCAGCATAGCGCGCGCCGGCGCCCGTCCAGGGCCGTCCAGCAGGACATGGCTGGGTCCGCGCAGGTCTCGTTCGTTGGTGGTCATGGCTGCTCCTCGCGATTCGTCGGCATGTTCAATTGAATCGGATCGTAGGAGCAAACGCCCGCGATGGGCAATCAGCATCTGCGCGAGGCTGATCGGAAGGATTGGAAGCGCAACGAGATGCAACGATCGCTGTAGCGGCGACCTTCAGCTTCGCCATCCCCCATCGGCCTCCTTCCGAAGCGCCGGGCACGAAGAAGCCGGCGATTGCTCGCCGGCTTCTTCCGCAGTCTGCGTCAGCTATGCGGCGCCGCTAGACGTGATCGTGACCCGTGCGGCTCACGCGGTCATCGTGCGCGCCGAAGGGGGCGAAGCTCGCCAGAAACAGCAGTGAGAATACGAGGCCGACGATACCGACCACGAGAAGGATGAGACCGATGGTCTGAATCTCAACGCCGGAAACCTGGTAATCGACCGCCCAGGCGAGGATTGCGCCGGCAGCTATCAGCAAAAGGCTGAGTCCTGTAGACATTTGGAACCTCCCGCCGGTTGAACGCTCCGGCCTTCGTACAGTGCCCGAAGCGGCGTTACGAACCGTACATAAGCCAATAGCGCAGGGTTACTGTTGCGTGACACCTGTTACAACGGGCGCATGGCTAGAATTGGCTACGTGAAGGCACCGCTAATCATTGCCCATCGCACCTGCCCGCCGTACGCGCCCGAGAATAGCCTCGAAGGCGTGCGTGTCGCAGTCGAGCAGGGCGCAGATGGCATCGAGATCGATCTCCGCAGCAGCCTGAACCTCCAGCCGTACCTCATGCACGACAACACCATGTCGCGCACAACCGGCTTCCCGCTGCCGATCGAAGCCACGCCAGCGTTCATCGTGCGCCAGACCCGCCTGCGGGTAGGCAGTGAAGAGTACCCGCCCAGCCTCTCGCAGTTCCTAGATGCGGTGCCGTCCGACAAGCTCCTCGCCATCGACCTCAAGACACCTTGGGCTGCCTTCCCGCTCATCCGCGAAGTCAAGCGCCGCCGCATTCAGGACCGCACCCTCGTCTGGTGCTCCAGCGCCCGCGTCGCCCAGTTCGTGCGCTGGCGGCTTCCGGGCGTCGAGGTCGCCTACTACAAGGACTACGAGGATGGCCCCAACAACCTCGCCTTCATCGCCAAAGCGCGCGACCTCGGCGTGCACGCAGTTTCTTTAGACTGGCGCGCCATCGACTTCGGCATCGTCGAAGCGGCCCACCTCGCCGGCCTCAAGGTCTACTCCTGGCACAAGGAGTACGAGATCACGAAGGACAAGCTGGAGTCGGGCCTCGATGGCCTGATCACAGACCACCCGGCGCGTTCGCGGGCACTGATCGATGGCTTCTGAATCCAGCTTTAACGTTGTGCGCATTGACACAATCGGGGCTTGAACAATATATTCTTGACTAAGACAGTCTACTTTATCGACTAGCCCACGGGAGGCGGTTGTGGCTACGAAGACCTACGACCCGGAGACGCTCGCCCGGTTCAGCGCTGAACTCGAAGGCAAGGACCCGCAGGAGATCCTGCGCTGGGCCGTGAAAGAGTTTCAGCCCGGGCTCACCATGGCCTGCAGCTTCGGCGGGCCCACCGGCATGGTCCTCCTCGACATGATGATGCAAATCGACCCCTCCGTTGAGGTCTTCTATCTAGACACCGACTTCCTCTTCCCTGAGACCTACCACCTGCGCGACGTCTGCGAGCAGAAGTACGGCTTCAAGCCCATCGGCTACAAGTCACTCCTGACGCCCGAGGCGCAGGCTGAGAAGCATGGCGACGCCCTCTGGGCCCGTGACCCCGATGCCTGCTGCGAGATCCGGAAGGTGGAGCCCAACTACCGCGCCCTCGAAGGCAAGTCGGCGTGGCTGTCCGGCATGCGCCGCGACCAGGCAAAGACGCGCGCCGATATCGGCATCGTCGAGTGGGACACGAAGTTCGACCTCGTGAAGCTGAACCCGCTCGCAGCGTGGGACGAAAAGCAGGTCTGGGCCTACATCATGGCCAACGGCGTGCCCTACAACGAGCTGCACGACCGTGGTTACCCCAGCATCGGCTGCACTTACTGCACCAAGGCCGTGAAGGAGGGCGATGACCCGCGCTCCGGCCGCTGGGCAGGCTTCGACAAGGAAGAGTGCGGCATCCAGGAAGGCTCGATCACCATCCTCGAACACGAGGGCAAGATTTAGCTTGGCTGACCTTCCACCAGAAAGCGTCTCCCTGACCGTCAACGGTCTGCGGCTGCACCACCTCGATTGGGGCAACAAGGACGCGCCACCCTTCGTGTTCGTGCACGGCCTCGGCGGCAACGCCCACGCCTTCGACGGCGTAGCACGCCGCTTCAGCGACCGCTATCACGTCATCTCGGTCGACGTGCGGGGCCGCGGCGACAGCGACTGGTCCAAGGACGGCGCATATCAGATGTCGGACTACGCGAATGACCTCGCCGGCATCGTCGACGCCCTCGGATACAAGAAGTTCACCCTTTCCGGCACCTCGATGGGCGGACGCATCGCCATGCACTACGCCGCGATGCACCCCGACCGCATTGAGCGCATGATCATCGTCGACATTGGCCCCGAGTCTGAGGCCGGCTCCGAGCGGATCACCCGCAACCAGGCCAACGTGCCCGAGTCCTTCGCCAGCCTCGAAGAAGCTGCCGCCTACCGCGCCAGCACCAACCCCGTCTTCTCCACCCTGAGCACTGCCGACCAACTGCAGCGCATGCAGTTCGACCTACGTCAGAAGGACGACGGCCGCTACTACTGGAAGCACGACCCTGAGTGGCAGCGCCAGCGCGTCGCCGGCGGCACCCAGTCCTACACCCACCTCTGGCAGGAGCTGCCGAAATTCAACTTCCCCACACTCCTCGTCTGGGGATCCGCCAGCGACGTCCTATCCAAGCAACAGGCAGACCGCATCGTAGCGGCCCTTCCCCAGGGTGAGATCGTCCATGTCACCGGTGTCGGCCACGCGCCGACCCTCAACGAACCCGAAGCAGTTGCCGGCCTCGAGCGCTTCCTGGCGCCCGTGCCGGTTGTCTAGAACCACCAAGAAACAAGGAGAACTACTCATAGTGGCGGGCAAGGGATTCACCATCTGGTTCACGGGGCTTTCGGGCGCCGGCAAGTCGACGCTAGCGGAGGCGCTGGAGCCCGAGCTAAAGAATCGCGGGCACAACGTTGAGATCCTCGACGGCGATATCGTGCGCACGAACCTCAGCAAGGGCCTCGGCTTTAGCAAGGAAGACCGCGACACCAACATCCTCCGCATCGGCTTCGTCGCTCACCTGCTTTCGCGCAACGGCGTGGCGGTGATCACGGCCGCGATTTCGCCCTACCGCGACATCCGCGACCAGAACCGCGCTCTCATTGGCGACTTCGTGGAGGTCTACGCGAAGTGCTCGATCGAAGAGCTCACGCGCCGTGACGTCAAGGGCCTGTACGAGAAGGCACTCAAGGGCGAGATCGCCAACTTCACCGGCATCTCTGACCCCTACGAGGAGCCCCTCCACGCCGAGGTCGTCATCGACTCCGAGAAGGAGACGGTGGAGGAGAGCATGAACAAGATCCTCTCCTACCTCGAATCGAAGGGGTACATCGAACCCGCTCCCGTCCGCGCCTAGTTGCAACAACCGTAGCCGGGGCTTTCTAACCTCGGCGGCCTACGTTAGAAACCACCGCCTGGCCTACCAGCCTTGCGCACTACGAGGGGACACGAAATGACTGACGGATTGATCGCGCCGCACGGCGGCAAGCTTGTCGACCGCATCGCCACAGGAGCCGACGCACAGTCCCTCGCCGACAAGGCGAAAGGCCTTCCCCAAGTGCGCCTGAGCATGCGCTCCGCCTCCGACCTCGAGATGATCTCGGTCGGCGCCTTCAGCCCGATCACGGGGTTCTTCGGCAAAGCCGACTACCAGTCCGTGGTCAAGGACATGCACCTCGCCGGCGGCGCCGCCTGGTCGCTGCCCATCACCCTCACAGCAACGCGCGACGACGCCAAGTCCTATGAAGGCAAGCAGATCGCCCTCACTGACGAGGACGGCACGCCGCTCGCGATCATGGACGTGGCCGAGAGCTACGAGTACGACAAGCAGGAAGAGGCTCGCCTCGTCTACCGCACCGACGAGGACAAGCATCCCGGCGTAGCGGCGGTGTACGCGCAGGAAGAGATTGCCCTCGGCGGCGACGTCACCCTGTTCAACCGCCAGAAGCACACCGAGTTCCTGGAGCACCGCCGCGACCCCAGGGACACCCGCGCAGCCTTCGTCGAGAAGGGTTGGAAGACGATCGTCGGTTTCCAGACGCGCAACCCCGTGCACCGCGCCCACGAGTACATCCAGAAGGTGGCTCTCGAGATGGTCGATGGCCTCCTCCTCCACCCCCTGGTCGGCGCCACCAAGGACGACGACATCCCGGCTCCGGTGCGCATGAAGTGTTACGAGGTGCTGCTGGCGAACTACTACCCCGCGAACCGCGTCATCCTCTCCGTCTTCCCGGCGGCGATGCGTTACTCCGGCCCGCGTGAGGCGATCTTCCACGCCCTCGTGCGCAAGAACTACGGCTGCTCGCACTTCATTGTCGGGCGCGACCACGCCGGCGTCGGCAGCTACTACGGCACCTACGACGCGCAGCACATCTTCAACGAGTTCGCCCCCGGCGAGATCGGCATCCAGACGCTGAACTTCGAGAACAGCTTCTTCTGCCGCACCTGTGGCTCAATGGGCACGGCGAAGACCTGCCCCCACCCGACTGAGAACCACGTCAGCCTCTCCGGCACCCGCGTGCGCGAGATGCTGGCCGCGGGCGAGATCCCGCCGGTGGAGTTCAGCCGCCCCGAAGTCGCGAAAATCCTTATCGACGCCGCCCGGAGCTAACCATCGGTCATGACTGCTTCGGGGCATGAGGAGAACGCGGCCGCCATAAAGTTGACTAATCCGGTCAACCATATGGAAGAAACACGTCGTCCGCCGCTGCATCTCAGACTTCCCAAAGCAGGCCTGCACGCGGGCGCGGTCGTGCTCGCCCTCTGGCTGTTCGTCATCGCCCTCCAGCAAATCAAGGTTGGCGCTGGCGGTCTGCGACCTGTCCTCGACGGCGTCTCCGCCGACGGCATCGCCGGGCACTTCGGCTTCGGTTGGTTCGGCTCCTACGTGGTCATGAGTGGATCGCCCGTGGCCGCGGTGGCGATGTCGCTCTTTGCGGGCGGCGCCACCACCGACCTCGAGACGTTCGCGATGATCAACGGCACCCGTATGGGCGCGTCGCTCATCGTCCTGGTCGTCGGCTTCGTGTCTTACGTGACTGGCCGCCGGAACCCGGACGGCCTCTACATCGGCGTCGTTGCCCTTCTCACGGCGATCACGCTCTGGGCGCCGGCGATGCCCATCGGCCTGCTCATCCTCGACCAGGGCTGGCTCGACGGCGTCCACATCGACAGCCCGGGCGTGCTTACATCGTTTGTGGGGACGATCTCCGACCCAGTCGTCGACCCGCTGAACGACACTCTGCCGCAGCTCGCGATGTTCGTCTCGGGCGTGGTTGCCCTGATGCTGGCGTTCACGGTCTTCGACCGGTCCCTACCCAGCCTCGAGAGTCCCGGACCGCGCTTCGAGTCCCTGTCGCGCTCGCTGCAGAAGCCCCACGCGATGTTCGCCTTCGGCACCCTAGTCACCCTGCTGACGATGTCCGTGTCGCTGTCCGTGACCATCCTTGTGCCGCTCGCGCTCAAGGGCTACGTGCGCCGCGACCGCGTCATCCCCTACGTCATGGGCGCCAACATCGCGACGTGGGTGGATACCCTCCTTGCAGCGCTGCTGCTGGACTCTCCCGAGGCCTTCACGATCGTCCTGACGGAGATGCTGGCAGGCGGGCTTGTGTCGCTGACCGTGCTCTTCCTGTTCTTCCAACCCTACTCGAAGCTAATCCTCGGCATCGCCCACAAGGCGAGCAGCAGCCGGCAGAACCTCGCCGTTTTCATCGGCGGTCTGTTCGTCATTCCCGTGTTCTTTCTGGTGCTCTAGGAGGACATGCTACAATTGTTGATGAACTTACTTAACATTAAGGGCAGGCTTCCATGAAGGTCTCGATGAAGGGCGATTACGGCGTGCGAGCGCTGGTTGAGCTTGCCCATCGCTATGGCGAGGGACAGGTCCAGAGCGCCGCCATCGCCAACGCGCAATCGATTCCGGAGCCCTACCTCGATCAGCTCCTGACCACCCTGCGCCGCGCCGGCTTCATTCGCAGCGTACGCGGTCCCCAGGGCGGTCACGCGTTGATCCGCGACCCTCACGACCTGCGGCTGAGCGAGGTGATCGGCGCCCTGGAAGGGTCGCTGGCGCCCATCGCTTGCCTTGACGACCCGGAAGGCTGTCGCAAGACGACGAGCTGTTGTCTCCGCCCAGTATGGCAGGAGATCGAGGCCGCAACTTTGAGGGTCCTCGAAAGCATTACAATCGCCGACCTGGCCGAACGCGAACGCGCGGGGTCAGGCGCCCGGTACTCGATTTAGAGGTGGCAGAAGTGACAACGACTGGAACCGAGGAACGCATCGCATCCAGCGCCCTCGAGCTGGTGGGCAATACCCCGCTCGTGCGCCTCGACAAGCTGCGGCCCGCCGGTGCGGCCGAAATCGTCGCCAAGGTTGAGATGTTCAACCCCGGCGGCAGCGTCAAGGACCGCATCGCCCTCGCCATGATCGAGGACGCGGAGGCGCGCGGTGTGCTCAAGCCCGGCGATACCATCGTCGAGCCGACCAGCGGCAACACGGGCATCGGCCTCGCCATGGTTGCTGCCGTCAAAGGCTACAAGCTGATCCTGACGATGCCCGACGACATGAGCATCGAGCGTCGCAAGCTCTTGCAGCGCTACGGCGCCCAGCTCATCCTTACGCCCGCGATCGAGGGCATGACGGGCGCCGTCTTCGCCGCCGAGGAGATGTCCCAGAAAAACGGCAACTACTTCATGCCCCAGCAATTCAACAACCCGGCGAACCCCGAGGTGCACCGCCAGACCACCGCGCTCGAAATCCTGCGCGACACCGCCGAGCGCCTCGACGCATTCGTCGCGGGCGTCGGCACCGGCGGCACGATCACGGGCGTCGGCGAGATCCTGCGCCAGAAGCTGCCCTCGGTGCACATCGTCGCGGTCGAGCCATCGCGGTCACCGGTCCTCGCGGGCGGGAAGCCGGGTCTCACGGGCATCCAGGGCATCGGGGCCAGCTTCGTGCCGGGCGTACTCAACCGCGAGGTCTACGACGAGCTGATCGCGGTCAAAGACGAGGACGCTATCGACACCACGCGGCGCCTCGCCCGCGAAGAGGGGCTGCTGGTGGGCATCTCGGCCGGCGCCAACGTCTTCGCCGCGATCCAGGTCGCGAAGCGCCTCGGCGCGGACAAGCGCGTGGTTACCGTGCTACCGGACACGGGAGAGCGGTACCTGAGCGTAAACTTTTAGGCCCAACAGTGTTATTTACAGTGCCTTGTGTGCGAGCATTGAATGAGAGTGAGCGGAGGAAAGCGATGATCAGTGTCTACATCCCGACGCCTTTCAGAAGCTTCGTTGGTAACCGCACCAACGTCGAAGTCGAAGGCAGCAACGTGGCCGAGGTTCTTGCGAACGTCGACGCGCGCTTCCCGGGTTTCCGCGACCTCTGTTATGACTCGCAGGGTGGCATCCCGCGTCACATCAACATCTACGTGAACAACCAGGAGATCAGCTCCCTGGAAGGCGAAGAAACGGAAGTGACCGAGGGGGACCAGGTGGCCGTCATCCCCGCCCTGGCGGGTGGCGCACCGGAAACAGAAGTTGACGACCCGTCGCGATACGCGTTGACGCCTGAGCGCGTCACTCGCTACTCGCGGCACATCATCATGCCCCAGGTCGGCAGCATTGGTCAGCGC
>Ga0247825_10001868_pt1 | contig 13935 bp, 14 predicted proteins | sample 13C_Vanillin_Day_FD_194413 | JGI IMG/M metagenome (GOLD analysis project Ga0247825, IMG submission 194413) | Soil microbial communities from agricultural site in Penn Yan, New York, United States - 13C_Vanillin_Day48 | ecosystem: Environmental > Terrestrial > Soil > Agricultural land | place...
GCTGGATGAAGAGGATGATGAACACCAGCACCGCGATCTTGGCGAGCACCGCGCCCGACCAGGATTCCAGCAGCTTGTTGGCGAAGCCGAGCACCAGCGCGGCGTACACCGTGCCGGCGAGCTGGCCGACGCCGCCGAACACCACCACCAGGAACGAGTCGACGATGTAGCCCTGGCCGAGGTCGGGGCCGACGTTGCCGACCTGCGAGAGCGCGCAGCCGGCGAGCCCGGCGATGCCGGAGCCGAGGCCGAAGGCCCAGGTATCGACGCGCGCGGTGGGCACGCCTACGCACGCGGCCATCGAGCGGTTCTGGGTCACCCCGCGGATGTACAGCCCCAGCCTGGTCTTTGAAAGCAGCAACCACATCGCGACCAGCACCAGCGCCGCGAACGCAATGATCATGATGCGGTTCCAGGGGAGCACCACGTTGGAGAGCACCTGGATGCCGCCCGACATGAACCCCGGGTTCTCGACCTGCACGTTCTGCGCGCCGAAGATCGTGCGCACCGCCTGGATCAGCATCAGGCTGATGCCCCAGGTCGCGAGCAGGGTCTCGAGCGGCCGGCCGTAGAGCCAGCGGATCACCGAGCGCTCGAGGAGCATGCCGACCGCAGCCGAGACGATGAAGGCGGCGGGAATGGCGGCGAGCAGGTACCCGTCGAAGAAACCGGTTCCCCGGAAGAAATTCTGAACCACGTAGGTGGTGTAGGCGCCGATCATGATCAGCTCGCCGTGCGCCATGTTGATCACGCCCATCAGGCCGTAGGTGATGGCGAGGCCGAGCGCGGCGAGCAGCAGGAACGAGCCGAGCGAGGCGCCGGCGAAGGCGAGGCCGAGCCACTCGCCCCAGGTGAGGCGCGCCTCGATCGCGCGCAGGCTCTTCTGCGCCTCGAGGCGGACTTCTTCGTCGGCATCGTTGGCGGCTTCGAGCAGCAGGGTCTTGTTGGTCGAGGAGCCGAGGGTGCGGACGGCGGCGAGACGCGTGGCCTGGTCTTCGCTCTTGAGCTGCATGCCGGCGGCCGTCATGTCGAGCAGTGCCTTGATGTCGGCGTCGGTTTCCTTCTCCTTCGCTTTCAGGACGAGCGGCAGCATCGCCGCATCGGCGCCGCCGGCGAGCGCTCTGGCCGCTTCGAGACGTTCTCCAGGATTGGGAGACAACAACTTCAGAACCGAAAGCGCTTCCGCGATGCGACCGCGCACGCGGTTGTTCATCACGACCTCGACCTTCTTGCCGTCGAGCGTGATCTCGCCCTCGGCCGCCTGGCGCAGCACCTCGGCCGCCCTCGGATCGCCCTCGGCGACCAGCGCGCCGATCGCGGCGATCTTCTCGTCGTTGTCGTCGGACGCGAGCTTTTCCACCTGGGCGCGGTCAAGTCCCCAGGCGCTGGTCCATATGAAAAGGGCCGCCAGCGCGGCGGCCCCTTTCGTGCTCCCTGAGCGCATATGCTCAGCCCGTCTAGGGTCTACGACTTCTTGTCGGCCATCAGGGCCGGCTCATCCTTCTTATTGTCGTTACCCGGGATGAACGGGCTCCACGGCTGCGCCTTCACCGGTCCTTTGGTCTTCCACACCACGTTGAACTGGCCGTCGGCCTTCACTTCGCCGATGAACACGGCCTTGTGCAGGTGGTGGTTCTTCGCGTCCATGGTCGAGGTGATGCCCGACGGCGCGGTGAACGTCTGGCCGGCCATGGCCGCGCGCACCTTGTCGACGTCGAAGCTCTTCGCCTTCTCCACCGCCTGCTTCCACATGTAGATGCCGATGTAGGTCGCTTCCATCGGATCGTTGGTGAGCGGCTTGTCCTTGTGGCCGGCGATGTTCTTCGCCTTGGCGTAGGTGCCCCACTTCTTGGTGAACGCGTCGTTGGCCGGCGCCTTGATCGACATGAAGTAGTTCCAGGCCGCGAGGTGGCCGACCAGCGGCTTGGTGTCGACGCCGCGCAGCTCCTCTTCGCCCACCGAGAACGCCACCACCGGCACGTCGGTCGCCTTCAGGCCCTGGTTGCCGAGCTCCTTGTAGAACGGCACGTTGGAGTCGCCGTTGATGGTCGACACCACCGCGGTCTTGCCGCCCTGCGAGAACTTCTTGATGTTGGCGACGATGGTCTGGTAGTCGGAGTGGCCGAACGGCGTGTAGACCTCCTCGATGTCCTTGTCCGCGACGCCCTTGGACTTGAGGAAGGCGCGCAGGATCTTGTTGGTGGTGCGCGGATAGACGTAGTCGGTGCCGAGCAGGAACCAGCGCTTGGCGCCGCCGCCGTCCTTCGACATCAGGTACTCGACCGCCGGGATCGCCTGCTGGTTGGGCGCGGCGCCGGTGTAGAACACGTTCTTCGAGATCTCCTCGCCCTCGTACTGCACCGGGTAGAACAGCAGCCCGTTCAGCTCCTCGAACACCGGCAGCACCGATTTGCGCGACACGGAAGTCCAGCAGCCGAACACCACCGCGACCTTGTCCTGGGTGAGGAGCTGGCGCGCCTTCTCGGCGAACAGCGGCCAGTTGGACGCCGGGTCGACCACCACGGGCTCGATCTTGGCGCCCATCACGCCGCCCTTGGCGTTGATCTCGTCGATCGCCATCAGCACCGTGTCCTTCAGCACCGTCTCGCTGATGGCCATGGTTCCGGACAACGAATGGAGGATGCCGACCTTGACGGTCTTCTGCTGCGCGAATACCGAGCTCGTGCTGATCGCTGCGATCGACGCGGCGAGCGCCAGCGTCTTGAAGAATGAACGGCGCTTCATGTGATCTCCCCGTGGTTAAGACTTCCCCCGCAGGGATTGCACGGACCATGCCATGCGAAAAAGCGTTGCGGATCAATGGCGCCGATCCGGCGCTGCACTACTTTGAGGCGCCGGTGCGGCGCCGCGCGCCTTAAGCGTGCGCGGCGGCTTTGCGCTCGATCGAATGCACCAGGCGGAGCAGCGCGTCGAAGTCGTAGGGCTTCGGCACGTGGTGGTGGAAGCCGCTCTTCGCGATCAGGCGGCGCGCGGCCTCGGTGTTGTGGCCGGTCACCGCGATCAGCACTGGGCAGCGTTCGCCAAGGCGCTGGGTGAGCTCCAGGGCGACCTCGAGGCCGTTGCGGTCGGGCATCTCGATGTCGAGCAGCACCATGTCCGGGCGGAACGACTCCACCGCCGCGACGACCTCGGCGCCCTTCTCGCCCAGGCGCACGGTCAGGCCCTCGCTGCGCAGCAGGATCCCGAGGGTCATCAGCATGTCGCGCTGGTCGTCGACGATCAGCGCGCGCAAGGGCGAATCGGCTTGCGGCATGTCCTAACCTCCGCCGCCGATGCTACGGCGCGCCCGCGCGCTCAATTGTCAGCCTTTGTTCGCTGGAGAAACTTTTCCAGCCGCGCCACGCCGTCGGCCAGCTTCTCCTCCGATGCTGCAAAGCACCAGCGCACGAAGCCCTCGCCCTCAGGCCCGAACGCCGACCCCGGCGCGAGGCCGAGGCCGGTCTCGCGCACCAGCCGCTTGCAGAAGGCAAGGCTGTCCTGCACGCCGTCGACCTTGAAGAACACGTACATGGTGCCCGCGGGCAGCGCCGTCTGGATCCGTGGCAGCTTGCGCAATTCCCCCACCAGAAAGTCTCGCGCCTTCCGAAAGCGGTAACGCGTGCGCGCGATCACCGGCTCGCCTTCCTTCACCGCCGCGATGCCGGCGCGCTGCACGAACACCGGCGCGCACGAGGTGTTGTATTCGATCAGCTTGCCGAGATCGGCGGTCAGGCTCTCGGGCACCACCAGCCAACCCAGGCGCCAGCCGGTCATCAGCCAGGACTTGGAGAAGGTGTTGGCGCTGATCAGGCGGTCCTCGTCCGACGAAATGTCCAGCAGCGAGGGCGCGATCCCCTCTTCACCGTAGTACAGGCGCTCGTAGGCGTCGTCGGAGAACATCCAGATGCCGTGCCTGCGGCAATGCTCGAGGATCGCTTTCAGCTCGCCCTTCGACACCGTCCAGCCGGTCGGGTTGTTGGGCGAGTTCAGATACAGGGCCTTGGTGCCGGGGGTCAGCGCTTCCAGCAATCGCCGCAGATTGAGATGCCACCCCTCGGGCGAAAACTCCAGCGGCACCGTTTCCACGGTCGCGCTGAGAATCTTGGGGATTTCCTGCAGGTTGGGCCACAGCGGCACCACCTGCACCACGCGGTCGCCGGGATCGACCAGGAGCTGGGACGCGAGCATCAGCGCGTTGACGCCGGCGGTGGTGACCGCGATCTGGTCAAGACCAACTTTCCGGTGAAGCCCCGAAAGGTACGCCGCCAGCGCCTCCCGCAGCTCCGGGATGCCGAGGTTGTGCGTGTAAAACAATTCGCCGGCGGCGATCGAGGCGCTGCCCGCCTTTCGGATAAAGTCCGGCGTCGGCTCGTCGGGCTCGCCGACCCAGAACGGCAGCACGTTCGGGTTGCCGAGGCCCTCGTTGTACAGTTCGCGGATCTTCGACGCGGTGAGCGCGCGCACCGCGGCACGCGCCGTCAGCAGGGATTCGACTTTCATGAGAGGCCCGATTCTAGACCGGTCGCTGGCGGCCGCCCTCGCCACGATGCTGGTGTGGGGCGTGAACTTCGCCTTCACCAAGCATGTGCTCGACCACCTCGGGGTGGGCGCGTTCGTCTTCATCCGCTTTTCGGTGCTGCCGCTGCTCGCGCTCCTGCTGCTGGTCATCATCTTCCGCAACCGCATCCGCGCCACCTGGCCGCGGCGCGAGGACCTGCCGAGATTCGTGCTGTGCGGGCTGGTCGGGCACGCGCTGCACATCGGCGTGGTGATGAACGGCATGAACCTGTCGACGCCGTTCTCCTCGTCGCTGGTGCTCACCAGCGGGCCGCTGTTCACGCTCGGCATCCTCGCCGCGCTCGGCGCCGAGCGCCTCGGCCTGCGCCAGGTGGCCGGCACGCTGATCGCTTGCGCGGGCATCATCGTCTTCCTCTCCGACAAGTTCGCGCGCGGCCTGTCGGGCGCCGGCGCCGGCGACCTCCTGCTGCTGGTGGCCGCGTTCCTGTTCGCGCTCTATACCGTGCTGGTCCAGCCGATCGTCAAGCGCTACGGCCCGCTGATCGTCATGTCGTACACGCTGTTCTTTTCCGCGCCGTTCATCCTGGTGTTCACTTTCGTGCCATTCAACGCAGCCTCGATGGCGGCGCTGCCCGCCACCGTCTGGATCGGCCTCGCCTGGGGCGTGATCGGCGCCAACTTCTTCGGCTGGCTGATGTGGACCTGGGTCAACAGCGTGCGCGGCATCGCGCGCTCCGCGCCGTTCGCCTACCTCACGCCGCCGATCGCCGGGCTGGTGGCGTGGCTGACGCTGGGAGAGGTGTTCACCTGGCTGAAGATCGTCGGCGCGGTGGTGACCATGGCCGGCGTCGCCTGGGCGCAATTCGGCGGCGGCACGCCGCCGTCGAAGGCCGCCGGGCAGCCCGACGCGGGATAATTACGCCGATGGAACCCGCCGACAGCATCAGCCGCCTGGGGTTCTCGCGCTGGTACGAGCGGCGGTTGATCGAGGCCCACGCGTGGTTCATCAGCGCGTTCATCTGCGTGGTGGCGATCGCCGCGTGCGCCGAGGAACTCGCGTTCCGTGGCTCGGCGGCGCGGCTGCTGGTCTACGTGCTGATCATCCTCGGCGCCGCCGTGACCGGGATCTACGGCATGATGCGCTACCACAGGATTCTGGTCGAAGCCGAGCGCATCGGCGAGCACGCGACCTGTGAGGCGTGCGGCGCCTACGCCCGCTTCAAGCTGATCTCGGCCTCGGAGGGCCGCTGCCGCAAGTGCAACCACCAATGGCGCGTGATCGTGCCGGAATGAGCCCGCGCCTGCTGTACCTGTTCGCGCAATGGTGCCTGTTCTTCAAGCAGAACGCGCGCGCGCTGCAGCTGCTCGAAACGCTGTTGCGCAGCGAGCCGGACCACCACCGCGCCCTGAGCGTCGCCGGCTTCCTCTACGCCGGGCAGGGCAGGACGAAGGATTCGATCGCGGCGCTGGAGCGCGCGGCGGCGCTGGCGCCCGACGACGCGGCCACGCTGTTCAACCTCGGCTTCGTGCTGCAGAAAGCCGGCCGGCACGAAGAGGCCATCGCGCGCATGACGCGCGCGGTCGAGCTGCAGCCGGCGCTCGACCGGGCCTGGTACGGCCTGGGCATCTCGCTCATCCACACCGGCCGGTTCCGCGAGGCGATTGCGCGCCTCACCGAAGCCGCGCGCCTGCAGCCGCTCAACCCGTTCGCGCGCTACCAGCTCGCCGCCGCCTGGTTCAAGCTCGGCGAGCCCGAGAAGGTGCGCGCGGAATACCGCAAGCTCAAGCAGTTCGATCCGAAAATCGCGGCCCACGTGCGCGACGACTTCGGCGTGCCGCGCGACGGCGACGAAGTTGCCTAGAGCCCTAGTCGGCTCGCTTTCGCTCGAGCAGCGTCGAGCAGTCGTACTGCCCGGAGGAGCACATGTCCGGCAGCACCCAGAGCACGATCGCCAGCCATACCCACAGCACCAGCCCGAACGCGATCGCCGGGATGTAGCTGTCGAGGACGACGCGCGGCGCGATCCAGCGCGTGAAGCGCAGCAGCGGGTCGGTGACGATGGCGAGCACCTGGTAGAAGATGTTGTCCATGCGCTTGCGGCCGGCCAGCACCCAGAGCAGGCCGCGGCCGAGCAGGAACATGCCGGCAAGCTCGGCCAGCGCCTTCACGATTACCACCAGCAGCAGCTCGATCTGCATAAAAAATAAAGCCCGCTCGCGCGGGCTTTATCGTGCCTGAAGCGGCGTCAGGTGGCGCGGGTGTCGATGTCGCCTGCCAGGTTCGGGTAGCGCACGTGCTCCACCAGCTCCTGCACCTCGCGCGCGGGCTCCGGCGTGAGCAGGCTGACGATGATGATCGTCGCCAGGCCCACCGGCACGCCGAACACGCCCGCCGAGATGGCGTTGATGCCGAACCACTGGTACGAGGCGATCGGCGCCGTGATCCCGAGCAGGTCGCGGAAGAACGGATAGGTCACGCTCATGTAGTACATGCAGACCGCCAGGCCGGCCACCATGCCGATGATCGCGCCCCACTTGTTGGCCCGCTTCCAGAAGATCCCCAGCACCAGCGCCGGGAAGAAGGCGGAAGCCGCGAGCGAGAACGCCGCGCCGACCAGGAACAGGATGTTGCCCGGCTTGTACGAGGTCACCCACGCGGCGACGATGGCGACGACCAGCAGCAGGATCTTCGACACCGTCACGCGCCGCGCGGTCGACGCCTTCGGGTCGAGCATCTTGTAGTACAGGTCGTGCGACAGCGCGTTGGCGATGGTGAGCAGCAGGCCGTCCGCGGTCGACAGCGCCGCCGCCAGGCCGCCGGCCGCGACCAGGCCCGAGACCACGTACGGCAGGCCCGCGATCTCCGGCGTCGCGAGCACGATGATGTCGCCGCCGATGGCGATCTCCGCGAGCTGCACGATGCCGTCGAAGTTGAGGTCAGTGATCGTCAATAGCGCCGGGTCCACCAGTCGCCAGGCCGCCGCCCATGCCGGCAGCTCCGCGAACCGGCTTCCCACCAGGTTCGAGTACACGTCGTACTTGGCGAGCACCGCCAGGCAGGGCGCGGTGAAGTACAGCAGGAAGATGAAGAACAGCGACCAGAACACCGAGGTGCGCGCCTGCCTCACGCTGGGCGTGGTGTAGTAGCGCATCAGGATGTGCGGCAGCGCCGCGGTGCCGAACATCATGCAGAACACGATGCCGAGGAAGTTGAGCCGCGCGGTGTGGCGCGCCTGCTCGGTCGCCCCCGGGAACGGCTCCGCGTGCTTGCGCGGCGGATTGGCGTTCGCGCCCAGGTTGCGGCGCGCCGACCAGTACTCCTGCGCCTTGGCCGGGTCGGTGGGCGTGTTGTCGAGCGCCTGCTGGATGGACGTCTGGACATGGGCAGGCGCGTTGTCCGCCTTGGACTTGGCGAGGCGCTGCTCCAGCGCCGCGCGCCGCTCGGCGGCAGCCTTGACCGGATCCTTCAGCGCCGTGGTGGCTTCGGACGCGGCCGCCTTGGCCAGCCCGCGCGCCTCCACTTCCTTCGGGTCGGCGGTGATCTTCTTCTCCAGGTCGCCGACCTTCTGCAGCGTGTAGCCGTAGGCGAGCTGCGGGACCGGCACGCCGGTGTGCTTCACGCCCAGCCAGACCACCGGGGTGAGGTAGGCGATGATCAGGATGATGTACTGCGCCACCTGCGTCCAGGTGACCGCGCGCATGCCGCCCAGGAACGAGCACACCAGGATGCCGGCGAGGCCGACGAACACGCCGATGCCGAACTCCAGGCCGGTGAACTTGCTGGTGATGATGCCCACGCCGTAGATCTGCGCCACCACGTAGGTGAACGAGCACAGGATCGCGGCGAAGATTCCGATCGAGCGCACGATGTTGCCGCCGTAGCGCGCGCCGAGGAAGTCCGGGATGGTGAACTGGCCGAACTTGCGCAGGTAGGGCGCGAGGAACAGCGCCACCAGCACGTAGCCGCCGGTCCAGCCCATCACGAACGACAGGCCGTCATAGCCGGAGAGGTACAGCGTGCCGGCCATGCCGATGAACGACGCCGCGCTCATCCAGTCCGCGCCGGTCGCCATGCCGTTGAAGAACGCCGGCACGCGCCGTCCAGCGACGTAGTATTCCGCGGCGTCGACCGTGCGGCTCATGATGCCGATCGCGGCGTACAGCGCGATGGTGGCGAACAGGAACCAGTAGCCGATCCAGGCGCGCGACATGCCGACCTGCTCGGCGATGGCGAGCGCGATGACGAAGGCGATGAAGCCGCCGGTATAGACCGAGTAGTACTTCTTGAGCTGCGAATTGAAGGTCTTGTGGCTGTGAACGGCGCTCATTCGTCTTCTCCCTCGTGCACGTCGTACACCTTGTCGAGCTTGTTCATGTAGCGCGCGTAGATGCCGATGATCACGACGTAGACGATCAGCGAGCCCTGCGCCGACATGTAGAAGCCGAGCGGGAAGCCGAGGAACGTGACGTTGTTCAACTCCCGGGCGTACCAGCCTTCGACGAACGTCACTACGAACCAGACCACCAGCAGGATGGCCGTGATGACCAGGTTCTTATGCCAGTACTCGTGGTGCTTTTGAGTCAGTTGCAAGCGAGCCTCCCCCTAATCGCCGGTTTTCCCGCGCGTTTCTCGGCGCGGCATGCGTAGTTGTACTCGGTACGACCGCCCGATGCTAGCCGCCCCCTCCCGGGGTCTCCATTAGGGAAAACCCTATGATGCGCTGCACCAACTCGGCCACCGAGTCCGCGGCCATCTTCTCCATCACCTTCGAGCGGTGCGCCTCCACCGTCTTCACGCTGATGTCGAGCTCGGCGGCGATCACCTTGTTGGCCTTGCCCTCGATCACCCGCTGCAGCACGCCGCGCTCGCGCTCGGTGAGCGCGGCCAGGCGCTCGGCGAGCTGCGCGCGCCGCGCGCGCCACTCGCGGGCCTGCGCGTCGCGCTCGATCGCCCGGCGCACCGCCGCCACCGCTTCGCGGTAGTCGAACGGCTTCTGGATGAAATCGACCGCGCCGCCCTTGAGCGCGTTGACCGCCGTCGGCACGTCGCCGTGCGCGGTGACGAACACGATCGGGATCTCGATCCCCTCGCGCCGCAGGTGGTCCTGCAGCTCGGGGCCGCTCATGCCGGGCAGGCGCACGTCGAGCACCAGGCAGCCCGGGTCGCCGGGGCGGTAGGCCTGGATGAAGCCCGCGGCGCTCGGAAAGGTGCGCACCGCGATGGCGTTCGAGCTCATCAGCCATTCCCACAGGGTGCGGATCGACTGGTCGTCGTCGACGACGTAAGCAATCGGTTTATTCAAGTAAACCTCTTACCCTCGCGATCAGATCCTTGTTGGAGAACGGCTTGGTGATGTAGGCGTCGGCGCCGAGCGCGAGGCCGCGCTCGATCTGCGCGTCGCGCCCGTGCGCGGTGAGCATCACGATCTTGACCGCGCGCGTGGCCGGGTTGTCGCGCAGGCGGCGGCACACCTCGAAGCCGTTGCAGAGCGGCATCATCACGTCGAGCAGCAGCAGGTCGGGCAGCCAGTCCTGCGCCGTGCGCAGCGCCTCCTCGCCGTCGCGCGCCACGCGCACCTCGTAATCGCAGTTGCGCATCAGGAACTCGAGCGAGGTGAGGATATTCGGCTCATCTTCCGCGATCAGGACTCTCATGCGGCCAGTGCTGCCTCGCTGACCAGCGGCAGCGTGAACGAAAAACAGGCCCCCTGCCCCGGCCGGCTCTCGACCCACAGCCGCCCGCCCGAGTGCTCGATGATGCGCCGGCTGATGTAGAGCCCGAGGCCGCTGCCCTGCGGCTTGCCGGTGAGCGGGTCGCCCGCCTGGCGGAACTTCTCGAAGATCAGCTCGTGATGCTGCGGGCTGATGCCGGGGCCGTTGTCGCGCACGTCGACGCGCAGGAAGCCGCCGTCCTCGGCGAGCGCCACCTCCACCCGGCCCTGCCCGGGCTCGATGAACTTGACCGCGTTCGACAGCAGGTTCACCACCACCTGCACGATGCGGTCGAGGTCGGCGCGCACCTTCGGCACGCGCCCCGGCAGGTTGCACTCGAGGCGCACGTTGCGCTCGCGGAACAGCTGGCTGGTGGAGGCCGCGGTGTCCTCGATCACCTCGCGCATGTCGAGCAGCGACTCGTGCCACTCGACGCGGCCGGACTCGAGGCGCGAGACGTCGAGCACCTGGCCGATGAGTCGCGTCAGGCGCTCGGTCTCCTTGATCACGATGCCGAGGAAGCGCGCGCGCTCGGCCGCCGGCAGCTGCGGGTTGTCGTTCAGGATCTCGGTGAACGAGCGGATCGAGGTGAGCGGCGTGCGCAGCTCGTGCGACACGGTGGAGACGAACTCGTCCTTCATGCGGTCGAGCTCGGTGAGGCGCTCGTTCGCCGCGCGCAGCTCCTGCGTGGCGCGCTCCAGCTCCTGCGACTTCTGCTCCAGGCGGTGGCTGTAGACCACGATCTGCGACGCCTCGTCCAGCACCGCGCGCACTTCGTCGAGCGTCAGCGCCTCTTCCTTCACCACCGACGCGAGCATGATGTGCGCCGAGGCGGCGCCGATCACGCCGGCGAGCTGGTTCTCGACCAGGTGCACGAGCTCGGCTTCAGGCAGGGGCTTTTTCGAAAATTCCGCGAATGCGTCGCTCGCCGCCCTCAGGCCGACGAAGCGCGCCAGCAGGTTGAACAGCTCCGGCGCCGACGCGCTGCCGCGCCATACGCGCGCGCCGCCGGCGTCCGCGGGGCGCTTGAACACGTCGACGAACAGGGTCGCCTGGCGGTGCTCCTCGGCGCCCGGCGCGTGCAGCAGCGACACCGCGACGTAGGCGCCGACGTTCGCCACCATGCTCCAGATCATGGCGTGCGTGATCTGGTCCAGGCCGCTCACCCCGAACAGCGCGAGCGGCTTGAGCAGCTCGATGCCGAACGGCCCGTGCTCGAGGAAGCCGATCGGTAGCCATGCGGAACGCGCGAACGCCGGCAGCAGCAGCGTGTAGCACCAGACCAGGAATCCCGCGCTCAGTCCGGCGAGCGCGCCGCGGCGCGTGCCGCCCTTCCAGAAGATGCCGCCGAGCGCGGCGGGCGCGAACTGCGCCACCGCCGCGAACGAGATCAGGCCGATCGACACCAGCGCGTAGGCCTCGCCCGCGAGCTTGAAGTAGAGGTAGCCGAGCAGCAGGATCAGCACGATCGCGCCGCGCCGGATGCCGAGCAGCAGCCCGGTCAGGTCGGCGCGCTGGTTGAGGCGCAGCGCGCGCATGCGCAGCAGCACCGGCATCACCAGGTCGTTGCACACCATGGTGGAGAGCGCGATGGTCTCGACGATCACCATGCCGGTGGCGGCCGACAGGCCGCCGATGAACACCACCAGCGTGAGCAGCTCCTGCTTCTGCGACATCGGCAGCGTGAGCACGAACGAGTCGGCGTCGACGCTGCCGCTGGGGAAGTGCAGCAGGCCGCCGAACGCGATCGGCAGCACGAACACGTTGATCGCCAGCATGTAGAGCGGGAACAGCCAGATCGCCTTGCGCAGGTGGTCCTCGTTCTTGTTCTCGATCACCGTGACCTGGAACTGGCGCGGCAGGAACATGATGGCGAGCATCGACAGCATCGTCAGCCAGATCCAGCTCGAGTAATCGCCGCCCACGCCGCCGAACGGCGCCAGCATCGGGCTCAGCGCCGGCTCGGCGGCGACGCGCGCGAAGATGTCGCCGAAGCCGCGGTACAGGCCCCAGGTCACCCAGGCGCCGACCGCGACGAACGCGAGCAGCTTCACCAGCGACTCGAAGGCGACCGCCGCCACCATGCCTTCGTGATGCTCGGCGGTGTCGATGTGGCGCGTGCCGAACAGGATGGTGAAGGCGGCCAGGATCAGCGCCACCCAGAGCGCGGTGTCGCCCAGCCCGGGCACCGCGCCGGCCACGGTGGTGAAGCTCGCCGACACCGCCTTCAGCTGCAGCGAGATGTAGGGCAGGATGCCGATCACCGCGATCACCGTGACCACGCCGCCGAGCAGCGCGCTCTTGCCGTAGCGCGAGGCGACGAAGTCGGCGAGCGAGGTGATGCGGTTCTGCTTGCTGATGCGCAGGATCTTGCGCATCACCACCCACCACAGCGCGATCATCAGGGTCGGGCCGATGTAGATCGGCAGGAAGCCGACGCCGTTCTCGGCCGCGCGCCCGACGCTGCCGTAGAAGGTCCACGCCGTGGCGTACACCGCGAGCGACAGGCTGTAGATGTACGGGCTGTTGATCACCGAGCGCCCGGCGTCGGCGCGCTGGTCGGCGTAATACGCGATCGCGAACAGCAGCGCGAGGTACGCGAACGCGATGACGATGACGACCCAGGTCTCGAGCACGCGCGCGACCCGCTATTCCCGCCGCCGCTCGATCACCAGCGCCATCAGGGCGATCAGCGCCCCCCAGGCGATGAAGAAATACGCGTACAGCACCGGGATGCCGGCGATCGTGCCGTGCACGTTGAACACCGCCAGCACCGGGTAGCTGAACAGCACCAGGCCGAGCAGGCAGAGCGCCGCCAGGCGCTGCCCGCGAACGTCGAACTGCTCCATGCCCCCTCCTAGTTCGACCCCAGACAGCGCCGGAACAGCTCGGCCGCGGTCCTGACCCCGAATTTTTGCATGATTCGCGCGCGGTGGAACTCGACCGTCTTCAGGCTGATCGCGAGGTCCTCGGCGATCTGGCGGTTGGGCTTGCCCTCGAGCACGCGGTCGAGCACCGCGCGCTGGCGCGCGCTCAGCGCCGGCAGCGCCGGCTTGGGCAGCTCGTCGAACTCCGGCTTGTAGCCCTCGAGCGCGCCCAGCACCTGCGACAGCAGCTGCTCGTCGTCGAACGGCTTCTCGATGAAGTCGTAGGCGCCCTTGCGCATCGCCTCGACCGCCATCGGGATGTCGCCGTGGCCGGTGATGAAGATCACCGGCGCGCGCACGCCGCGCCCGCGCAGCTCGTCGTGCAGGTCGGCGCCGGTCATGCCCGGCATGCGGATGTCGAGCAGCAGGCAGCAGCGGCGCTCGAGGTCGGCGCGCTCGAGGAACGCGGCGGCCGACGGGAAGGTCTCCACCGCCAGGTCGGCGGTGCTGAACAGCAGCCGCACCGCGTCGCGCACCGCGTCGTCGTCGTCCACCACGTACACCACGCGGTCCGCGCTCATCGCGGCAGGGTGAGCGAGAATTTGGAACTGCCTTCATATCGAATCACGCCGCCGTGCGCCTCCACCACCGAGCGGCAGATGGACAGGCCGAGCCCCAGGCCGCCGCGCTTGGTGGTGACGAAGGCGTCGAACAGGCGCTCGCTCACTTCCGGCGGCACGCCCTCGCCCAGATCCGACACCGCGAGCGTGCCGCTGCCGTCGGCCTCGACGCGCGTCGCCACCGTGACGCGGCGCCGCTCGGGCTCGAGCTCCTGCAC
>Ga0247825_10001869_pt1 | contig 13935 bp, 14 predicted proteins | sample 13C_Vanillin_Day_FD_194413 | JGI IMG/M metagenome (GOLD analysis project Ga0247825, IMG submission 194413) | Soil microbial communities from agricultural site in Penn Yan, New York, United States - 13C_Vanillin_Day48 | ecosystem: Environmental > Terrestrial > Soil > Agricultural land | place...
AGGCGTGGCGCCGTCACCCGGCGCGGCCGTCGCCGAGGTCGAGGGGGGCCGGGCCGAGGGCGAGGCGGCCCAGGGCCGGGATCGACGCCTCCTCCAGCAGCTTGCCGAGGGCCTGCTTCTGGGTCCTGACCAGCGAGGCGATGCCGGTGGCGGCCAGGTCGAGCAGGGCGTCGAGCTCGGCCCGGCTGAACGGCTCCCGCTCGGCGGTGCCCTGGACCTCGACCAGGCCGCCCAGCCCGGTCATGACCACGTTCATGTCGGTCTCGGCGCGGACGTCCTCCTCGTAGTGGAGGTCGAGGCAGGGGGTGCCGTCGACCATCCCGACGCTGACCGCGGCCACGTGGTCGCGGAGCGGGAAGCTCTTGACCCGCTTCTCCTGCTGGAGCCGGTGGCAGGCCGCGAACAGGGCCACCCAGGCGCCGGTGATGGACGCGCAGCGGGTGCCGCCGTCGGCCTGGAGGACGTCGCAGTCGACCCACAACGTGGACTCTCCGAACGCCTTGGTGTCGGTCACCGCCCGCAGGGACCGGCCGATCAGGCGCTGGATCTCGTGGGTGCGGCCGCCCGGGCGGCCCTTGGACACCTCGCGGCCCGACCGCTCGCCGGTCGCCCCCGGCAGCATGGCGTACTCGGAGGTCACCCAGCCCTTGCCGCTGCCGCGCAGGAACGGCGGCACCCGGTCCTCGTAGCTGACCGCGCACACCACCTTGGTCCGGCCCAGCTCGACCAGGGCCGAGGCGAAGGCCGTCTCCTGCCAGCCCAGGGTGATCGTCACCGGCCGCAGCTGGTCGGGGGTCCGGCCGTCTTTGCGTCCCATCAGATGTGGTGTACCTCCAGTTCGGTGGCGACGCCCACCGGGCCGCCGTAGGCCTCGGCGGCGCGGGCGGCGGCGGCCGCCGGGTCGCTGCCGGGGCGCAGGTGGGTGAGGAGCAGCCGCCTGGCCCTGGCCTTGGCCGCCCACTCCCCGGCGAGCTGTGGGGTCAGATGGATCGGGGGCACGCCCTCGGGCCAGTCGGCCCAGGCGGCCTCGCAGACGAACAGGTCGGCCTGGTCGGCCAGGCGGCCCAGGGCGTCGCACGACCCCGAGTCGGCCGAGTAGGCGAGGGTGCTGGCCCCGGAGGTGACCCGCACCGCGTAGGTCTCCACCGAGTGGACGGTTGCCACCGCCTCCAGCCGCAGCGGCCCCAGCTCGACCCGCTCGCCGTCGTGCAGGTCGTGGACCTCGAAGGTGCCGTCGATGGGCTCGCTCTCGCCGGTGGACAGGAACGGCTTGACGTGGCTGACCCAGCCGGTGGGGCCGAACACCGGCACCGGCGCGGGGGGCGGCTGGAAGTCGCCGTAGCGCAGGGCGTAGTTGGCCGCCAGCAGGTCGCTGACGTGGTCGACGTGCAGGTGGCTGATCCAGATGGCGTCCAGGGTGGGGAGCTCGGCCACCCGGAGCAGGTTGGCCAGGGTGCCGGGGCCGGCGTCGACCCACACCCTGGTCGCCTGGTCGCCCTCGCCCGTCTCCACCAGGTACCCCGAGCAGGCGCGGCCGGCGGCCGGGTAGGTCCCGGAGCTGCCGAGGACGGTGAGCCGGATCACGACGCCTCGGCCTTGACCGGCACGGCCGCGCTGCGCCGCTCCACCAGGCCGACCTCGGGGCCGAGGAAGCGGGCGCCGAGCCGCCGGAACTCGTCGGGGTCGCCGGAGGCGAGGAACCGGTGGGCCGGCTGGGCCCCGTAGGGGGCGTGCAGGTCGGCCCTGGTCAGCTCGGCGAAGACGCTGCGGGCGGTCCACTCGGCCGAGTTGACCAGGAACACGTCCGGGCCGACGAGGTAGCCGATGACCCCGGTGAGCAGCGGATAGTGGGTGCAGCCGAGGATCAGGGTGTCGACCTCGGCGGCCAGCAGCGGGGCCAGGTAGCCGCGGGCCAGCTCCAGGATCTCCGGCCCGGTGGTCTCGCCCCGCTCCACGTACTCGACGAACCGGGGGCAGGCCTGGGCGACCAGGTGCACGTTCTCGTGCGTCTCCTCGATCGCCTCGCGGTAGCGGCCGGAGCCGATCGTCCCCTCGGTGCCGATCAGGCCGACGGTGCGGTTGCGGGTGAGGCGCACCGCGGCCCGCACGGCCGGCTCGATCACCTCGACCACCGGCAGCGGGTAGGCGGCCCGGAGCTCGTCGAAGGCGGCCGCCGAGGCGCTGTTGCAGGCCACCACGGCCAGCTTCACGTCCTCGGCCACCAGCAGGTCCATGATCTCCTCGGCGAACCGCCGCACCTGCGCCTGCGACCGGGGCCCATACGGGAACCGGGCGGTGTCGCCGAAGTAGATCACCGACTCGTGGGGCAGCAGGTCGATGACCGCCCGGGCGACGGTGAGCCCGCCAACCCCTGAGTCGAAGATGCCGATGGGCCTTGGGTCCATGGAGGGGGACGATACCGCAGCCACGCGACCCGGCCGTTGCCTATGCCCACAGCTGGCCGCGGAGGCCGGCTTCGGCGGCGACCGGGTCGGCGCCGTAGGCGCCGGTGGACAGGTACTTCCAGCCGCCGTCGGGGGCGAGGACCACGATGTCGGCCCGCTCCAGCCGCTCGGCCACCCGCAGGGCGACGTGCAGGACGGCCCCGGTGGAGATGCCGGCGAACACGCCCTCGGTGGCGGCCAGCTCCCGGGTGCGGGCGAGGGCGTCGTGGGAGCCGACCTTGATGCGCCGGTCGAGCACGGCCTCGTCGAAGATCGGGGGCACGAACCCCTCGTCGAGGTTGCGCAGGCCGTAGACCAGGTCGCCGTACTCGGGCTCGGCCGCCACCACCTGCACGGCCGGGTTCTGCTCCTTGAGGTAGCGGCCCACCCCGACCAGGGTGCCGCTGGTGCCCAGGCCGGCCACGAAGTGGGTCACCTCGGGCAGGTCGCGCCAGATCTCGGGGCCGGTGGTCTCGTAGTGGGCGTCGACGTTGGCCGGGTTGCCGTACTGGTACAGCATCACCCAGTCGGGGTGCTCGCCGGCCAGCTCCTCGGCCCGGGCGATGGCCCCGTTGGAGCCGCCGGCGGCGGGCGACAGGACCACCTCGGCCCCGTACAGCTCCAGCAGCTGGCGGCGCTCGGCCGAGGTGTTCTCGGGCATGACCACCACCAGCCGGTAGCCCCGGACCCGGGCCACCAGGGCCAGGGCGATGCCGGTGTTGCCGCTGGACGGCTCGACCAGGGTCGCGCCCGGGGTCAGCCGGCCCGTCTTCTCGGCGTCGTCCACCATCGCCTTGGCGATGCGGTCCTTGACACTGCCGGTGGGGTTGTGGCCCTCGAGCTTGGCCCAGATTCGCACGTCGGACCGGGGCGACAGCCGGGGCAGCCCCACCAGCGGGGTGTTGCCGATGGCGTCGGCCAGGTCCTCGTACCGCATCGCTGCTCAACTCCCTCCGGCGACGGCGGGGAGGATCGCGACCACGTCGCCGTCGGCGAGCTTGGCGTCGAGCGCGCCCAGGAAGCGGACGTCCTCGTCGTTGACGTAGACGTTGACGAAGCGGTGCAGCGAGCCGTCGTCGGTGAGCAGCTGGGAGGCGATCCCCGGGTAGCGCCGGTCGAGGTCGCCGAGCAGGTCGCGGACGGTGTCGCCGTCGGCGGCGACGGCCTTCTCGCCGCCGGTGTGCTTGCGGAGGATCGTCGGGATCCGGACTTCAACGGCCATCAAGGCCTCCTGGAACGAGTGGGACGAGGTGGCGCCGGCTCAGGCGCCGGTGGCCGGCCGGGCCCGACATCGCCCGTAGCGGGCGGCCGGGCCCTGGCGGTGCCAGACCGGGCAGGCGAGCCGCTCGGCGGGCGGCCTCATCCGGCCACCCCGGCGGTCCGCCGCTGCAGCTCCTCCCCGTCGACCCGGCCGTCGCGGATCCAGAAGGCGCGCAGCACGGGCGCGTCCCGGTCGGCCAGGGACAGGATCAGGTAGACGGCGTCCGGGTAGGCGGCCAGCTCGACGTCGGTGCGCGAGGGGTAGGCCTCGGTGGCCACGTGCGAGTGGAAGATCCCGACCAGGTCGAGGCCGAGGTCGTCCATCTCGGTCATGGCCTTGAGCTGGGCCTTGGGCTCGACCACGTAGAAGGTCGGGCTGGCCTCGGCGTTGGGGAGGGCGTAGACGCGCTCGACCGACCCGTCGCGCCCGCCCAGCAGCGCGCAGGCCTCGTTCGGGTACTCGGCCCTGGCATGGGCCACCAGCGCCTCGTACTGGTCGTCGTCGATCCGTAGCATCGCCCGGGAACCTCCTGGTGATCGAGGGTAGCATCGGGGGCTGGGGCCGGACCATCGCCGGCCTGCCGGTCAGCCCGGCGGCAGCCGCCGCACGCCGATGCGGCCGGGCCGGCCGTCGACGACGCGGCCGATCACGGCCGGCTCGATCCCCCGGCCGCGCAGGTCGCCGACCAGGCCCCCGAGGCGGTCGGGGGCGACCGCCAGCAGCAGGCCGCCCGAGGTCTGGGCGTCGTGGAGCAGGGTGGCCACCACCGGGGGCAGGCCCGGCTCCAGCTCGACGTGGTCGCGCAGGTACGCCTCGTTGCTGCGGGTGCCGCCGGAGACGAAGCCGGCCCCGGCCAGCTCGGCCGCGCCGGGCAGGAACGGCACCCGGGCGGCGTCGACCTCCCCGGCCGCGCCGCTGGCCCGCAGCATCCGGTGGAGGTGGCCGAGGAGCCCGAAGCCGGTGACGTCGGTGGCGGCCTCGACCCCGGCGGTCAGCGCCGCCTCGGCGGCGTCGCGGTTCAGGGTGGTCATGGCCGCGACCGCGGCCGCCACGTCGCCGGGGTCGGGGTGGCCGCGCTTGACCGCGGTCGCCACCACCCCGGTGCCGAGCGGCTTGGTCAGCACCAGCCGGTCCCCCGGCCGGGCCCTGGCGATGGTCAGCAGCCGTCCCGGGTCGGCCAGCCCGACCACGGCCAGGCCGTACTTGGGCTCGGGATCGTCGATCGAGTGGCCGCCGACCACCGGGCAGCCGGCCTGGCCGGCCACCTCGGCCCCGCCCCGCAGCACCTCGGCCAGCAGCTCGACCGGCAGGTCGGCGGCCGGCCAGGCGGTCAGGTTGAGCGCCATCAGCGGCCGGCCCCCCATGGCGTAGACGTCGGAGAGGGCGTTGGCGGCGGCGATCCGTCCCCAGTCGCGGGCGTCGTCGACGATCGGGGTGAAGAAGTCGGTGGTGAGGACCAGGGCCCGCTCGTCGTCCAGCCGCAGCACGGCCGCGTCGTCGCCCTCGGCCGCCCCGACCAGCAGGTCGCCGTCGGCGCCGCCGAGCCCCTGGCCGACCAAGGCCATCAGCTGCTCCAGGGTGGCCAGGGGGAGCTTGCAGGCGCAGCCCGCACCGTGGGACAGGGAGGTCAGGCGGGGGACGTCGGTGGCTCGCATCCCCGTAGGATAGGCCCTGCTCATGTTCGCCGCCGTCCTGCGCGACGCCTGGCGCCAGTACCGGCGCCGGCCCCTGGCCGCCGTCATCGCGGTGGTCGTGGGCGGGCTGCCCGTGTTCCTGGCGCCCGACGACCCGGTGGTGGCCGTGCCCCTGGCCGTGGTGCTGCTCGGCGCCGGACTGCTGGTCGAGCTGTTCCTGGTCGCGTGGCTGGCCGGCGCGCTCGACCCGGCGCCACCCTCGGCCGCGGCCGCCCTGGCCACCATGCGCGGCGCCATCGGCCCCGGGATCCGGGCCGGGCTGCTGCGCGCCCTCTACCTGCTGGCGGCCCTGATGGTCGGGCTGCTGCTGTTCGGCTCGCGCGAGGGCGGGCAGCTGCCCGAATCCGAGCAGACCAAGCTGGCCGTCGGGCTGTGGCCGCTGTTCGGGGTCGCCCTCGCCTTCCTGGCCGTGCTGATGCAGCGGGTGGTGCTCGGCGGCGAGCGCAGGGTCCGGCAGGCGGCCGGCGCCTCGCACCGGGTGGCGTCGGCCCACTTCCCGATCTGCCTGCTCATCGGCCTGCTCCAGGCCAGCGGGCTGGTGATTGCCAGCCTGGTGGTCGAGTTCTGGCTCCTGGCGGCGCTGTCGATCCTGCTCGCCCTGGCCGACCCCTACCTGATCGGCATGAGCAACGCGCTGTACCTCCGCACCCGGGCCGAGCAGGAACCGGCCGACGCCGGCGACGGCTCGCTCAAGCCCCCACGCAGGTGAGGCCGCTGCCCAGCGGGTAGTTGGCCACCCCGAGCACGGCCAGCGCGATCCCGGCCAGGAAGGGCACGGCCAGGGCGGCGGTCTGGAGGGCCCGGTTGCGGGGCCCGGCCGCGTCGTACAGGGCCATGGCGACCAGGCCGGCCAGGAAGCCGCCGATGTGGGCCAGGTTGTCGATGCTGGGGTTGCGCGAGGCGATGAACAGGTTGAGCAGCAGCACCAGCAGGAGGCTCTGGAGGGGCACCGATCCGCCCTGCTTGCGGCGGCGGAAGAAGTAGGCGATCAGGGCGCCCAGCAGGCCGAAGATCGCCCCCGAGGCGCCGACCCCGAGGGCGGTCTGGTTGAAGGCGAAGCTCGCCCCGGCCCCGACCAGGCCGGCCCCGACGTACAGGGCGAGGAAGCGGGCCCAGCCGAGCATGTTCTCCAGGGTCGGCCCGAACGCCCACAGGGCCCAGCTGTTGAACGCCCAGTGGAGCAGCCCGCCGTGCAGCACCATCACCGTGAGCAGGCGCCACCACTGCCCGTTCTCGGCGATGGCGGCGGCGTTCAGCGCCCCCAGCCGGCACAGGGCCCTGGCCGACGGCTCCAGCAACCCGAAGCCGCTGCCGGTGAGCAGCGCGGCCGCGAACAGCAGCAGGGTGTTGAGGCCGAGCAGGGTGTAGGTGACCACCGGTACCCGGGAGCCGGGCAGGCCGCGGACCTGCACGGTGGACTTGGCGTCGTCGGGGCAGAGCTGGCCCACCGGGGCCGGGTTGGCGCACTCCCCGCAGATGGGCCGGTCGCAGCGCGAGCAGCGCAGCCCGGTCTGCCGGTCCGGATGCCGGTAGCAGAACGTCGGGGTGGTGGCCTTGGTCAGCCACTCCGGGCGGTCGGACGGCGCCTGGTCGTCGGGCACGCTGCGCTCCTTGGTCGCGTCGCTCAAGCATGCCATCTCCGCTCCGGTTGGGCAGGACGGCGACGGCCGCGCCTCAGCGGGCCAGGAACCCGGGGATGGCCGGGAGCTTCAGCTCGGGGGGGGACGGCAGCTCGGCGTCCGTCCGGACGGCGTCGGCGCTGGCCACCGTGTGGGCGGCGATCTCGTCCCACGACAGCGGGGCGACGGCGGCCTGGCGCAGGGCCCGCCGCCGCTCCCGGTCGCGCTTGAGGGCGCCCTGGATGGCCCGGGCGAACTCCGAGGGGTCCCTGGCGATCCAGACCAGCCGGCGCAGCTCCTCGGCCCCGGCGATCTCGGTGGTGACCACCGGCAGACCGGCGGCCAGGTAGCCGAACAGCTTCTCGGGCACCACCGCCCTGGTCGCCGGGGCGACCTGGTGGGGGGCGATGGCCACGTCGGCCGCGGCCAGGTAGTCGGGCAGCAGCCGGTAGGGCCGGGGACCGATCACGTGCACGTTGCGGAGGCCCAGCACCAGGGGGGCGAGGAAGTCGGCGGCCGGGCCGACGAACACGAAGCTGGCCTCCCTGAGCCGGTCGGCGGTACCCCTGATCAGGCCGACGTTCATGTAGGCCCGCATCGAGCCGGCGTAGATGATCAGCGGCCGGGGCAGCCCGGCCAGCTCGGCCGCGGGGGTGCCGCCGGCCAGGCCCTGGTCGGCCCCGACCGGGTGGAGCACGGTCCGCGGGTTGAGGCCGGCGAACTCCTCGCGGAGCTCGCGGGTGCCGGCCCAGACCAGGTCGGCCCCGGACAGCTGGGTCTTGTAGACGAGCTCGAGGGCCTGGCGCTCGTCGGCGTCGACCGGGTAGGCGGCGCGGCCGTCGCGGCGGACCATGGCCACCCGGGTCACCCCCCGGCCGCCGAGGCGGCTGGCCAGGTCGCCGGCGAAGGGGTGGGCCAGGCTGTGCAGCATCAGCAGCGGCCGCGCGAAGGCCTGTTCGCGCTCGAGCATGGCCACGGTGGCGTCGAGAGCGGCTTCGCGCCGGTCGGGCTCGGTGGTCGGGGCGAACAGGTACACCCCGTCGTCCTCGACCCCCTTGAGCCGGCGCAGCTGGCCCTCCATGTCCTGCTCCCAGCGGGGGTCGCGGAAGCGGCTGCGCAGCTCGGCCGGGTCGATCGGCGGCTGCACGTGGAACACCCGCCCCACCCGCGGATGGCGGGCCAGCGCCCGGGCCAGCAGCTCGTCCCCGCGGCCGTACAGGCCCCAGTCGTCGAAGGCCCAGGTCTTGAGCACGTTGTAGGTCGGCTGTTCCTGCTCCTCGGCCAACCTTGCTCCTCCCTCGTCGCCGGCGCCGGCGCCGCATCCTACCTGGGGCGTCGCCTATCCGACCTCGAGGGAGCCTGTGGCGTTACGAGTCCTCGGTGTCCAGGTCCAGCGACAGGCTGTTGATGCAGTAGCGCTGGCCGGTCGGGGCCGGGCCGTCGGGGAAGACATGGCCGAGGTGGGAGCCGCAGCGGGCGCAGACGACCTCGGTGCGGACCATGCCGTGGCTGTGGTCGGGGCGCAGCTCGACCCCGGCGGCGTTGGCCGGCTCGGTGAAGCTGGGCCAGCCGGTGCCCGAGTCGAACTTGGCGTCGGAGCGGAACAGCTCGTTGCCGCAGGCGGCGCAGCGGTAGATGCCCTGCTCCTTGGCGTAGGTGTACTTGCCGGTGAATGGCGGCTCGGTGCCCGCCTCGCGCAGCACCCGGTACTGGTCGGGGCTGAGCTGCTCGCGCCACTCCTGCTCGGTCCGTGTGATCTCGGCCATGACCGTCCTCACTTCCTGATGGGGATCCCCTTCAAGGATAGAGAGGTGTCGCCGGCTGGGCCCATGTAGGGTGCTGGCCATGACCACCCCGGCGCCGCCGCTGCCCCGGTACGGCGAGGCGTCCCTCGCCGACCTGCTGCCGTCGCTGCTGGCCGCCCTGGACGTGCCCGGCTTCGCCAACCCGCTGGGGGTGGAGCCGCTGCGCCGGGCCTGCCTGCTGGTCGTGGACGGCCTCGGCTGGGAGCAGCTGCTGGCCAACCGCCGGGTCGCCCCCGTGCTGGCCGCCGCGGCCGAGCGCGGCCGGCCCATCACCACCGGGTTCCCGTCGACCACCGCGACCAGCCTGGCCTCGATCGGCACCGGGCTGCCGCCGGGCCGCCACGGCCTGGTCGGCTACACCATCGCCCTGCCCGGGATGGAGCGGGCCTTCAACTGCCTGCGCTGGTCCCCCTACGGCCTCGGCGGGGCCAAGGACCTGCGCGACCGGGTCGTGCCCGAGCAGCTGCAGCCCGAGCCGACCGGGTTCGAGGCCGCCGCCGCCGACGGGGTCGAGGTCACCCTGGTCGGGGCCGGCCACTTCGCCGCCTCCGGGTTCACCAGGGCCGCCCTGCGCGGGGGCGCCTACTGGCGCACCCACTCCCTGGGCGACCAGGCCGCCGGGGCCCTGCGCGGCCTCGGCAACGGCCGGCGCAGCCTGGTCTACCTCTACCATCCCGACCTGGACCGCACCGGGCACGTCCGCGGGGCCGGCGCCGAGGCCTGGCGGCTGGAGCTGGCCCACATCGACCTGCTGGTCGGCCAGATCGCCGAGCGGCTGGGGGGCGACGCGGCCCTGTTCGTCACCGGCGACCACGGCATGGTCGACCTGCGGCCCGAGCAGCGGGTCGACCTGGCCGACCAGCCGGAGCTGGCCGCCGGGGTGCGGCTGCTGGCCGGCGAGGCCAGGGCCAGGCATGTCCACACCCAGCGGGGCGCCGCCGGCGACGTGCTGGCCGCCTGGCGGGGCGTGCTCGGCCACGCCATGTGGGTCGTCCCCGGGGAGGAGGCCATCGCCGCCGGCTGGTTCGGCCCCGAGGTCCACGACGAGGTCCGGCCCCGGGTCGGCGACGTGGTCGCGGCCGCCCACGGCCCCGTCGGCGTGGTCCAGCGCGAGGTCGACCCCACCCAGGCCCTCCTGACCGGCCACCACGGCTCGATGACCCCGGCCGAGCAGCTGGTCCCGTTCCTGGAGCTGCGCCGCTAGTTCCGGCGCCGGGCCGCCAGCCCCGCCCCCACGAGCAGCAGGGCGACCGGGAGGGCGCACCCGCCCCCGCGCATCCGGGCCCGCGGGCTGCCCGGGCCGGCGATGGGCGCCTCGTCGGCGTAGTTCTCGTCCTCCTGCCAGTCGGGCACGCCGTCGAGATCCCTGTCCCTGTCCCTGTCCATGGCTCCTCCACCCCCTCGGCGGGTCCGGAACGGCCCGGTGTCGGCTGCGGCGGCGCCAATGCTAACCCTCCAGGGCCTGCTCCACGCCCAGGCGGCGGCCCTCCTCCCAGGCGGCCTCGGCGGCGTCGGCGGGGAGGCGGGCCCGCGCCTCGGCCTCGGGATCGCCGATGAAGCCGGCCAGGAAGTCCAGGGGCGGCCGGCCGCCGACCTGCTCGCGCAGCGACTCGGCGGCCCCGGCCAGCCGGACCGCGTCCTGGTAGCGGCCCTCCCACCGGGCCAGGTAGGACAGGCCGAGGATGACCGAGACGATGCCCATGGGGCTGTCGACGTCGCGGAACAGCCCGAGGGCCTCGCGGATGGCCGACCGGGCGTCGGCCGGCCGGCCGGCTCGGATGTAGACGACGCCCAGCCAGACCAGGCCGTCGGCCATCTGGAGGCGGTCCCCGAGCCGGCGCCAGGTGGCCACGGACCGCTCGGCGACCGGGAGCGCCCGGTCCCAGTCGCCGGCGGCCAGGTCCCGGATGGCCAGCATCCACCCGGCCCGGGCCGCCACGGGCTCGTCCCCGGCCAGCCGGGCCAGCTCCAGGCTCTCCTCGAGCAACCCGAAGGCGCCGTCGAAGTCGCCCGCGGCGCCGGCCACGAACGACTGGTCGTAGAGCGCCTGGGCGGTGCGGGCGGGGTCGCCGAGCTGCCGCGCGATGGCCAGGGCCTCCTGGTAGAACCCGCGGGCGGCCGCGATGTCCTCCTGCCACCAGGCGATCCCCCCGGCGCCGGACAGGGCCTTGGCCCGCGCCGGAGTCGGTCCCTGCCCCGACGGCATGGCCAGGAGCTCCTCCAGCCAGCGCCGGCCCTCGGCCAGGTGCCCGCGCTGCTGCCAGAACCTCCAGATCGCCCCGGCGGCCTCCTGGGCCCGGTCGGTCTCGCCGGCCTCGACGGCCCAGCGCAGGGCGGCCCGGAGGTTGGCGTGCTCCAGGTCGCAGCGGTCCAGCCACTCGCCCTGGTCGGCGCCGCCGAGGTGGGGCTCGGCGGCCACCGCCAGGTCGAGGAACCAGCTGGCATGCCGCCGGGCGACCTCGTCCAGCTCGCCGGAGGCGGCCAGCTGTTCCCGCCCGAACTCGCGGATCGTCTCCAGCATGGAGAACCGCGGGCCGCCGACGGCGGCCCCGGTGGTGGTGGCCAGCGACTGGTCCACCAGGGAGGTCGTCGCCTCGAGGGGGTCGAGCCCGAGCGCCTCCGGGTCGCCGACGGCCTCGGCCGCGGCCAGCGTCCAGCCACCGCTGAACACCGACAGCCGGGCGAAGAGCCGCTGCTCGGCCGCCGGGAGCAGGTCGTAGCTCCAGGCGATGGCGCCGCGCAGGGTCCGCTGGCGGTCCGGGAGGGTCCGGGCCCCGCCGGTCAGCAGCGTCAGGCTGTGCTGGAGCCGGGGCAGGATCTGCCCGGGGGTCAGGACCTTGGTCCGGGTGGCGGCCAGCTCGATGGCCAGCGGCAGCCCGTCCAGCCGGGCGCAGATCTCCGCCACCGCCTGGGCGTTCTCCTCGGTCAGCTCGAAGCTGGGCCGCACCGCCTGGGCCCGCTCGACGAACAGCCGGACCGCGTCGGACCGGCCAAGGGACTCGGGGTCGGGGGGCCCTGCCGGGTCGGGCAGGGCCAGCGGCGGCACCACCAGCTCCTGCTCCCCCCGGAGCGAGAGCGCGACCCGGGAGGTGGCCAGCACCGTGAGCCCCGAGGCGGCGGCGAGCAGCTCCTCGACCACCGCGCCGGCCTGCCTCACCTGCTCGAAGTTGTCGGCCACGAGCAGGAGCTGCCGGTCGCGGAGGTGGTCACGCAGCGCCTCCAGGACGGGGCGGCCGGGTGCCTCGGGGACCCGCAGGGCCCGGGCCAGGACGGCGGGGACCAGGTCCGGGTCGGTCACCGAGGACAGGTCGGCGAAGAAGGCGCCGTCGCGGTAGCCGGACAGCAGCTCGGCCGCGACCTGGAGGGCCAGGCGGGACTTGCCGGTACCGCCGGCGCCGGTGAGGGTGAGCAGCCGGGTCCGTCCCAGCAGCCGCCTGGCCTCGGCGGTCTCCCGCTCCCGGCCGACGAACGAGGTGAGCTGGGCGGGGAGGTTGCCCGGCCGGGCGTCCAGGGTCCGGGGCGGGAGGAAGTCGGCCGGGAGTCCCTCGATCACCAGGTCGTACAGGCGCATCGGGAGGTTGAGGTCCTTGAGCCGGTGCTCGCCCAGGTCGCGTACGGAGGTCCCCTCGGGGACGGCGTCCTCCACCAGGCCGTGGGTGGCGCCGGAGACGATCACCTGGCCGCCGTGGGCCGCCCCGGCGATCCGGGCCGCGCGGTTGACGTCGATGCCGACGTAGTTGTCCCCACCCAGCACCCCCTCGCCGGTGTGCAGGCCCATGCGCACCCGCACCGCGAACCCCTCCGGCCAGGGGTGGGCGGCCAGGCCCCGCTGGGCCGCCACCGCGGCCCCGACCGCCGCCACCGGGCTCGCGAAGGCGGCGAAGAACGAGTCGCCCTCGGTGCTGACCTCGACCCCGTCCCGATCCCGGATGGCCCGGCGCAGGATGGCCGCGTGCTCGTCCCGGACCGCCGGGTAGCGTCCGCCCAGCTGCTGGAGCAGCCGGGTGGAGCCCTCGATGTCGGTGAACAGGAAGGTGACGGTCCCGGTCGGCAGCTCCGGGACCTGGGCGCGGGCCGGCGGCGGCGCTGGCCGGTCGGCGGCGGGGCCGGGCGCGGCCACCGCCCGCGGGGCCGCCACCTGCCGGGCCGCCTGCCGGCGCCGCCGCAGCTCCAGGCCGGACCCGAGCAGCATCGCCGCCACCCCCAGCAGCGCCACCACGCTCCACAGGATGCCGGCGGGCGAGTCGAGCGCCTGGCCGGACCCGACCCACTCGGCGGCGGCCACGGCCACGGCGATCACCCCGCTGAGCAGGGTGGTGGCGATCACGCCGGGGTTGGCGGCGAGGTCGGCGGCCGGCCCGTCGCGGTCGGCCGGCGGCGACTGGTCCCCGCTCGGCGTCATGGGCCGCCACGGTACGCGGCTTCCCACCTGGGGGTGATGCGGCTGTCGCAGGGCAGCCATAGGGTGGCGGGTGGAAGCCTTGCGTCGTCCAGCGTGGAGTCGCTCATGCCAGAATTCTCCTCCGAAGCCGCCGTCCTCGACCTCCCACGACTGCGGGCCGCCTTCGACGGCCGGGTGATCGCCCCCGGCGACCCCGGCTACGACCAGGCACGGGCGCTGTTCTACGGGGGGTGGGACCGCCGCCCGGGCGCCATCGTCCGGCCGTCGAACGCCGCCGAGGTCGCCCAGGTGGTGACCATGGCCCACGACCTCGGGCTGGAGCTGGCCGTCCGGGGCGGCGCCCACAGCAACGCCGGGCACAGCACCACCGAGGGCGGGATCGTGCTCGACCTGTCGGAGCTCACCGCCCTGGACATCGACGCCGGGGGGCGCACCGCCTGGGCCGAGGGCGGGCTGACCGCCGGGGCCTACACCGCCGCCGTCGGCGCCCACGGGCTGGCCACCGGGTTCGGCGACACCGGCTCGGTCGGGATCGGCGGGATCACCCTGGGGGGCGGGGTCGGGTTCCTGGTCCGCAAGTTCGGCCTGACCATCGACAACCTGCTCGCGGCCGAGGTGGTCACCGCCGACGGGCGGGTGCTGCACACCGACGCCGACAGCCATCCCGACCTGTTCTGGGCGATCCGGGGCGGTGGCGGGAACTTCGGGGT
>Ga0247825_10001870_pt1 | contig 13933 bp, 12 predicted proteins | sample 13C_Vanillin_Day_FD_194413 | JGI IMG/M metagenome (GOLD analysis project Ga0247825, IMG submission 194413) | Soil microbial communities from agricultural site in Penn Yan, New York, United States - 13C_Vanillin_Day48 | ecosystem: Environmental > Terrestrial > Soil > Agricultural land | place...
CGGGCAATGAACGCCGACCCGACGCTCCTCGACACGGTGCATCACAGCGCCGCCGTTGTCGGGTTGAATACGAGCGCGCAGCTCGAGGCCGGCATTCTCGGTCGGCCTGTTCTCACGATCCTGGCGCCGGAGTTCGCGGAAGGTCAGCAGGGGACACTGCACTTCTCCTATCTGCTGAAAGAGCACGGCGGCTTCGTCGATATGGCGCCGGACTTCGAAGTGCATCGGCGTCAGCTGGCGGCGGCTGTTGCCGGCGACTACGACCGGCAAGCGATTCGCAGCTTCATCGAGAAGTTCCTTCGCCCGAACGGAATCGATCGCCCGGCGACGCCGTTCATGGTGCGTGCGATCGAGGAGTTCGCTCAGTCGGCGTACCGCGATCAACCGTCCGAGGTCACCCAGACGCACTCGTAATGTGCTGACACGGCATTCTTCGCTCGAGCGGTTGTTTCGATCGGTGACGCGGGTCCCGGTGATGGTTCAACCGATTGCCTCGTCCGCGGCGCAGCTGGCGCCGCGTGTGAAGTCGAGCCGGGCGATTGGACTGACGCTGGCTGTCCTGGCCGGCGTTCATCAGGCCGTCATCGCAAGTGCACCGACCAACGACGACTTCATGCACCTGGTGACCGCGAATCAGATTCTCGCCGGAGACTGGCCGTACCGCGACTTCTTCGAACTGTACGGACCGCTGATGTACGGCCTGAGCGCACTCAGCAGACTCATGTTCGGGCATCGGCTGCTGTCCGAGGCTGTCGTGGTTGGCATCGCGCTCGCCGTGAGCACATATCTTGTCTTCAAGCTGGTGCGCTCGCTGACGGGCTCGTCCGCAGCCGCGGTGCTGTCTGCGCTGTTGCTGATGGTTGCCGGCGTGCGTGGCTACTCGTACCCGAAGGTCGTCCTGTACGCGGTGGCCGCGACGATGTGGTGGGCGTACGTGAAGGAGCCGACGCGGCTGAAGGCCTTGGCACTTGGTGCCTGGGTTGCGGCGGCGTTCTACTGGCGCGCGGACCACGGCGTGTACATCGCAGCCGGTGTCGCCCTGGCGATGGTATGCGCTCACGGCGTAAGCCGGCTGGCGACGATCAGGCTTGCGCAGGCAGCCGCAGTGTCGATACTTGCGGTTTCGCCGATTCTGATTCTTGCGGTGTCGTCAGTGGGCCTTCTGTCCTACGTCACCGACGGTGCGGCCATCGTCAACACGCAGCACACGGAGACCAGTTCGCACACGTGGCCGAAGTGGCCAATCCGTGGAGGGGGCGATGTGATTCGCCTGGACGGGCCCGAAGAGTTTGCGCCGGTCGTGGGCCTGCGGTGGACGGAGGACAGTTCGGCCGAAGCACGTTCCGCGGTGCTGGCGAAGTATGGGCTCACGCCGGTTTCAGATGACGGCCCGCAGGTGCAAGTCGTCCGCATGTCCGAGCAATCTTCCGGTGCCGTGCGTGGGTTGATCAACGAGCCGATCGTCGCGGATACAAACGGGATCGATCGAAGCCAGTCGAAGCTCCCATGGTCGACGTTTCCGCTCTGGCAGCGGCTGCGCTTTTCTCACTGGTGGCTTCGCTTCAGAGTGTTCACGGGCGTGAACGAACACGGAAATGCGGGCGAAGCCGTCGCCGCCATCTTCTACACGTTGCCGCTCATCGTGATTCTGGCAGCCGTCCCGTGGTTGCATCGCTACCTGCGGCCGAGGGCGACGCCTGCGCGACTTGTCGCCTTCGGGCTCTTCGGTGTTGTCACCGCCTTTGGCCTGATGCGATCGCCCTACGAAGTGCGCGCCGTTGACGACGTGACGATTCCGGCGATTCTGTTCGGCTGCTGTGTGGCCGCGTTGTGGCGAACGGCTTTTGCCAGGCGTGGCGTGTTGCGTGTGGTCCTGGCGGTGGCAGCGGTGATGCTCGCGGTGTTGACGTTCAAGAGCGTGGCCGTGGCCGGCGAGTTCCCGAGTCGTATGGCCTGGCTGACGGGCGAGGGACGATCGCTGGAGCGCATGAAAGGCGCCTGGCACGAAGTTCACGATCGGCTGGTTGCGGGACCACCGCTGACGTACTGGAATGGGATGCCAAAGTCAGCCGAGCTCCAGCTGGCTGAATACGCGGCCCAGTGCCTGCCCTCGTCACAGCGGTTGCTGGTTCTTTGGTTCGCTCCCGAGATTTACTACTATTCGGACCGTCTCATGGCGGCGCGGCACGCGTTCTACGACTCCGGATACCAGAACATCAGGCAGGAGCAACAGCTCACGCTTGCCAAGATCCAGCGTTATGCTCCGCCGTTCGTTTATGCAACCGGGGAGCTCGACGGGTACACCCGCATGCTCTATCCGGAGGTCGTGGACTACGTGCATCGGGAGTACGAGGTGATAGGCGCGCTCGAGGACAACGGGCGCCGTTATCAGGTCTTCCTCAGAAAGGGTGCATTCGTCGTGCGATCGTACGGTGAACACGAGTGGCCCTGCCTGACGTGAACGACATATGTCGATCTTCGAGCGTCTGAATCCTCTTCGAATCGTTCGCACCGTCGACTCGGTGCCGCAGCTCCGGGCCCTTGGGGAGAAGGTGCGCGAAGACCAGAAAGAGATGACGCGTCAGCTGAGGACGATCTCGCGCCAGCTCGAGCAGCTGGAAGAAACGCTCAAGGGCCAGCAGAAGATTCTCGAGGCAGTGCCGGAATTGCATGCGCAGGTCCGCCGATGTGTGACGGCGTACACGAAAGACGCTCGTCAGACCGATTGGTTGGAAGCGCTTCGGACGAAGTTGGGAGATGGCGAGCGAATTGCCGCGCATGCGGCAGCCGCGGTGTCACGGGCGCAGCTCGAGCTCGATCCATTTCCTCACATCGTGATCGACAAGTTGCTGCCAGACGACATCGGCAGCGAACTCATCAGGGCACTGCCGTCGAATGCGTTCTTCAAGACGGAAGACATGACGCGGCAGGAGCTGGAAGTCCCATTCGTATTCGCACCTGAATACAGCCGGGTCATGTGGAACACTTTCTTCCACAAGGTCATTGCGCAGGCGATGGTGCCGGCGCTGATGGAGAAGTTCCGCCAGGCGCTCGACCACTTCCTCTTCACGCACTGGCCTGAGCTCGGATCGATGGCGGAGGCGGGCATCAACCTGCGCGTAACGAACTCGCGCCTGCTACTTCGGCGTCCTGGCTATGTGATCAAGCCGCATCGCGATCCGCGCTGGGCCTTCCTCACGTGCCTCGTGTACCTGCCGCAGACGTCGGAGCACCAGGTGTATGGCACCCAGTTGTACCGGCTGCGGCGTGAGCCAGACGTCACTCACAGCTCGCCCCTGTGGGTCGATCGCTCGGAATGCGAGTTGGTCAAGGACGTTCCCGCGCTCCGGAACACCGCGATCGTGTTCTTGAATTCGACCGGGGCGCATGGTGCATCGATCCCCTCTGACGCACAGAAGAACGTCGAGCGCTTCCTGTATCAAGTACAGTTCGGCGTGGACGAGAAGACGAAAGAGCGGCTGATCTCCGGTGTGCCAGACGCCGCGCGTTCGTCGTGGGTCACTGCCCGAGACGGCGGCTACCGATAATGCCGATCGCAGCCAGCGTTGTCCTCGGCGAACGCGTCGCCATCTTCCATCCCGATCTCGTCAATCTGTACGGGTGTCGCATCGGGGACGACACGAAGATCGGCTCGTTCGTGGAGATCCAGAAAAACGCGGAGGTCGGCCGCCGCTGCAAGGTCTCGTCGCACACCTTCATCTGTGAAGGTGTCACCATCGAAGACGAGGTCTTCATCGGGCACGGCGTGATGTTCATCAACGACCCTCATCCGCGTGCAACGTCTGACGGTCAACTTCAGACCGAGGCCGACTGGGTCGTTGTTCCGACGCGAGTTCAGCGGGGCGCCTCGATTGGCAGCGGGGCGACGATCCTTTGTGGTGTCACGATCGGCGAGAAGGCGATGGTTGGTGCTGGCGCCGTCGTCACGCGCGACGTCGCGGCCGGCGAAACGGTTGTCGGCGTGCCCGCGCGCGTCGTCTTGCGTAGTCTCGGACAGGAGCGACGGGCATGATCCGCGTTGGTGTCATCGGGTACGGGTATTGGGGTCCGAATCTCGTCAGGAACTTCGCAGATTGTTCCGCGACCCGGATTGCTGCGGTCTGTGACCTGCGACCGGAGCGACTTGCGGCAGCGGAGCGCCGCTATTCCGGCATTCTCACGACGTCCGACCCGGCGGAGCTGATCAAGGACCCCACGGTCGATGCGGTTGTGATCGCCACTCCGGTTGATCACCACTTCGATCTGGCCATGCTTGCGATGCGCGAAGGCAAGCATGTTCTGGTCGAGAAGCCGATTGCCTCGTCGTCCGAGCAGGCGTCGCGGTTGATTGACGAGGCGGCACGGCGCCGCGTTGTGTTGATGGTCGACCACACCTTCGTTTATACGAGCGCCGTCCGTTCCATGCATGACCTCGTCGCGAAGGGCGAACTGGGCGACATCTATTACTACGACTCCGTGCGCATCAACCTTGGCCTGTTCCAGCACGACGTGAATGTGTTGTGGGACCTGGCCGTTCACGATCTGTCGATCATGGATTACGTGTTGAACCGACACCCGATGGCGGTCTCGGCGACGGGTCTGGCCCATGTGCCCACTGAACCGGAGAACATCGCCTACATGACGATGTTCTTCGAGGGTCCGCTGATCGGGCACGTTCATGTGAACTGGCTCGCGCCGGTGAAGATACGGAAGACGCTGCTCGGCGGCAGCCGGCGCATGCTGGTGTTTGACGATCTCGAGGCGAGCGAAAAACTCAAGGTCTACGACAAAGGCATTTCGGTGAACTCGAGCCCTGAGAATGTGTATCAGATGCTCGTCGGGTACCGCACCGGCGACATGTGGGCGCCGAAGCTCGACGTGACGGAGGCGCTCAGCGTTGAAGCCGCGCATTTTGCCGATTGCATCGACACCGGCGGCAGGCCGATCACCGACGGTGAGGCCGGACTTCGTGTCGTGCGCCTGCTCGAGGCTGCCAATGAGTCGATGGCGGGGCGCGGCCGCCTCGTGAGTCTCACGAGTACAGTGACGACATGATTCCTTTCGTTGATTTGAAAGCCCAGTATCGGTCGCTCAAGCCGGAGGTCGATCGAGCCATTCAGCAGGTGCTCGACGAGTCGCAGTACATCCTCGGCCCGGCCGTCTCGGCGTTCGAGCGCGACTTCGCCGCCTTTTGCCAGACCACGGAGGCCATCGGCGTAAACAGCGGCACGAGCGCGCTGCATCTGGCTCTGCTGGCGGTGGGCGTGCGGCCGGGGGACGAAGTGATCACCGTTCCATTCACCTTCGTTGCCACCGTCTCAGCGATCGAGTACGCAAGTGCCAAGCCGGTGCTCGTGGACGTCGAGCCTGACTACTGGACGATGGATCCGGCGAAGCTCGAGGCGGCGATCACGCCGCGCACCAAGGCGATCATGCCGGTCCATCTCTATGGCCAGCCCGCCGACATGGATCCGATCCTCGCCATCGCAGAGAGACACGGCATTCCGGTCATCGAGGACGCCTGCCAGTCTCACGGATCCGAGTACCACCTCCGGCGATGCGGGTCGATGGGACGGCTCGGGTGTTTCAGTTTCTATCCAGGGAAGAATCTCGGAGCCTACGGCGAGGGCGGCGCAGTGGTGACGAATGATCCGACGCTTGCGACCACAGTTCGATTGCTGCGCGCGTGGGGAGAAGAGACGCGGTACGAGCACAAGTACCGTGGCTTCAACTACCGGATGGACGGTATCCAGGGTGCTGTTCTCGGAGTGAAACTCAAGCACCTCGAGTCGTGGACCGAGGCGCGACGAGCACATGCGAAGTCCTACACGCGCGCGCTGGCGGAGGCGCAGGTGATTCCACCGGCCGAACGCCAGGGAGTTCGGCACGTCTATCACGTCTACGTCGTGCGTTCCAACGATCGCGACGGTCTGCGAGCCCGGTTGACCGATGCCGGCGTACAGACTGGGGTGCACTACCCGATCCCAGTTCACCTGCAGCCGGGCTACCGCGATCTCGGCTACTCGGCCGGAGATTTCCCCGTCAGCGAGCGCGCCGCGGGTGAAGTGTTGTCGCTGCCGATTTACCCCGAGCTGACGGAGAAGCAGATCGATACTGTGGCCGGTATCTGCCGCGCCGGCGTGACCGCGCAGGCCCGAGGCTGAACATCGACGCCATGACGGATTCTGCACCTGGTTTGCGAATCGTTCCGGCCATCCACGGACACCGCGAGGTGACCTCCGACCCGGCAGATGACCTCGCGCTCGCCGAGGGATTGCGAGAAGATCACTCGCGCGCGGACCTGCTCGATCTGGCATCGAAATATGCCTACGGACTGAACGAGCACGACGTGCGCATGCGCCGTGCCGTGTGGCGTGCGCTCACCCGGCGCTTCGGTCACGGCATACGGATCGGACGGGGTGCGCTGGTCACGCATCCCGAAACCTTCGAGATCGGCGACGGCGTGTTCATCGGAGAACACGCGTTCATCCAGGGGCGCTTCGACGGTCGATGCGTGATCGGCGACCACACGTGGATTGGGCCGCAGAGCTATTTCGACGCGCGCGATTTGGTCATCGAGGAGTACGTCGGTTGGGGACCGGGCGCGAAGGTGCTCGGCTCCAGGCATACGGGTATGCCACTCGATGTGCCGGTCATTCAGACCGACCTCGAAATAGACCCGGTACGCATCTGCGCCTGGGCAGACATTGGTGTCAACGCAGTTGTGCTGCCCGGTGTCACTATAGGTCGTGGCGCTATCGTCGGAGCCGGATCTGTCGTGACCACTGACGTGGAACCATTTTCGATTGTCGCCGGCGTGCCCGCGCGGTTGGTCCGGCGCCGCGACGAACCTGCGAAAGGTCGGCTGTGAAGATAGATCAATCGACAATAGTCGTGACGGGTGGCGCGGGGCTGATCGGCTCGACGACGGTAGACCTGTTGCTCAACGAGCACACACCCCGCTCCGTGGTGATCTTCGACAACTTCTCGCGTGGCAGCCGAGCCAATATCGAGCGCGCGCTCCGAGACCCTCGAGTGTCGGTCGTCGACGGCGATATCAGCGATCGCGCGGCAGTGGCGCGCGTCGTGGCCGGAGCAGACGCCGTCATTCACATGGCGGCGCTGCGCATTACCGCCTGTGCGGCGGAGCCGAGGCTGGCATTCGACGTGATGTGTGGGGGCTCGTTCAACGTCGTCGAGGCTGCACAGGCGAGTGGTGTAAAGAAGATCGTAGCGGCATCGACCGCCTCTGTCTACGGGATGGCGGAGGAGTTTCCGACGACGGAGCCACATCATCCGTACGGAAACCGCACGTGGTACGGGGCGTCGAAGATGATGCTCGAGGGACTATTACGTTCTTTCAATGAAATGTTCGGGCTACCGTATATCGCGCTGCGGTATTTCAGCGTCTACGGCCCACGCATGGACGTGCACGGAAAGTACACAGAGGTCCTGATCCGATGGATGGAGCGCATCGACGGCGGTCAGCCACCACTGGTCCTCGGTGACGGCACGCAGACAATGGACTTCGTTTACGTGGAAGACGCGGCACGCGCAAACGTATTGGCGTTGGCGTCGGATGTATCCGACGATGTGTTCAACGTCGCGACCGGCGTCGAGACGAGTCTCAATGATCTCGCCGCGGCGCTGGGCCGGGTGATGGGTGTGCGTGTCGCACTCGAGTATGGTCCCGAGCGCAAGGTGAATCCCGTTCCGAGGCGGCTCGCCTCCACTGAAAAAGCGAAGAGCATGCTTGGCTTCTCTGCGTCGGTGACGCTCGATGAGGGGCTGTCGCGACTTGTGAAGTGGTGGCGGGCGGAGCGCGTACGAGTGTGACGACTGCGACGACGATTCCGGTCGCGCGTCCGCTGCTCGACGAGCGCGAAGCCGAGGCGGTGCGGCGTGTGATCCTATCGGGTTGGGTCTCGCAAGGCCCCGAGGTCGCTGCGTTCGAGCGGGAATTCGCGGAAGCCGTCGGAGCGCGACACGCCTGCGCCGTGTCGAGTTGCACGACAGCGCTGCACCTGGCGCTAGCTGCGTCCGGAGTGTCGAGCGGCGACGAGGTCGTCACGGTCAGTCATTCGTTCATCGCGACGTCGAACGCAATCCGCTACTGCGGTGCGACGCCGGTCTTCGTGGACATCCAGCGAGAGACCTACAACATCGATCCGTCGCTGGTCGAGGCCGCGATCGGCCCGCGCACGAAGGCAATCCTGGCTGTGCATCAGCTCGGGATGCCGTGCGATTTGGCAGCGATCGTCGAGGTCGGCAAGCGTCGATCCATTCCAGTCGTCGAGGATGCGGCGTGTGCCGTCGGGAGCGAGATTCGCTGGAACGATCGCTGGGAGCGCATTGGGCATCCGCGCGGGCTCGTCGCCTGCTTCTCGTTTCATCCGCGTAAGCTGCTGTCGACCGGTGACGGTGGCATGTTGACGACTGCCGATCCGGATCTCGATCGAAAGTTCCGCCTCCTGCGTCAGCACGGTATGAGCGTGTCCGACACCGTGCGGCATTCATCGTCGACCTTCATTCAAGAAGAGTATCCAGTCCTCGGCTACAACTACAGGATGACGGACATCCAGGCGGCGATCGGTCGCGAGCAACTGACGCGGCTGTCTGGAATCGTGTCGCGCCGGCGAGCGCTCGCCGAACGCTATCGGGAGCGGCTCGCAAACGTCGCTGGAGTGAGCCTCCCGACCGAGCCCGAGTGGGCGCGGACGAACTGGCAAAGCTACGCGGTTCGCGTTGACGCGGGCCACCGGCGACAGATCATGCAGAGGATGCTCGATGCGGGAATTTCGACGCGTCGAGGTGCGATGAACGCCCACCGCGAAGCGGCGTATCCGGCGGGCACGTGGCGCGCAGCCGGCTCTCTCCAGGAGAGCGAGGCCGCGCAGGACGCCGCCATAGTGCTGCCGCTTTTCCATCAGTTGACGGAAGCGGATCAGGATCGAGTGGCCGACGAACTCGCGCGCGCCGCCGGGGCCCGCGTGTGATCTCTCTCATCACGCCCGCGTTCAACGAGGGTTCGAATCTCCCCACGTTGCACGAGCGGTTGACGGCCGTGTTTTGTCAGCTCGACTGGGAGTGGATCATCGTCGACGATCACTCACGCGACAATACGTTCGAGGTGATTGAACGCCTAGCCGCCATCGATCCTCGAGTACGAGGAATTCGTCTGGCGTACAACTCAGGATCGCACCTCGCGTTTACGTGTGGTCTGAGGCACGCCAGCGGTGAGGTGGCGGCACTCATGGTGGCCGACCTTCAGGATCCACCGGAGTTGCTGATTCAGATGCTGGAGCGCTGGCGGAGCGGTGTCCAGGTGGTGTGGGCCGTCCGGCGTCATCAACGCGGTGACGGCAGTGGAACGCAGCTCTATTACTGGATCATGCGGAATCTGGTCGGCATGAACGATATGCCTGCCACGGGAGCGGACTTCTTCCTGGTCGATCGCGTCGTCATCGATGCGTTTCTGGCTGCGGCCGATCGCCACGTGAGCATCTTCGCGCTCATGATGTGGCTCGGCTTTCGCCGCGAGTTCATTCAGTACGACAAGCAACCTCGCACGCGAGGACGCTCCGGGTGGACGCTGGCCAAGAAACTGAAGCTGGTGGTCGACTCGATCGTCGGATTCTCGGACTTTCCGATCTGGTGGCTCATCTATGCCGGTGTCGGTGCGCTCGTCGTGGCGCTGGTTCCAGCCGTCGTCGCTGTGGTGGCTTACTCGGGACTGAATGCAGCACTCCTGTTTATGGCAGCGCTCGTCATCGGATTGTTTGGGTGCCATTTGATCGCGCTGGGAGTACTTGGCCACTATGTGTGGCGCGGGCTCGACGCGGCGCGGAAGAGGCCGCTGTACTCGATCGAAGCGGTCGCAAAGGCCCACGATGTGCCCGCGGCCGTCGCCGGCGACCGGAGACAGTAAAATAGATCCCCCTTCACCGTTGAGCGCTGAGGACTGATGATCGACTGTATCGCCGGATACCACCTGAATCCCTGGACCTGTGGTATTGCCAAATTCAATGCAATTCTCGCGCGTCACCTGAGTCTGCCGGTTGTCGGCATCGGGTCGGCCGATCTCAAGAACTATCGTCGCCCGCTCCTCTCTCTGAAAATGTCGGAGTTCACAGCCGACGATGCCCGTGACCTGCACGAGTGGGTGGTCGCCCATCCGGATCAGTACGAGTTGTTCCTGCACGCGTTCGACCGGACGGAGATCGAGCACAAGCTGATGGCGGCGGCCGCAAAGGTGTACTGCGGCAATCGCGAGCTCTCTCATGACCTGGCGCCGGCACGCCCGGACATCGTCGAGCTGTTCTGCCCGGGCACGCTGCTCAACCCGCAGCGTTTCCAGCGAACCGAGCTCTCGGTCTTCACGTTCGGCATGGCGCACAAAATCCGCGTGCCGTTGTATCGACGGTTGCGCGACCTGCTCGAGGCGACGGGGAAGAGCTATTCGGTGTACGTCTCGACCGCGCTGCACGAGAACACGAGCTTCGACGGGTCGTTCGTCGTGCGCTTCGAGGAATTGCAGGCGCTCTTCAACGGGCAGGTGTACTTCATGGGGTACTTGTCCGATACGGCGGTGTTCAACCATCTCGTTGACTGCACGTTCCTCGCGGCCTTCTTCGAGAGGGGGCTGCGCGCCAACAACACCACGGTGAACGCGGCGATGGAATGTGGATGCGCGGTGATCACCAATCTTGACGACCACTCGCCGGCCGGCCTCTCCCATTTGAAGAACGTGATCGATATCAACCAGTGCGAGCGGCTCCCGGATGCGAGCGATGCCGAGCGGATCGGCCGTGCGGCTCGTGAGATCGCGCACGCGGAGTATGGATGGGAGCAGCTCGTGACGCAGTTGCGACCGGTGGTACGACTTTAAGTGCTGTCTACAACCCCTGAGCGAGCCGGGATCGACCTCTCGTCGATTCCCTCTGTCATCCCGAATCTGATCGGCGGAAAAGACGCGCTGCCTGTAGAAGGTCGCGTCTTCGCGAAGATCGATCCGGCAACCGGCGGTGAGATCTGCAAGGTCGCCCGATCCACGGCGGCCGACATCCGCGCGGCCGTCGAGCGAGCGCGTCAGGCGCAGCCGGCATGGGCAGCGACGACAGTCGTCAAACGCGGCGACATCCTCCGCCGCATCGCGATCCTGATGCAGGAGCATCGCGCGGCAATCGCCCACCTCGTGTCGCGTGAGACAGGAAAGTCGTGCAAGGATGCCCTCGGCGAAACGAACGCGGCAATCGAGATGGGCTTCTTCGTCGCCGGTGAGGGACGTCGCTTCTACGGACAGACGACGACCAGCGCGGTGCCGAACAAGAGCGCGATGATCGTTCGACAGCCTCTTGGCGTGGCGGGTCTCATCATCGCGGCCAATACGCCGATTGCCAACGTCGCCTGGAAGGCGTTCCCCGCGCTGCTCTGCGGGAACGCGGCGATTCTGAAAGCCGCCGAGGATACACCGCTCTCCGCATGGGCGTTTGGCGTGATCGCGCATGAAGCTGGTGTGCCGGAAGGTGTCTACGCCACCATGCACGGCTTTGGCGAGGAAGCTGGAGCGCCGCTCGTCGAGCATCCCGACGTCGCGATTGTCAGCTTCACCGGGTCGTGTGAAGTGGGTCGTTACATCGCCGAGACCACCGGTCGCCGCCTCGCGAAAACCTGTCTCGAGCTCGGCGGCAAGAACCCGCTCATCGTCTGTGACGACGCAGATCTGGCGAATGCGGTGACATGGACCCTCGGTTCTGCGTTCAGCAACGCGGGCCAGCGTTGCGCGGCGGGCAGTCGAATCATCGTGTTCGACGCGGTTTACGACCGCTTCAAGGCGATGTTGGTGGAAGCTGTTGGACGGCTGAAAGTCGGCACCGCCGACACGGACGACTTCGGACCGGTGATCAACGAAGAGCAGATGACGAACATGCTCGCGAGGGTCGCGCGAGCGAAGACTGCAGGTGCGACAATCCTGACCGGTGGTCAGCGTCTGAGTGGCGGATCGTATGGCGGCGGTTTCTTCGTGGCGCCGACGTTGATCGAAGACGTGCGGCCGCACGATGAGATCTCGAGGAGCGAGCTGTTCGGACCGATCACGTGCCTGTATCGCGTCGCGACGTTCGAGGAAGCGATCGCGCTGGCGAACGACTCACCATTCGCGCTGACGGCCTCGATTCACACGCAGAGCCTGAATCGCGCGATGACGTTCCTCTCGCGAATCCAGTCCGGTGTCGCAGTGGTCAACGGCGGCACCTACGGCAGCGAGCCGCATCTGCCGTTCGGTGGGCTTCGCCAGTCGGGCAACGGCTGGCGTGAAGCGGGCACGCAGGCGCTCGACGTCTACTCGGATCTCAAGACGATCTACATCAATCACAATCCAGCTGCTGTCTGAGATGAACAGTTCCGTGTTCCATGTTCCGGGTTCCAGGTTCGTGTTCGGGGTTCCGGTTCTGGGTTCAGGGTTCGGGGTTCGAGGTTCCGGGCGATCGACGCTCAGGCGATCGACGCTCAGGCGATCGACGCTCAGGCGATCGACGCTCATAGGAACTCGGAACCCGTTGAACGGCGAACTGTGAACCCGAACGTGGAGCACGAACGCGGAACGCGGAACTCGGAACGTGGAACTGCAGCGTTTCCATCAGCGGTCGCGCTCATTCCAGCCCGCGCTGGTTCGAAGCGTGTGACTGGCAAGAACGTCCGGATGCTCGGTGGGCATCCGACGCTTGCGTATACGATCGCTGCTGCTCGCGAGAGCGGCGTGTTCGAGTCGGTGATTGTCTCGACCGACACGGAAGACATCGCCAACATCGCGCGGCAGTACGGCGCCGAGGTGCCATTCCTGAGGCCGGCGGAGTTCGCGGGCGACACATCGCCGGACATCGAGTGGCTCGAGCATGCGATTGCTGAGCTCGGACGACGGGGGCGTGCGTGGGACTGCTTCAGCCTGCTGCGTCCGACGAGCCCGTTTCGCACGGCTGATACGATCCGTCGAGCGTGGGCGCTCTTCACAGCGCAGCAGGGCGTCGACTCCCTTCGCGCGGTCGAAAAGTGCGCGCAGCATCCGGGGAAGATGTGGATCGTGCGCGGCCAGCGGATGTTTCCATTGCTGCCGTTCGGTCCGGAGGCGCAACCGTGGCACAGCACGCCGTATCAGGCGTTGCCCCTGGTGTACGTGCAGAACGCCTCGCTCGAGATCGCGTGGACGCGAGTCGTGCGTGAACGCCGGTCGATCGCAGGAGACGTGCTGGTGCCGTTCCTGACCGAAGGCTACGAAGGCTTCGATATCAACGACTCGTACGATTGGATGGTGGCGGAGCGGCTGCTTGCGGACGGGCTTGTACAGCTGCCGTCGATCGACGTTGTAAGTAGTAGGCAGTAGGCAGTTCACGGTTCACAGTTCAACCGTGGACCGCAGGCCGAGGACTGAGGACCGAAGACCAGAGCCATGGGTGATCTACAGACCGATCAGGGCGAATCTCTCGAGTTGCACTACGTGCCGGCGAGCGAGTTTGAACGCTTGCTCAACGCGTCGGCGTCGGCAACGGCGCGTGCCGCGGCGTTTGCCACGCTGGCGCGCATCAACACGCTCTACATGATCGCCGGCGCATGGTCGGGGCACATCGGCACCAGCTTCAGCTCGCTCGAGATCATGAGCTGGCTTTTCCTGAACGAGATTCGCGATCTCGACAAGGGCGACGCTGAGTGCGACATCTTCTTCTCCTCGAAGGGACATGACGCGCCGGCGCTCTACAACGTGCTGATCGGTCTCGGCCTGCTCGACGAAGACCTGCTTCACCAACTCCGTCGTCTGAAGGGGCTCCCCGGCCACCCGCACATCGAGACGCCATACGTGCAGGCGAACACCGGCTCGCTCGGCATGGGTGTGTCGAAGGCGAAGGGCATGGCTCTGGCCAATCGGCTCGAAGGTAAGGAG
>Ga0247825_10001871_pt1 | contig 13924 bp, 12 predicted proteins | sample 13C_Vanillin_Day_FD_194413 | JGI IMG/M metagenome (GOLD analysis project Ga0247825, IMG submission 194413) | Soil microbial communities from agricultural site in Penn Yan, New York, United States - 13C_Vanillin_Day48 | ecosystem: Environmental > Terrestrial > Soil > Agricultural land | place...
GTCTGCGCGCGCGGCGAGCGCATCGGCACCCTGCTGCGCGCGCAGACCGTGCCGCTCGCGGCGCGCAAGCAATGGCTCGCCGACTACCTGAGCGTGAGCGGGCGCGTGCGCCTCGACGCCGGCGCGGTGAAGGCGCTCACGCGCGACGGCAAGAGCCTGCTGCCGATCGGCGTGACCGAGGTGGCCGGCGAATTCGAGCGCGGCGAGGTGGTGGCGTGCCTCGACCCGGCGGGGCGCGAGATCGCGCGCGGCCTCGCGAATTACTCGTCGGCCGAGGCGCGCCAGATCATCCGCAAGCCCTCGGCCGAGATCGAGGCGATCCTCGGCTACGTGGACGAGCCCGAGCTCATCCACCGCGATAATCTGGTCCTGCTCTAGAGGCCGAGCTCGAGAGGCGGCTTGCGCCGCAGCGACTCGATCGCCTCCTGCGGCGTGGCGACGCGCTGGCGCAGCGGGCAGAAATACTCGCGCTGCAGCTCGTGGTGCCAGCGCTCCCGGGCGCCCGGCCGGATCGGCCGCCAGCCGCCCTTCGCGTTCACCCAGTCCGCGCCGCCGCCGATCGCGAAGATGCGCACCTCGCCGGTCGAGCAGCGGATGCCCTCGTAAGTGACGTTCTGCGCGCCCGCGGCGCTGCGCGCGACCAGGGTGTAGCGCACCACGCTGTCGGCGCCGATCTCGATCGAGCGCGCGTCGATGAAGAAGCGCACCTCGCGCGGCGCGCCGGCCTCGAACGGGATCAGGTCCGCCTCGCGCGGATAGGGCGGGAAGACGAGCGGCAGTTCCGCCGGCACGAGCTGCGACTCGTGGGTGCGCTCCCAGTCGCTCTTTTCCGGCGCGCCGCCGCACGCCGCCAGCGCCAGGCAGGCCGCGAGCGCCGCGCCCCTCACTTCAGGTCTTCGAGGAGCGAGGCGCGCTGCTCCGCGCTCGCGTCGACCGCGGCGCGGTATTCGGGATGGTCGACGCCGATCGAGAGCTTCGCGCCGCGGCGCAGCTTCTCGCGCATCGCCGCCGGCACCTCGAAGCGCACGAAATGCACCGCCGCGGTCTTCTCCTCGTTCTCGCGCTCGAGGTCCTCGTCCGCGATCGCGTACACCCGCTCGGCGCCCTCGACCTGCACCCAGGTCTTCTGCTCGATGCCCTTCAGGCGCGCGAGCATGCGCTTGCGCTCCTCCACGTCGGGGTACTCGATGAACAGGGTGGCCTTCCAGTTGCCGCCGTCCGGAACGAGCGGGTTGTAGGCGTCGAGCTCGCCCTGGATGCCGTCCTCCTCGAAGATGCGCTCGATGCGCAGCATCTCCTGGATCTGGTAGCGGATCAGCAGCTCGTCCTCGAACTGCAGCGTGACGTGAGCGCCGACGTGCACGGTGCGGCGCTTCTTGTGCTCCATCACCTTGGCGCGGAACTGGCCGCGCTGCTTGGCGTAGGCCTCGAGGGACAGCAGGGAGTTCCGGTCGATCATCCCGCCACCGGCAGAACGCGGGTCGCGCGCGCCCGGCGGTCGGCGCCGAGGTAGCGGTGCAGCTCGACGAGCGCCTGCCGGTAGACGTCGCGCTTGAAGTCGATCACCGCCTCGAGCGGCACCCAGTAGTCGTGCCAGCGCCAGGCGTCGAACTCGGGGTGGCCGCTGCCGCGCAGCTTGACGTCGCAGTCGCGGCCCACCATGCGCAGCAGGTACCAGATCTGCTTCTGCCCGCGGTACGCCGCGGCCGCCTTGGCCCCTTCCTTGTCGCGCTGCCGGCGCGCCCACTTCTCGGGCACCTCGTAGCGCAGCCACTCGCGCGTGCGGCCGAGGATGCGCACGTGCGCGCGCAGCAGGCCGATCTCCTCCTCGAGCTCGCGGTACATGGCCTGCAGCGGCGTCTCGCCCGGCTGGATGCCGCCCTGCGGGAACTGCCAGGCGTGCTGGTTCACCCGCTTGCCCCAGAACACCTCGTTCCTCTGGTTGGCAAGGATGATGCCGACATTCGGCCGATAGCCTTCCTTGTCGAGCATGTAGAATCCTTCGAACGATTTTTCCACAGCCCATCGACGATGACAATGCCGGTGCGGCGCCCATGAAAACCTCGAAGTACTTCATCACGACGCTGAAGGAAGTGCCTGCGGAGGCCGAGCTGGTCAGCCACCGCCTGATGCTGCGCGCCGGCATCATCCGGCGCGTCGCGGCGGGCATCTACACCTGGCTGCCGCTCGGCATGCGCATCGTGCGCAAGGTCGAGACCATCGTGCGCGAGGAGATGAACCGCGCCGGGGCGCAGGAGCTCGCCATGCCGGTGGTGCAGCCCGCCGAGCTGTGGCAGGAATCGGGCCGCTGGCAGGCCTACGGGCCGGAGCTGTTGCGCTTCCAGGACCGCCACGAGCGCGACTTCGTGATCCAGCCCACCTCCGAGGAGGTCATCACCGAGCTCGCGCGCGCCGAGCTGAAGAGCTACCGCCGCCTGCCGGTGCACTTCTACCAGATCCAGACCAAGTTCCGCGACGAGCGCCGGCCGCGCTTCGGCATCATGCGCGCGCGCGAATTCATCATGAAGGACGGATACTCGTTCCACGCCACCCACGAGGACCTGCAGCGCGAGTACCGCAACATGCACGACACCTACACGCGCATCTTCAGGCGCCTCGGCCTGAGGTTCCGCGACGTGGCCGCGGACACGGGCGCGATCGGCGGCACCGGCTCGCACGAGTTCCACGTGCTCGCGGAATCGGGCGAGGACGCGATTGCCTTCTGCCCGCAGTCGGATTACGCGGCGAACGTGGAGCTGGCGGAGGGAATTACGCATGCCGCGCGCAAGCCTCCGCGGGAGGACATGCGCAAGGTCGCCACGCCCGGCAAGTCGACCTGCGAGGAGGTGGCCAGGCTGCTCAACATCGACCTCCAGCAGACCGTGAAGTCCGTCGCGGTCATGCACGACGACGAGTTCCACCTGCTGCTCATCCGCGGCGACCACACGCTGAACGAAATCAAGACCGCGAAGGTGATCGGCGCGTTCCGCTTTGCCGGCGACCGGGAAATCGAGCGGGCGCTCGGCTGCAAGCCGGGTTACATCGGGCCGGTCAAGGCCAAGGTGAAAATCGTCGCCGACCGCACGGTCGCGGCGATGAGCGACTTCGTGTGCGGCGCGAACGAGGAGGGCTACCACCTCGCGGGCGTCAATTGGGGCCGGGACCTGGAAGAGCCCCGCGTTGCCGACATCCGCAATGTCGTCGCGGGCGACCCGAGCCCGGACGGCAAGGGCACGCTCGAGATCGCGCGCGGCATCGAGGTCGGGCACATCTTCCAGCTGCGCACCAAGTACTCCGAAGCGATGAAGGCGACGTTCCTCAACGAAGCGGGCGAAGCGAAACCCTTCGAGATGGGCTGCTACGGCATCGGCGTGACGCGCATCGTCGCCGCCGCCATCGAGCAGGGCAACGACGCGCGCGGCATCATCTTTCCCGCGCCGATCGCGCCCTTCGAGGCCTGCCTGGTGCCGATCGGGTACCACAAGAGCGCGCAGGTGCGCGCAGCCGCGGACCAGCTGCATGCCGAGCTGCTGAAGGAAGGTCTCGACGTCCTGATGGACGACCGCGACGAGCGGCCCGGCGTGCTGTTCGCCGACATGGAGCTGATCGGCATCCCGCACCGCATCGTGCTGTCCGAGCGCGGCCTGGCCGCCGGCAACGCCGAGTACAAGGGGCGCCGCGACGAGAAGCCGCAGGACATCCCGCTCAAGGACGTGGTTTCGTTCCTGCGCTCACGGTGAGGGGGTTTGCCTTCGCGCTCCTGCTGCTTCCGGCGCTCGCGCACGGCGGCGCGCAGGTCTACGAGCCGCTCGCCGACAGCGTGCGCCACCGCCTGTCGGCCATGGTGGCCGACCGCGCCGCGCCGTCGATGTACTTCCGCGAGCCCGCCGACGGGCAGCGCTGGCTCGCCGAGATGGACCGGCGCCTGGAAGCGCGCATGCCCGACCGCCAGCAGCGCCTCGAGCTGCTGCGCACCGTGCAGTACGAGGCGACGCGCGCGCGGCTCGACCCGCAGCTCGTGCTGGGCGTGATCGAGGTGGAGAGCGGCTTTCGCAAGTACGCGGTGTCGCGCGCCGGCGCGCGCGGCTACATGCAGGTCATGCCGTTCTGGGTGAAGCTGATCGGCCAGCCGAGCCATAATCTCTTCCACCTGAGAACCAACCTCGCCTACGGCTGCGCGATCCTGCGCCACTACCTCGACCTCGAGAAGGGCGACTATTTCCGCGCGCTCGGGCGCTACAACGGCAGCCTCGGCAAGCCCGAATACCCGAACCTGGTGCTCGGGGCGTGGCGGGGACGCTGGAAGTACGCAGGGCCGACGGCGTGATCAACGGCCTGCTCGAGCGCAACCCGCGCCTGGCGAACTGGCTGTACGGCTTCACGCCGCCCGAGAGCGGCACGGTCGAGCTGGTGCACCGGCGCGTGTACATCGTGCCGGCGCGCCTGGGCTGGTTCTTCGGCGGCACGCTGCTCGTGCTGCTGGTCGGCTCGATCAACTACGCCCTGTCGCTCGGCTTCGCGCTCACCTTCCTGCTCGGCGGCCTCGGGCTGGTCGGCATGGTGCACACCGCGAGGAACCTCGCGCGCATCGCGGTCACCGCCGGCCGCGCCGAGCCGGTGTTCGCCGGCGAGTCGGCGCAATTCCGCCTGTTCCTCGACGGCCGCGCGGCGTTCGACCGTCCGGCGATCCTGGCGCGCCACGTCGGCTCGGGCGCGCAGCTCGTGGTGGACATCCCGGCGCGCGGCATGGCGGAAGTGGTGCTCGCCGTGCCGGCCGAGAAGCGCGGCCGCCTGGCGATCGGGCGCGTGATGCTCGAGACGCGCTTCCCGCTCGGCCTGTTCCGCGCCTGGAGCTACATCGAGCCCGACGCGCGCTGCATCGTCTACCCGCGCCCGGAGCGCTCGCCGCTGCCGCCGTTTACCGGCGACGCGGCGGCGGGGGCGCGCCACACCCCGGTGCCCGGCAGCGACGACTTCGCGGGCCTGCGCAACTACCAGCCTTCGGACTCGCCGCGCCACATCGCGTGGAAGGCAGTGGCGCGCAGCGACGAGATGCTCACCAAGCATTTCGCCGGCGAGTCGGCGGCCGAGCTCTGGCTCGACCAGAAGCTCCTGCCCTCGGGTCTCAATCTCGAGCAGCAGCTGTCCCGGCTGGCGGGCTGGGTGCTCGCCGCCGAGCGCGGCGGCGCGCATTACGGCCTGCGCCTGCCCGGGGTCGAGATCGCGCCCTCGCGCGGCGACGTGCACCGGGCGGCCTGCCTGCAGGCGCTCGCGCTCTACGCATGATCCATCCCCTCGCCCCCGAGCAGCGCCAGGTCCAGGCGCGCGAGCTGACCTGGCTGATGGCCTCGCTCGCGCTGGTGATCGCGCCGCACGCGATGCGCGCGCCGTGGTGGCTCACGCTCCTCACCGCGTGCCTGTTCGGCTGGCGCCTGTACTTCGCGCTCAACCGCGCGCCGCTGCCGTCGCGCTGGCTGGTGCTCGGCGTCGCCGCGGTGTCGATGCTCGGCGTGTGGATCGAGTACCGCACGCTGTTCGGCCGCCAGTCGGGCATCGTGCTGCTCATGCTGTTCGCCGGCCTGAAGCTGCTCGAGACGCGCACGCATCGCGACGCCGCGATGGCCGCGTTCCTCGGCTACTTCCTGGTGATCACGAACTTCCTCTATACGCAGACCATCCCGACCGCGCTCGCCATGGCGGCGGCGCTGTTCCTGCTCACCGCGACGCTGGTCGGCTTCAGCGCGCCGCAGCGCCCGGTGCGCGCCAACCTGCGCACCTCCGCGCTGCTCCTCGCGCACGCCGCGCCCGCGGCGCTCGCGCTGTTCGTGCTGTTCCCGCGCGTGCAGGGTCCGCTCTGGGGCCTGCCGCAGGACGCGTACACCGGCATGAGCGGCCTGTCGGAATCGATGAGCCCGGGCTCGCTGTCCGGCCTCGCGCTCTCCGACTCGATCGCCTTCCGCGCCGAGTTCCAGACCCCGCCGCCGCCGCAGGCGCTGCGCTACTGGCGCGGCCCGGTGATGTGGGACTTCGACGGACGCACCTGGACGATCGGCGCGAACTTCCTGGTCGATTTCACCCCGCCGGCGGGCGGGCGCGCCAGTTACCGCTACGAAGTGGTGCTCGAGCCGCACAACCGCCACTGGCTGTTCGCGCTCGAGACCGCGGCCAGCCTGCCCGAGCGCTCGCGCATGAGCTTCGACGGCCAGATCGTCACCACCGCGCCGGTGCGCGCGCGCATGCGCTACGACATGACCTCGGTGGTGGCGCCGGAGCAGCCGCCGCGCGAGAGCGCCGGCACGCTGCGCCGCGCGCTGCGCCTGCCGATCGGCAGCAACCCGCGCGCCACCGCGCTCGGCGCGCAATGGCGCGCCGCCGCGTCGAGCGACGCCGACGTGCTGAAGCGCGCCATCGCCTTCCTGCGCCAGGGCGGCTACACCTATACGCTCGAGCCGCCGCTGCTCGGCGACCAGCCGGTCGACGAGTTCCTGTTCTCCACGCGCGCCGGGTTCTGCGAGCATTTCTCCTCCGCGTTCGTGTTCCTGATGCGCGCGGCCGGCATCCCGGCGCGCGTCGTCACCGGCTACCAGGGCGGCGACCTCAACTCGGTGGACAGCATCATCACGGTGCGCCAGTCCGACGCGCACGCCTGGGCCGAGGTGTTCCTCGCCGGCGTGGGATGGCTGCGCGTCGACCCGACCGCAGCCGCGGTGCCGAGCCGCCTGGAGATCGGCATGGCGCGCGCGGTGCCTGCGGCCTCGGGCCTGCCGCTCCTCATGCGCCCGGAGCTCGAGTGGCTGCGCGGCGCGCGCGACCGCTGGGAAGCGGTGGCGCACAAGTGGAATGTCTGGGTGCTCGGCTACAACCCCGAGCGGCAGCGCGATCTCATGTCGAGCATCGGGGTGCGCGACGCCGACTGGCGCTCGCTCACCGCCACGCTGTTCACCTTCCTCGGCCTGATGACGCTGGCGCTGCTCGCGTGGTCGCTGCGGCGCTTGGCGCGCCCGGACCCGGTGCAGCGCGCCTGGCGCGCGTTCTGCCGCAAGCTCGCGAAGCGCGGCGTCGAGCCCTCGCCGACCGAGGGCCCGCGCGACTATGCGGCGCGCGCCGCGCGCGCGCTGCCTGCGCTGCGGGCGAACATCCTCAGGATCGGCGCGCTCTACATCGCGCTGCGCTACGGCGCGCAGGCCACCGCCGCCGGCGTGGCGCAGCTGCGCAAGCTGGTGCGCGAGTTCCGGCCGTCGTGAGACTGCTCCTTCTTCTGCTCCTCATCGCTCCGGGATTGGCGCACGCCTCCTACGCGGCGCGCGCCGAGGTCGAGGCGTTCGTCGACGATCTCGCGCAGCGCCACGGCTTCGTCAAGGCCGAGCTGAAGCGCGTGTTCGCCAAGGCGCAGCGCGTCGACCCGGTGCTCGAGGCGATCGCCAAGCCCGCCGAGCGCGTGCGCGCCTGGGACGACTACCGCGCGCTGCTCATCACCGAGCGGCGCATCACCGAGGGCGTGGAGTTCTGGCGCAAGAACCGGCGCACGCTCGAGCGCGCCGAGAAGAAATACGGCGTGGCGCCGGAGTACGTGGTGGCGATCATCGGCGTCGAGACCTTCTACGGCCGCAACACCGGCAACTGGCGCGTGGTCGACGCGCTCACCACGCTCGCCTTCGACTACCCGCCGCGCGCCGGCTTCTTCAGGAGCGAGCTGGAGAACTACCTGCTGATGGTGCGCGAGGCCGGCTGGGACGTGTTCTCGGTGCGCGGCTCCTACGCCGGCGCGATCGGCATCCCGCAGTTCATGCCCTCGAGCGCGCGGCGCTACGCGGTGGACTTCGACCGCAACGGCCACATCGACCTGCAGAAGAGCCGGCCCGACGCGATCGGCAGCGTGGCGAACTTCCTCAAGCAGCACGGCTGGCAGCGCGACGCCGACGTGGCGGTGCAGGCGCGCGTCGCGGGCGACGCATGGCGCGAATTCGTCAGCGGACGCTTCGAGCCCAAGCATTCGCTCACCGAGCTGCGCAGCGCGGGCGTCGAGTTCGACTCGCCCGAGCCGGCCGGCGCGAGCGCGGCGCTGGTCGAGCTCTCCAACCTCGAGCGGCCGAGCGAGTTCCGCGTGGGCTTGCGCAACTTCTACGTGATCACGCGCTACAACCGCAGCGCGCTCTACGCCGCCGCGGTGACCGACCTCGCGAAAGAGCTGCGCAGGGGCTACGACCTGGGCAGGTAGAGCATCGGGTCGACCGCCGCCGAGCCCTTGCGGATCTGGAAGTGCAGCTTGTCGCCCAGCTCGGCGATCTTCTGGCCGCGCGTGACGCTCTGCTGCTCCTTCACCAGGAGCTCGCGGTTGTGCGCATAGACCGTGAGGTAGCCCTGGTCGTGCTTGATCACGATCAGCTTGCCGAGCCCGGGGATGCCGCTGCCGACGTAGGTGACGCGCCCCGCCGCCGAGGCGATCACCGGGTCGCCGCTCTTGCCGGCGATGTCGATGCCCTTCTGGCGCGGCTCGGCGAACCCGGCCACCACTTTGCCCTTCACCGGCCAGGCGAACGTCAGGGGTCCGAGTTCCAGCTTCGGTTGTTCAACCGGAGCAGCTTTTTGTTCGGGCACGGACGCAATCGGCCGCGATTCGATGCGCCCGCCGCTCGAGCGCCCCTGGCCGAGGCTCACCGCCGGCTGCGGCGGCGGCCCAGGGGGCGGTGACACGCGCAGCACCTGGCCGACGCTGATCTTGGTCGGGTCGTCGAGCGAATTCCACTGCGCGAGCTCGCGGTACTCGTGGCCGTGCTCGAGCGCGATGCTGTACAGCGTGTCGCCGCGCTTGACCGTATAGAACCCCTGCGGGGCTGCCGGAGCGGGACTGGCTTTCTCCACGGGCGCGGCCGGCTTCGCGGCGGCGCGTGCCGGCGGACGGCGATCCTCCACCGGCGCGCCCCTGCGCTGCGGCGCGCACCCGGCCGCCAGCACCAGCACCAGCACTACGGCGAGCGCCTTCAAGCCTTGCCTGCCTCCATGGGCACGAACTTCACCGCGTCGAGCTCCGACTCCACGAAACCGCGCCCGCTGCGCTCGACGAGCACCAGGCGCTGGCCGCCGTTCGATTGCAACGGCAGCACCATTCTGCCACCGGGGGCGAGCTGGCGTAGCAGCGCCTCCGGCATGCGCGGCGCCGCCGCCGCGACGATGATGGACTGGAACGGCGCCGCCTTCTCGAGGCCGGCGTAGCCGTCGCCGTGCGCGAGGCGCAGGTTCTTCAGGCGCAGCGCGAGGAGGTTGCCGCGCGCGCGCTCGAGCAGGCCCTTGAGGCGCTCGATCGAGTACACCTCGGGAAACACGCGCGCCAGGACCGCCGCCTGATAGCCGCAGCCGGTGCCGATTTCCAGCACCTTGGCCGGCTCTTGCCTTTCCAGGAGAAGCTCGATCATCTTCGCCACCACGTACGGCTGCGAGATGGTCTGGCCGAAGCCGATCGGCAGCGCGGTGTCCTCGTAGGCGCGGCTCGCGAGCGCCTCCTCGACGAACAGGTGGCGCGGCACCGCGGCCATCGCGGCGAGCACGCGCTCGTCCCGCACCCCCTGCTCGCGCAGCCGCTCCACCATGCGCTTGCGGGTGCGTTCCGACGTCATGCCGACGCCGGCCGTGCTCCTCATGCCGCGATCCACTCCTTCACGCGCTCGAGCTGCCCGTTGTGCGTGAGGTCCATGCGCAGCGGCGTGACCGAGACGCGGTGCGACTCGACGGCGTGGAAGTCGGTGCCGGGACCGGCGTCGGAAGCGCCGCCCGCCGGGCCGATCCAGTAGGCGGTCTCGCCGCGCGGCGTCTTCAGCTTCACCACCGGCTCGGCCTTGTGCCGGCGCCCGAGGCGCGTGACCTCGATGCCGCCGAGCTTCGCCGGCTCGACGTCCGGCACGTTGACGTTGAGCAGCACCGGCTCCTTGATCGGGTTGCGGCGCAGGCGCTCGACGATCTGCAGGGCGATGCCGATCGCGCTCTCGAAGTGCTGGCCGGTCTTGCTGGTGAGCGAGACCGCGACCGACGGGATGCCGAGCAGGTAGCCCTCCGCGGCGGCCGCCACGGTGCCGGAATAGATGGTGTCGTCGCCCATGTTGGCGCCGAGGTTGACCCCGGAAACGACCAGGTCGGGGGTGAAATCGAGCAGGCCGGTGACCGCGATGTGCACGCAGTCGGTGGGCGTGCCGTTCACGGAAAAGTAGCCGTTCGGCGCACGGCGCACCGTCAGCGGGCGGTCGAGGGTCAGGGAGTTGGACGCGCCGGAGCGGTCGCGCTCGGGCGCCACCACCGTGACCTCCCCCATCTGGCGCAGTGCCTCGGCGAGCAGCGTAATACCGGGCGCGAAGTAGCCGTCGTCGTTCGAAACCAGGATTTTCACGCGCTTCGATTCTAGAGGAACAGTCCGGCCGCCGACTGTCTAACTGCCGTGCGCACGCTGTTCGCCGTCCTGGCGCTGCTCGTCGCCGGCGCGGTCTGCGCGCAGGGCGTGCGCTACCGCGTCGAGGTCGACGCGCCGCGCGACATGGCCGCCACGCTGCGCAAGGGGCTGTCGCTCGAGCGCTGGAAGGACGACCCGCAGATGACCGAGGAGCGGCTGCGCCGCCTCGCCGCCGAGGCCGGGCGCGAGGCGCGCGAGGTGGCGGCGACCGAGGGGTATTTCTCGCCGCGCGTCGAGGTGCGCATCGACGAGGCCCAGTCGCCGTGGAGCGTCATGGTCAAGGTGGACCCCGGCGAGCGCACGCGCGTGTCGCACGTCGAGATCCGCTTCAGCGGGCCGGCGGCGCAGGACCCGGAGGCGCGCCAGCTGTTCCAGCGGGTGCGCGAGCGCTGGCGGCTGCGGCGCGGCGAGCCGTTCCGCCAGTCGGACTGGGACGCCGCCAAGCGCGAGGCGGCGCGCGAGCTCGCGAGCTGGCGCTACGCCGCGGCGCGCGTCGCCGACAGCCAGGCCACCATCGACCCGGAGAAGCGCGAAGCGCGCCTCGACATCGAGCTCGCGAGCGGGCCGGCGTTCCGCTTCGGGCCGGTGCGCGTCACCGGGCTCAAGCGCTACGCCGACGCGGTGGCCGAGAACCTGAACCCGATCCGCGAAGGCCAGACCTACGACCGCGACCTGGTGCTGACCTACCAGCGCCGCCTGCTCGAGACCGGCTACTTCGCGAGCGTGCAGGCCGACATCGACGCCCACCCGCTGCTCGCCGACGCGGCGCCGCTGCGCGTCTCGGTGATCGAGGCCTCGTCGCAGCACGTCGAGACCGGGGTCGGCTACAACACCGACGGCGGCGCGCGCGCCGAGCTGTCCTACTCGAACCAGGACGTGTTCGATTCGGCGTGGCGCTTCAAGAGCGCGCTGCGCGTCGACCAGAAGATCCAGCAGCTCGACGCCAACCTCGACACCCCGCCGCGCCCCGGCGGGCGCTGGAACAGCGTGTTCGGCCGCGCGCGCCAGGCCGACATCCAGAACGAGACCACGCGCGAGCTGTCGCTCGGCGTGTCGCATAACCTCTACGACCGCATGGCGCCGGTGTCCCTGATCGTCTCGGGCCATCTCGAGGAGCAGAACGTGGGCGGCGACGTCACCGACAACCGGGCGGCGCTCTACTTCGGCCACCGGCGCAGCTTCCGCCAGACCGACGACCTGCTGTTCCCGCGCGAGGGCTACCTCGGCACGCTCGAGATCGGCGGCGCGCCCCCCGGGCTCGCGTCGCGCGAATTCTTCCGCGTCACCGGCAACGCCTCCCTCCTGCTGGCGATCGGCCGCAGCGGCGACCTGCTGCTGCGCGGGCAGGCGGGGCTGGTGGCGGCCAAGACGCGCGAGGGCATCCCGACCACCTTCCTGTTCCGCACCGGCGGCGACCAGACGGTGCGCGGCTACGCCTTCGAGAGCCTGGGCGTGCCGCAGGGCGACGCCATCGTCGGCGGCCGGCGCCTGGCGGTCGGCTCGGTCGAGTACACCCACTGGATCGGCGACAACTGGGGCCTGGCGGTGTTCGCCGACGCCGGCAACGCCTGGGACGAGGGCGCGACCTTCGAGCCGGCGCTCGGCTACGGCGTGGGCGGGCGCTTCCGCACTCCGATCGGACCGATCCGCGCCGATGTGGCGTACGGGGAGAAGACCGGAGAATTCCGCATCCACTTCTCGGTGGGCTACACGTTCTGACCATGCGCTGGTTCGCCGCCGGCCTCGCCCTCGTCTGCGCGCTGCTCCTCGCCGCAGCGGCCGCGCTCGCCTGGCTGCTCGGCACCGAATCGGGCCTGCACTGGGCCGCCGCCCGGGTGGACGGGCTGCGCGCCGAAGGCCTGCGCGGCCGGCTGGCCGGCGAGATCTCGGCGCACGGGCTGGCTTACGAAACCGCCGGGCTCCTGGTGAGCGCAGAGCACGTCGTGGTTCGCCCCCACCTGGCCGCGTTGCTGGGCGGGCGGCTGACGATCGACCCGTTGAGCGCTTCTCGCGTCCGCATCGAGCTCAAGCCATCCACGGAGAAGGGCGGCGGCAAGTTGCCGTTGCGCCTGCACGTCGCCAACGCGCGCATCGAGGAAATCGAGCTGCGGCGCGAAGGCTCGACTTACCTCGTGCGCGAGGTCGCGATCGAGCACGCGCGCATCGGCGAGGACCTTTCGCTCGCCGGCTCGCTGTACTGGCCCGACGAGCGCTTCGCCACGCGCGCGAAGGTGGAGCTCGCCGGAACGCTCGCGCGCATCGAGGCGCACGCCGCCGGCACGGTCGCGGGCATCGCCGCCGAGGCGCGCGCGGTCCTGGTGCCCGAGTCGCCGCAGCGCGTGCAGGCCATCGAGGCGCGCGCCGGGCCGATCGATGCCGCGCAGTTCGCCGACGCGCCGCACACTTCGCTCAGCGCCGTGCTGCGCGGCAGCCTGAGCGCGGGCGGCGCGCTGGCCGGGTCGATCGCGCTGGAGAACGCGCTGCCCGGCACGCTCGACGCCGAGCGCCTGCCCTTCACGCGCCTCGACGCGCGCTTCCTCACCGATTTCGCCTCGGCGCGCTTCGAGGGGCTGCGCGTGGCCCTGCCGGGCGGCGCCACGCTCGCGGGCGAGGGCGCGCTGCAGCCGCGCCACCTGGAGGCCAAGCTGGTGGCGAACGGCGTCGACCTGCGCTCGATCCACTCGCGCCTGCGGCGCACCGCGCTCTACGGGCCGCTGCAGGTCGCGATCGACGGCGAGCGCCAGTGGGCGCGCGGCAATCTCACGCAGGAAGGCATCGGCCTCACCGCGCAGGTGGTGCGCATCGGCGATGCGCTCGAGGTGCAGGAGCTGCGCGCGCTCGCCGACGGCGGCGAGCTGAGCGCCACCGGCAAGGCCACGCTGTCCGGCGCGATGCCGTTCAGCGCACGGCTCTCGCTCGCGCATTTCGACCCGGCGTCGCTCGGCGACTATCCGGCCGGCTCGCTGTCCGGCTCGGTGAATGCGCAAGGGCGCCTGGAGCCGCGCGACATCGACCTCGAGTGGAGCCTGGGCGAGAGCGAGCTTTATGGCCACGCGTTCCGCAGCGACGGCACGGCGCGGCTCGTCGGGCAGCGCGTCGCGCAGGCCGAGGGCGACGTGCGGCTCGGCGACAACCGCCTCACCGCGCGCGGCGCCTACGGCCGGCCGGGCGACCAGCTCGCCGTCACCCTCGAGGCGCCGCGGCTCGAGCAGTTCACGCCGCTGGTCGGCGCACTGCGCGCGCGCGGCAGCGTCAGCGGCTCGCTCGACAATCCGCGCGTCGCGCTGGCCGCGGAAGCGGAGGCGCTCACGCTGCCCGGCGGGCTGGACGCGCAAAAGGTCGTGGCCAAGGTGAACGGCACGCTCGCCTCGCACGAGCTCGAGCTGGCCGGCAAATCGGCGCGCTTCGCGCTCGACCTGCGCGCGCGGCTGCGCGGCGGCTGGCGAGGCGAGCGCGGCTGGGCGGGCGAGATCGTCGCGCTCACCA
>Ga0247825_10001873_pt1 | contig 13920 bp, 13 predicted proteins | sample 13C_Vanillin_Day_FD_194413 | JGI IMG/M metagenome (GOLD analysis project Ga0247825, IMG submission 194413) | Soil microbial communities from agricultural site in Penn Yan, New York, United States - 13C_Vanillin_Day48 | ecosystem: Environmental > Terrestrial > Soil > Agricultural land | place...
GTGGCGGCGGTATTCCGGCTGCGACTCGGACCACTCCGAAGGCACCGCGAGAGTGCGGATGCGGCCCTCGCTGGGATGCTCGCGCAGGCTGAAGTAGCCGATCGCGGCGAGGTGCGGGTCGGCGAGGATGTCCTCGATGCTGTTCATGCGCTGCACCGGGATGTCGGCACGCTCGAGCGCCTCGATCCACTCGGCGGTGGTCCTCTTCTTCAGCTCCCCGGCCACCATGGTGTAGGCGCGCTGGTAGTTTTGGCTCCGCGCTTCCTGCGTCGCGAATTCCGGGGTCGAGAGCATCTCGGGCCGGCCGATGACGTCGAAGAACGCCTTCCACTGCTTGTCGTTGTAGATGAGCGTGCAGATGTAGCCGTCGCTCGTCTGGTACGGGCGGCGGTCGGGCGCGAGGATGCGCAGGTAGCCCGAGTCGCCGTGCTGCGGCTCGAATCCGTAGCCGCCGAGGTGGTCGCCGAGCACGATCTGCAGAAGGTGCTCGAACATCGGAATGTCGATGCGCTGACCCTTGCCGGTCTTCTCGCGGTGATAGAGCGCCGCGCTGACCGCGCTCGCGACCTGCTGCCCGACCGAGCGGTCGGCGACGATCATCGGCGCATAGCGCGGCTCGGAGGCGCCCTGGCGCTGAAGGAGGTAGGGCAGGCCGGAGGCGCCCTGGATGAGGTCGTCGTAGGCCGCCTTCGCCGCATACGGACCGCGCTGGCTGTAGCCGAAGCAGCCGGCATAGATGATCCGCGGGTTCACCTTCCTCACGTCGTCGTAGGAAAGCCGCAGCCGCGCCATCGCCTGCGGCCGGATGTTGTAAACGAGCACGTCGGCCTTCGCCGCCAGCGCGAGACACGCGTCCCGGGCGGCCTCCTTCTTCAGGTCCAGGACGATCGAGCGCTTGTTGCGGTTGACGCCCATGTAGATCGTGCCCATGCCGGGATGGCGGAACGGCCACGCGTAACGCATCACGTCGCCTTCGGGCGGCTCGACCTTGACCACGTCCGCGCCGAAGTCGCCGAGGATCTGGGTGGCGTACGGGCCCATCACCACGGTGGTGAGATCGAGGACACGAACGCCGTGCAGCGGGCCGCTCATATCAACTCAAAATCAGGGACAGACCACGTTTTCTCTTGGACACTGTTTTCAAGGCGGAGAAAAAAACGTGGTCTGTCCCTGATTTTCGGGTTTGCAGGCTACCGCCTCAAGCGTTCAGGCGGGCGAGCAGTTCCTTGGTCTTCACGGGATCGCTCGCGCGCAGCACGCGCTGCGCGAGCGCCTGCACCTCGGCGAGGTTGGTGCCGAGGATGCGCTCCTTGATGGGCAGGAGCTGCGAGGGGTGCATGGAGAAGTTGCGCAGTCCCAGGCCGAGGAGCAGCCGCGTGAGCTGCAGGTCGCCCGCCATCTCGCCGCACACCGCGACCGGCACGCCGCCGCGCGTGGCGGTCTGGATGGTTCCGGCGACGAGCGTGAGCACCGCGGGATGCAGCGGGTCGTAGAGATGCGCCACGGCGTCGTCGGTGCGGTCGATGGCGAGGGTGTACTGGATGAGGTCGTTGGTGCCGATCGAGAGGAAGTTCAGCCGCCGCATGAAGATCGGCAGCGCGAGCGCGGCGGCCGGGATCTCGATCATGCCGCCGATCTCGATGTCGCGCTCGTAGGGGATGCGCCGCTCGTCGAGCTGCTGCTTCGCCTGGCGGATGAGCGCGAGCGTCTGCTCGATCTCGTGCACGTGCGCGAGCATCGGGAGCAGGATCCGCACCTTGCCGTGGTGCGAGGCGCGCAGGATCGCGCGCAGCTGGGTGAGGAACATCTGCGGCTCGGCGAGGCAGAAGCGGATCGCGCGCAGCCCCATCGCCGGGTTGGGGATGTTCTGCGCCGGCATGCCGTCGCCGTTCAGCGCCTTGTCGGCGCCGAGGTCCAGCGTGCGCAGCACCACCGGCCGCCCGCCCATCGCCTGGGCGACGTTGCGGTAGGCCTCGAACTGCTCGTCCTCGCTCGGCAGGTCCTTGCGGTTGAGGAACATGAACTCGCTGCGGAAGAGGCCCACGCCCTCGGCGCCGGCCTCGAGCACCTCGGGCATGTCCTCGGGCAGCTCGATGTTCGCGTAGAGCTCGACCGGCGTGCCGTCGAGGGTCCTCGCCTTGGTGGACTTCAGCCGCTTCAGGTTCTCGCGCTCGATGTCGAGCTGCGACTGGCGCCGCCGGAATTCTTCCAGCACCACCGGGTCGGGGTTGACGATCACCACGCCCATCACGCCGTCGACGATGACGAGCTCGTGCTCGCTGATCGTCTGGAAGGCGTGGTGCAGGCCGACGATCGCCGGGATGCCGAGGCTGCGCGCCACGATGGCGGTATGCGAGGTGACGCCGCCCACGTCGGTGATGAAGCCGCCGAAGTGGTGGCGCTTGAAGAGGATCATGTCGGCCGGCGAGAGATCGTGCGCCACGACGATCAGCTCCTGCTCCTCCGACAGCGCCGGCTCGGCGAGGCTCTGCGCGCCCATCAGCGCCTTCAGCACCCGCTCCACCGCCTGCTGCACGTCGGCCTTGCGCTCGCGCAGGTAAGGGTCGTCGATCTCGTCGAAGCGGTCGGTGAGCTTCTCCATCTGCTGCACCAGGGCCCACTCGGCGTTCGCGTGGCGCTCGCGGATCAGCGCCTTGGGCGCCTGCGACAGCGCCGAGTCGTCGAGGATCATGCGGTGCAGGTTGAGAAAGGCCTCGAATTCCTGGGGCGCGTCCGCGGCGATGTGCTGCTTCAGCGTGGTGAGCTCGTCGCGCGCCTTGTGCAGCGCCGCCTCGAAGCGGCGCACCTCCGCCTCGACCGCCTCGTCTGGAATCTCGTAGTGCACCACCTCCAGGCGCGCCGTGGTGACGAGGTGGGCGTAGCCGATGGTGATGCCGCCCGAGACGGCGTGGCCGTGCAGGACGAAGTTCATTCCGATTCGCCGAACCGTTCAGCCACGAGCTTGGAGATCGCGGCGATCGCCGCGTCGGCGTCGTCGCCCTGCGCTTCCAGGAGCACGCTGGTGCCCTGTCCGGCGGCGAGCATCATCACGCCCATGATGCTCTTCGCGTTGACGCGCCGCCCGCTGCGCGAGAGCCAGATCTCGCTCTGGAAGCCGCCTGCGACCTGCGTCAGCTTCGCGGCGGCGCGGGCATGAAGGCCTAGCTTGTTCACGATTTCCACCGACTTGCTAGGCATCGAGGCAGCGATCGGTATTCATGTGCACGAGGCCTTCGGTTCCCCCGGACATCGCGCGCTGCACCAGCACGCGCAACTCCACCGCCGTAGCGCCGTTGCGTCCGGTGAGCACGCGCAGCAGCATGGGCAGCGACACGCCGGAGACGCCTTCCACCCTGCCGTTGTGCAGCAGCTTCGACACCACGTTGCCCGGCGTGGCGCCGAAGATGTCGGTGAGGATGAGCACGCCGTCGCCGGCGTCGATCTGCTCCATCATCTCGCGCGCGCGCAGCACGAGGTCGTCGGGATCGTCCTGGCGCCACACGCTCAGGGTGCATACCTGGCCCGGGCGGCGGCCGAGAATCTGCGACGCGCTCTCGAGGAGCGCCGTCCCGATCTCTCCATGCGTGACGATCAGGATCCCAATCATGAAAGCTTGGACTCCAGGGCGCCGATGAACATTCCCGCCACGTCGAGCCCCGTCTGGTCCTGGATCTCGCGGAAGCAGGTGGGGCTCGTCACGTTGATCTCGGTGAGCCAGTCGCCGATCACGTCCAGGCCCACGAGCAGCAGGCCGCGCTCGGCGAGCTTCGGGCCGAGCGCCGCCGCGATCTCGCGGTGCCGGCCGGTGACGGGCTGCGCGAGCCCGCGCGCGCCGGCAGCGAGGTTGCCGCGCGATTCGCCGGGCTTCGGGATGCGGGCGAGGCAGTGCGGCACGAGCTGGCCGTCGATCAGCAGCACCCGCTTGTCGCCCTGGGCGATCTCGGGGATGTAGCGCTGGGCCATCACGCTGCGCGTACCGAAGGCCGAGATGGTCTCGACGATGACGTTGCGGTTCGGGTCGTCGTGGCGCGCGACGAAGATCCCCGCGCCCCCCATGCCGTCCAGGCGCTTCAGCACCACGTTCTTGTGCTCGTCGATGAAGCCCTGCAAGTCGGCCATGTGCCTCGCGACGAGGGAGGGGACCGTGAACTCGGCGAACTCGGCGATCGCGAACTTCTCGTTATGGTCGCGCAGCGCCCGCGGGGCGTTGAAGACGCTCGCGCCCTGGCGCTCGGCCTCCGACAGGAGCCAGGTGCTCGCCACGTATTCCATGTCGAAGGGCGGGTCCTTGCGCATCAGCACGGCGTCGAACTCGAAGAGCGGCCGCTCCAGCGTTTCATGCGCCCGGTACCAATCCTCGTCATTGTCCGTGAGCGAGAGCCGGGTCGCGCGCGCCGCCACCGATTTTCCTGCCCAGCGCAGGGCGGCCTGCTCGCAAGCGAGGACGTCGTGCCCCCGCGCCTGCGCGGCGCGCATCATCGCGACGGTGGTGTCCTTGTACGCCTTGAGCTCTTCAGGCGGATCGATGATGAAGAGGAGGACCAGGCTACTTGCTCTGCGAGACCATGAAGTCGACGGCGGCGCGGATCTCGGCGTCGCTGAGCGCCGGAGAGCCCGCCTTGGGCGGCATCGCGCCCTTGCCCTTGATCACCGACTGCACCAGCGCGGCGTTGCCCTGCTTGACGCGCGGCGCCCACGCCTCCTTCTCGCCGAGCTTCGGTGCGCCGGCAAGGCCCTGGGCGTGGCAGGCGAAGCAAATCTTGTCGTAAACGGCCTTGCCGTCCGACGCTGCTGCAGGTTTAGCTTCAGCTACTGGTGCCTTCGCTTGTTCTCTTGGGGGTGCGGGAGCCTGCGCTTGCTGCTGCGGAGCCGCCGGCTTGGCCGCCTGCTTCGGCGCGGCCGGCTCCTTCAGCTTGCCGCCGGACTGATTAGCCATGTACACGATGGCGCGGGCGAGTTCCTCGTCGGTGAGCGACGCGTCGCCGCCGCGCGGCGGCATCGCGCCCTTGCCCTTGATCGCATTAGCCAGCATCCCCTTCAGGCCTTCCTTGAGTCGAGGCGCCCACGAGCCGGCGTCGCCGATCTTCGGCGCATTGGCAACACCCGCCTGGTGGCAGGTGGCGCAGGTGGCCTTGACGATGCTCTCGCCGCTGCGCGCGCCGGCCGCCTCCGGGGCCTTGCCGAACTCGATGCGACCCACCGGCTGTATCCGGGCAGCGATGGATTCGGGCGTCAGCGCGTTCGGATCGGCGCTGGGCCTGCTCGTGACGAGCTGAACCAGGAGCACGATGCCGAGAATCGGCACCAGAAAGGCAAGCAGGAGGACGACGACGAGCTGCTGGGGCGTCTTGATGAACGAGGAATGCTGGTCGTGCTCGGTCACGGGCGAAGGCGGGGTGTCTTTTTAGGTAAGGGTATGATTTTAGCTTCAAAGCTCGCAGGGGTCGCTGGCTCGCCCTGTTCGGAATCGCGCTTCTGGTCCTCGGTCTTGCATGGCCGTGGGTCTCGAAATCGTTTCGATCGTGGTGTCGCTTCTGCTCTGGCTCTTCCGGCGCTAACGCGTGGACGCGGAAGGGAAAACCGGCTATCCTGCGCGTCCCGTTTTCCATGCGCCCGTAGCTCAGCGGATTAGAGTATTGGCCTCCGAAGCCAAGGGTCGTGGGTTCGAATCCCGCCGGGCGCGCCACCAACATAGAGCCGGCAGGCGCTCGTTGTCGCGGCATATAGCTGGCTTCGAAGTGCTGCGTAGCTACATTGGACCATTGGGCTGCCGCCACGGCCACTGTATATCGTTGACAATGCAGCTCTCTTCCAGTCCTCTATCAGTGGAGTGCAAATGAAACCGGTTTACCTCGTGACCTCCTTCGTCGCCGCCGTGGCGCTGGCGGCAAGCGCGGCCGCGCAGCAGTACCCGACACGCAACGTGACCATGCTCGTTCCGTATGCCGCCGGCGGCCCGACCGACACCGTGGCGCGCGTGGTGGCGCAGTCCATGAGCAAGCCGCTCGGCCAGACGGTCGTCGTCGAGAACCGGCCGAGCGCCGGCGGCATCCTTGCCCCCGAGCAGGTAAAAAATTCCAAGGCCGACGGCTACACGATCCTGATCCACCACGTCGGCATGGCGACCACCCCGGCGCTCTACCGGCAGCTCCGCTTCAACCCGCTCGGCGACTTCGATTACATCGGCCTCATCAACGACGTGCCGATGACGCTGATCGCGCGCGGCAACTTCCCGGCCAAGGACTTCAAGGAGTTCCTCGACTACGTGAAGAAGAACAAGGACAAGGTCACCTACGCGCACGCCGGCATCGGCGCGGCCTCGCACCTGTGCGGCATGCTCTTCCAGAGCGCGATCCAGACCGACTTCCTCACCGTGCCGTACAAGGGCACCGCGCCGGCGATGAACGACCTGCTCGGCGGCCAGGTGGACTTCATGTGCGACCAGACCACCAACACCACCTCGCAGATCAAGGGCGGCAAGGTGAAGCCGTACGGCGTCACCTCGCTCAAGCGCGTGCCTTCGCTGCCCGACATCCCGACGCTGAACGAGCAGGGCCTCAAGGGCTTCGAGGTCGGCATCTGGCACGGCCTGTACGGTCCGAAAGGGCTGCCCAAGCCGGTATCCGACAAGCTGGTCGCGGCGCTGCAGGAAACGCTGAAGGACGCCACGGTGCAAAAGCGGTTCGCAGAGCTCGGCGCGACGACCTATCCGCCCGAGAAGGCGACCCCGGCGGCGCTGCAGCAGCACCTGAAAGCCGAGATCGACAAGTGGAGCCCGCTCATCAAGAAGGCCGGCGTGTACGCCGATTGATTGTTCAGGCGTGAAAGCAAAAAGGCCGCCTGCTGGCGGCCTTATTTATTCCAGCGCAGGGCGCCGCTTCCATACGCCGGTGGCGGACTCGAAGGCGTGCGCGAGCTGCAGCACCGAGAAGTCCTCGCGGTAGCGGCCGACGATCTGCAGCCCCACGGGCAAGCCGTCGGGGGTGAAGCCGGCGGGCACCGAGATCGCCGGGTGGCTGGTGATGGTGATGTAGTAGCAGCTTTTCATCCAGTCGAGGTAGTTCTCGAGCTTGGTCCCGTCGATCTCGCGCGGCCACTCGAGCTCGGCCGGAAACGGCGGCAGCTGGTTCACCGGGCACACCAGGAACTCGTAGCGCTCGAGGAAGGCCCGCATGCGGTGGAAGAGCGTGGTGCGCAGTTGCGCCGCCCGCGCGATCTTCTCGGGCGTGAGCTTCATGCCTTGCTCGATGTTCCAGAGCACCGTGTCCTTCAGCTTGTCGCGGTGCTCCTTCAGCAGCGGCCCGAAGCGCGCGAGGAAGCCGACCGCTCGCAGCGTCTCGAAAGCTTCGGTGGCGCCGGAGAAGTCGGGCTCCGCCTGCTCGACGATGCAGCCGAGACTCTCGAGCACCCGCTTTTGCCCCGCGAGAAGCGAGATCACCCTCGTATCCATCGGCAGCCCGCCGAGGTCCCGGCTCCAGGCGACGCGCGCCTTCTTGAAGTCGCGCTTGAGCGGTCGTGAGAAAGCGCTGCCCGACTCCAGGATCGATGTCGGTGCGCGCGGATCCGGCCCCGCCATCGCGGAGAGGAGGAACGCGCAGTCCTCGACGGTGCGTCCCATCGGCCCGATCACCGAAAGCGTGTCCCAGGAATTCGCCGCCGGCCAGCCCGGTACGCGTCCCGGCGTGGGCCGCAACCCGACTACGTTGCAGTAATTGCCCGGGTTTCGCAGGCTCGCGGCGAGATCCGAGCCGTCGGCAAACGGCAGCATGCCCGCCGCCACGGCGGCGCCCGCGCCACCGGAAGAGCCGCCGGCGGTCTTCGACAGGTCGTACGGATTGCGCGTGACGCCGAACAGCTTGTTGAAGGTCTGGCTTCCGGCGCCGAACTCGGGGGTGTTGGTCTTGCCGATGAGGATCGCACCCGCCGCGCCGAGGCGCTCGACGATGACGTGATCCTCTTGCGGCGCGTGGTTCTCGTAGATCAGGGAGCCGAAGGTCGTACGCACGCCCTTCGTGGGCACGAGGTCCTTGTAGGCGATCGGCAATCCGGCGAGCGCGCCCTCGAGCGTCTTCTTCCGGTCAAGCGCCTGCGCCGCCTTCAGCGCCTGCTCGGGGAGGAAGGTCACGATGGCGTTGACCTTCGGGTTCACGCGCTCGATGCGCGCGATGAAGGTCCGCATCAGCTCGGTGGCCGAGAGCTTTTTTTTCCTGAGCATCAGCGCGAGCTCCCGCGCCGGCGTGAAGCAGAGATCCATTACATGAGCACTATGTCGAATTGCTCCTGAGTGTAGCTCGACTCCACCTGCATGGAGATGGGCTTGCCGATGAAGTCCGACAGCATGGCGACCGAGGCCGACTCCTCCTCGTGGAACAGGTCGATGACCGGCTGCGACGCGAGCACGCGGTATTCGCGCGCGTTGAACGCCCGCGCCTCGCGCAGGATCTCGCGCAGGATCTCGTAGCACACGGTGTGCGCGGTCTTCACCTCGCCGCGGCCTTCGCAGGTGGGGCAGGGCTGGCACAGCACGTGGGCGAGCGACTCGCGGGTGCGCTTGCGCGTCATCTCCACGAGCCCGAGCGCGGTGAAGCCGCTCACGCTCATGCGGGTGCGGTCGCGTGCGAGCGCCCGCTTCAGCTCCTCGAGCACCGAGTGGCGGTGCTCCTCGCTTTCCATGTCGATGAAGTCGACGATGATGATTCCGCCGAGGTTGCGCAGGCGGAGCTGTCGGGCCATGGCCTGCGCCGCCTCGAGGTTGGTCTTGAAGACCGTATCGTCGAAGTTGCGGCTGCCGACGAAGCCGCCGGTATTGACGTCGATCGTGGTCATCGCCTCGGTCTGGTCGATGATGAGGTAGCCGCCGGACTTGAGGTCCACGCGCCGCGACAGCGCCTTCTCGATCTCGGTCTCGACGTTGTACAGGTCGAAGAGCGGCCGCTCGCCGGTGTAATGCTCCAGCTTGGAGCGGACCTGCGACATGTAGTTCTGCGCGAAGGCGGCGAGCTTCTGGAAGTTCTCGCGGGAGTCGACCAGCACCCGGCTCGTCTGGACCGTCACCATGTCGCGCAGCACGCGCTGCGCGAGCGACAGGTCCTGGTAGAGGAGGTGCGGGGGCGTGGCACCGCCTTCGACCGAGCGCTCCCGGATCACGCTCCAGAGGTGGCGCAGGTACTCGAGGTCAGCGCGCAGCTCTTCCTCGGTCGCAGCCTCGGCGAGCGTGCGCACGATGAAGCCGCCCTTCTCGTCGGCCGGCACGAGCTCCCGCAGCCGCTCGCGCAGCGCCTGGCGCCCGCCCTCGTCCTCGATGCGCTGCGAGATGCCGATGTGCGGATCGTTGGGCAGGTACACGAGCAGGCGTCCGGCGATCGAGATCTGGGTCGAGAGGCGCGCCCCCTTGGAGCCGATCGGGTCCTTCACGACCTGCACCAGCAGCGGCTCGCCCTCGGCGAGGATCTTCTCGATGGGCTTCGCCGGCTCGCCGCTCGAGCCCTTGCGGTGCTGCCAGATGTCGGCGACGTGGAGGAAGGCGGCGCGCTCGAGGCCGATCTCGAGGAACGCCGACTGCATGCCGGGCAGCACTCGGGCGACCCGCCCCATGTAGATGTTGCCGACCAGGCCGCGGCTCGCGGCGCGCTCGATGAGCAGCTCCTGCACCACTCCAGAGCCGGTGACCGCTACCCGTGTCTCCTGGGGCGTGACATTAATAAGAATTTCTTCGGTCACGCAGTTTCTCGAGCAGCTGGCTCGTCTCGTACAGCGGCAGCCCCATGACGCCCGAGTAGCTGCCGCGCAGCTCGATGATGAAGCGCGCCGCGCGCCCCTGGACCGCGTAGGCGCCCGCCTTGTCGTCGCACTCGCCGCTCGCCACGTACTGCGCGATCTCCTCGGGGGTGAGCTGCTTGAACTGGACCTCCGAGCGCGAGATCAGCGAGTCGACCCGCTCGTCGCGCATCAGCGCCACCGCGGTGAGCACCTCGTGCCGCCGCCCGGAGAGCGCCGCGAGCATCTCGGCGGCCGCCTTGCGGTCGGCGGGCTTGCCGAGGATGAGGTTGTCGAGCGTGACCGCCGTGTCGGCCGCGAGCACGGGCGCGAACGGCAGGTTGCGCAGGCGCAGGAGCCGCCAGCCCGCCTGCGCCTTGGCGCGCGCCACGCGCTCGACGTAGCCGTCGGGCTGCTCGTTCGGCAGGATGGACTCGTCGACGTCGGGCGGCGATTCCGGCCGGCTGCGAAAAAGCAGCAGGTGATAGCGCACGCCGATCTGCGACAGGAGCTCCCGCCGGCGCGGGCTGCGCGATGCGAGATAGATGCCGCGATCCAGCGGGCCGACCATGCGTCGAGTTTACTATTCCCGGTGGTAAGGATGCCCGGTAAGAAGGCTCGCGGCGCGATATAACTGCTCGAGCAGGACGACCTGCGCGAGCGCGTGCGCCAGCGTGAAGGATGACACACGAAGGAGGAGCGCCGCCTCGGCCTTCAGCTCGGCGGAAAGGCCGTCGGGGCCGCCGATGACGAATGCCGTTTCGCTCTTCAGCAGCTCGGCGAACTGCCGCGTCGTGTAATCCCGGCCCCGCTCGTCGAGCGCCACGATGCGCGCATGGCGCGGCAATGCCGAGCGCAGTGCGCCCTCGTTCTTTACTGGGATGCGCACGAGCTCGTAGCCCTTGGGCATGCGCTTGGCGTATTCGGCGCAGGCCTGCTCTGCCCACGAAGGCAGCCTAGCGCTTAGCGCGAGGACGCTTAGCCTTGCCATGCGGCCGCTTCGTCACCTTCTTGACCTTCGCGCGATTGGCGAGACGGACCGTCTTGCCGCCCCACACTTCCTCGAGGTTGTAGAACTCGCGCACGGTGGGATGCATGATGTGCACGACGACGTCGCCCAGGTCGACCAGCACCCACTCGCCCGCCTTCTCGCCCTCCACGCCGTACACGCGCGAGCCGAGCTCCCTGATGCGCTCCTGCACGCGGTCTGCAAGCGCTTTGACCTGCCGATTGGAGTCGCCGCTCGCAATGACTACCCGCTCGAACATGGAGGGCATGCGCGCGGTGTTGTAGACGATGATGTCGCGGCCCTTCACGTCCTCGAGCGCCTCGACCACGGCGCGCTGCTTTGCGCGGATGTCCATCAGGCGTAGAGCCGGTGGCGCGCGATATAGTTCGCCACCGCCGGCGGGACGAGGCCGTCGAGGCGCTCGCCGCGCTTCGCTCTTGCGCGGATCTCGCTCGCCGAAATGGGCGTGGGATCCATTGGGATGAGCTCTGGCTTGTCTTTCAGCTCGATTCCGGGGCGGACGAACACGCCGATCCGGGCGAGGCGCCGGAGCTCGTCGGGACGATGCCAGGTGGCGAGCTTTTCGTACTGGTCGGCGCCCATGAGCAGGTAAAGCTCCGCGTCGCCGAGCTCGCTGCGCAGCGCGCGAAGCGTGTCGAGCGTATAGCCGGTCGCTTCCGGGCGAAGCTCGCGCTCGTCCACACCGAGCCGCGGGTCATCCTGGATCGCGAGGCGCAGCATCGTCGCCCGATCGCGCCCGGGGGTCGCGGAAGGTGGCCGGTAGCGCGTGTGCCCCGTCGGGATGAAAAGCACGTGGTCGAGCTTCAGGTGATCGAGCGCGGCGCGCGCCATCGCGAGGTGCGCGTTGTGGACCGGATCGAAGGTGCCGCCGAGGATCCCGATAGCATCCACTAAGCGCGGATCTCTCCGTGGCCGAGCACCACGAACTTCTGCGTGGTGAGGCCCTCCAGCCCGACCGGACCGCGCGCGTGCAGCTTGTCGGTCGAAATTCCGATCTCGGCGCCCAGGCCGTATTCGTAGCCGTCGGCGAAGCGCGTGGAGGCGTTCCACATCACGGAGCTCGAGTCTACCTCGCGCAGGAAGCGCTCGGCGCGCGCGCGGTCGTTGGTCACGATCGCATCGGTGTGCTGCGAGCCGTACTTCGCGATGTGCTCGATCGCCTCGTCGAGGCCTTTCACCACCCGGATGGAGACGATCGGCGCGAGCCACTCGGTGTAGTAGTCGTTTTCGCTTGCCTTCTTGCCGCGAACGTATTGAAGGGCGGTGTCGTCGGCGCGCATCTCCACGCCTTTGCTTTCAAAAATTCGTCCGATTGTGGGCAGCACGGTCCGGGCAATGCCCTCTGCCACGAGCAGCGTCTCCATGGTGTTGCAGGTGCCATAGCGCTGCGTCTTCGCGTTGTCCGCGATCTTCACCGCCATCTCGGGGTCGGCGCCGTCGTCGACGTACACGTGGCACACGCCGTCGAGGTGCTTGATCATCGGAATGCGCGACTCGCGCGCGAGGCGCTCGATGAGGTCCTTGCCGCCGCGCGGCACGACGATGTCGATGTACTCGCGCAGCGTGATGAGCTCGCCGACCGCCGCCCGATCGATGGTCTCGACGAGCTGCACCGCGGCCTCGGGCAGCCCGGCGCTTTTCAGGCCGGCGCGCACGCAGGCGGCGATGGCGCGGTTGGACTCCAGCGCCTCCGAGCCGCCGCGCAGGATGGCGGCATTGCCCGATTTCACGCACAACGCGGCGGCGTCGGCGGTCACGTTGGGACGCGACTCGTAGATGATGGCGATCACCCCGATCGGCACCCGCATGCGCGCTACTTCAATGCCGGTCGGGCGCTTTACGCGCTCTGAGATCGCGCCTACCGGATCCTCGAGGCTCGCCACCTGCTCGACGCCTTCGGCCATCTGCTCCACGAGCCCGGGTGTCAGGGTGAGGCGATCGACGAACGCGGCGTCGTGCTTTGCGCTCGCGCTCGACACGTCCGTGCGGTTGGCCTCCAGGATGCGCCCCGCGCGGGACCGAAGCTCCGTCGCCATCGCCGCAAGGGCGAGGTTTTTCACCTGGGTGGTTGCGCGCGCGAGGTCCCGCGACGCCTCCCGCGCCTGCCGGCCGAGCTGCCGCATCTCTTCCCGGAGGTCCATCGCCGAATGTTAACCCTCGAGCGGTGTAGTCGAGGGTTAACCCTCGAGGGTCTGACGGAGCTTCACGAGCTCGTCCCAGGGCTCGCCCGGCCCGACCCCCTTGATGGCGCGGTCGACGCCCGCGGCGTGGACGAGCGCACGTTGCACCGCGGCCGGTGCCACGCGTGCGGCCGCCGCCTTCATCGGCCGCTGGCGCGGGCCCCAGACCCGGTTCTCCCGCAGGAGATCCTCGAGCGGACGGCCGGCCGCCGCGCCCGCCAGGATCCGGCCGAGGGCGAAGAGCTCCTCGCTCAGCGCCCACAGGACCAGGCTGGCGGCTTCGCCTTCGCTCTTCAGGCCGTCGATGACGCGCACGTAGCGCGCCGCGTCGCCGGCGAGCAACGCCTCGCCGGCGCTATAGGCGTCATAGCGCGCCACGTTCGCGACCGCTTCCCGCACCGTCTCCAGGGCGAGCTCGCCCTCGGGCGCGAGGAGGGCCAGCTTCTGCACCTCCTGGTGCGCCGCGAGCAGGTTTCCCTCGACCCGGCCGGCGAGGAACTCGAGCGCCTCGCGCGGCGCGCGCTGGCGCTGGCGGCCGAGACGTTCCGCGATCCACGACGCGAGCCGCGAGCGCTCGATCGGCCAGACCTCCACCACCACGCCGGCGCGCGAGAGCGCGCCGAACCAGGCGCTCGACTGGCTCATGCGATCGAGGCGCGGCAGCGAGACGAGCAGGAGCACCTCCGGGCTGGGACGCTCGCAATACTGCACGAGCGCGTCGCTCCCCTGCGCGCCCGGCTTGCCCGTGGCGAGGCGCAGCTCGACGATCTTCTTCCCGCCGAAGAGCGAAAGGCTGGCGAGCGCGTGCCCGAGCTCGCTCCAGTCGAAGCTCCTGCCGGGCTCGAACACCTCGCGCTCGGTGAAGCCCTGCCCGCGCGCCGCGGCGCGCACGGCATCGGCGGCTTCCAGCGCGATCAGGGGCTCGTCGCCGTGAATGATGTAGATGCCCGCAAG
>Ga0247825_10001874_pt1 | contig 13918 bp, 9 predicted proteins | sample 13C_Vanillin_Day_FD_194413 | JGI IMG/M metagenome (GOLD analysis project Ga0247825, IMG submission 194413) | Soil microbial communities from agricultural site in Penn Yan, New York, United States - 13C_Vanillin_Day48 | ecosystem: Environmental > Terrestrial > Soil > Agricultural land | place...
AAAAAAATATACGGATGATTGCCGTAAATCGCCGGCCGGACATCGGCGCTGCGCCAGGACGAAGGGCCGGCCCGGTCCGTCCTAGTCTTCCCGGCCCGCCTTGGTCCACGGCGCGACCTGCGTCTCGACGAAGCGCAGCAGCGCGGTCAGCGTGACGCCGAGCAGGCCGAGCGTGACGATCGGCACGAACATCCGGTCGACCTGGAACGTGCTGGCCGTGCGCACGATCAGATAGCCGATGCCGGAGATCGCCGTGTAGAGATCGGCCAGCACCATGCCGATCATGCCGCGCCCCACCGCGAGGCGGATGCCGGTGACGATGAAGGGCAGCGCGCCGGGCAGCACGATGTTGGCCCACAGCTGCCGCTCGGAGCAGCGGAACGCGCGGCCGACTTCGAGCAGCTTCGGGTCCACCGACTTCACGCCCTGGTAGGTGTTGATCACCATTGGGAAGAAGCCGAACAGGAACAGGATGATCACCTTCGCGGTGGTCTCGTAGCCGGCCCACAGCACGATCAGCGGCACCAGCGCCACCGACGGGATCGAGTAGAGGAACGTGATGTAGACCGTGAGCCCCACGTCCATGATGCGGAAGCGCGCCAGCATGAGGCCGAGCAGCGTGCCGAACGCGATGGCCAGTGAAAGGCCCATCAACAACACAAGGAGGCTCGGCCACAGCGATGCCCAGAGCTCGCCGGTGCGGATCATGTCGACGGCGGCGACCGCGACCTTCCACGGCGAGGTGAACAGCACCGGGTCGACGTTCATCGCCGCGATCTGCCAGAGCGTCAGGAAGATCGCGAGCGAAACGAGGCGGATGACCAGGTTCTGGATCGCCGCCTTCCGCCTCCGCGCGGACGCGACCTGCTCGGCGCGCTTCTGGTCGCCGGCGATGTCGGCCTGCAGCCCGGCGGCCGATGCGCCGGTGTGCTCGACGGTGCTCATGCGGCGTTCCTGCGGCCTCCCGGGGATCGCACGTGCCGCAGCGCCGGGCGGTTGTTCCGCCTCTGTGCAGCCCGGCCGGCCGGCCGGAACGCGAACCCGCCTCTGGCTTACAGCAGGAAGTCGGTCGCTTGCAATGCGACGCTGCCGCTCAGCAGGATCTGGAAGTCTGCCTTGCCGTTGCCGTCCACGTCGCCCGATACCAGCGTCTTGTCGCCGAACGCCTTCGCTTGCAGCTCGCCGGCCGTGTGCGTGAACGCGCCCGCGCCGATGTAGGTGAATGCCTGGTCGCTGGCCGTTCCCGCGTCTGCGTCGATCGCCGTGACGTCGATCTGGTCGCTGCCGATCAGGAAATCCTTGATCAGGTCGCGCCCGCCGCCCGTCACGCTGTCCGACAGCGCGCCGATCACGAAGCGGTCCGCCCCGTCGCCGCCGGTCATCACGTCGCGGCTCGCGCCGCCGATCAGCGTGTCGTCGCCGGCTCCGCCGACCAGCCTGTCCTTGCCCTCGTCGCCGTAGAGCGTGTCGTTGCCGCCTCCGCCCCTGACGATGTCGTTTCCGCCGAGGCCATGAAGGATGTCGTCGTGTCCAAGCCCGGCGATCGTGTCCTGCTCGCCGGTCGGGAGCGGCTGGCCCGCCGGCGCAACGCCGGCGTCGACGGTATCGGCCGCAGAGGTGCCGACGATCGTCGCGCCAAGCACGTCGGCGAGATGGACCGTGACGAGTTGCGACGACGTATGGACGCCGTCGAATGCGCTGACCTCGACCTGGTAGGTGAGGGGATCGACCTCGAAGTCCTTGGCTGCGTTGAACACCAGGTCGCCATCGACGATCTCGAACAAGGATGCATCGAGACCGCCGGTGATCGTGAAGATCGCCGGATTGGTGCCGAGCGAGTCCGGGTCGGTGGACGTCAACTCCGCTACGAACGTGGAGTTTTCGGCGGCGGTCTGATCCGCCGCCGTGGTGATCAGCGGTGCTGCGTCGTTGGTGTCGGTGAGATTGACCGTGATGGTCTTCGATGAGGTGTTGGCGCCGTCCGAGGCTGTCACCTTGACCTCGTAGGTGTGCGGATCGACCTCGAAGTCCTTGGCTGCCTTGAACAGCAGGTCGCCATCGACGATCTCGAATAACGATGCGTCGAGACCGCCGGTGATCGTGAAGATTGCCGGATTGGTGCCCACCGGGTCCGGGTCGGTGGACGTCAGCTCCGCCACCAGCGTCGAGTTTTCGGCGACGGTCTGATCCGCCGCCGTGGTGATCACCGGTGCCACGGCGTTCGTCGCAGCAACGTCGATCATGAACGACGACGTCAAGCTGAGCTCGCCGGCACTGTCGCTCGCCCGCACTACGATGCCGTAAGCGTGGCCGGGCGCTGTCTCGTAGTCGATCTTGCTGGCATCGGCCACGCTGACCACGCCCGTCACCGGATCGATCTGGAACGCGCCGTTGGCGGAGTCGGTCAGGGAATAGGTCAGGGTGCGGCCGATCGTGCCGGTCGACGTCGCGGTGATCCCGACCGCCGTGCCGGCCGCTGCGCCTTCCGCGATGCGGTTCACCGTGCCGTCGCCATCGGCCGGCGCCGATGGCGGCGTGGCGTGGCCGAATATCACGTAGCTCACGCCTGAATTGACGCCGTTGGCGTCGGCGTATGGAGCGCCGACGATCAGGTCGGCGAAGCCGTCACCGTTGACGTCGCCCGCCGAGGAAACCGACCAGCCGCTTCTGCCATCCAGTTCCACGCCGCTGATCTTGAAGCCGGCGCTGCCGTCGAGGCTCGACAGGTTGATGTTCGAGGCGAAGCCGGACGCCTTGCCGAACACCACGTAGGTTGCGCCCTTGTCGGTGCCGCCGTTGGGGTCGGCGAAAGGCGCGCCGACGATCAGGTCGGCAAAGCCGTCGCCGTTGACGTCGCCGGCCGCCGCGACCGAGGCACCGCTCCCGTCGAACGCTGCACCGCTGAGCTTGAAACCGGTGGTGCCGTCGAGGCTCGACAAGGCGATGTTTGAGGCAAAGCCGGACGCCTTGCCGAACACCACGTAGCTCGCGCCCGAACCGTTGCCGTTGGGGGTGGCGTCTCGGGCGCCAATGATCAGGTCGTCGAAGCCGTCGCCGTTGACGTCGCCGGCCGAGGCGACCGACCGGCCGCTCCGATCGTTTGCCGCCGCGCCGCTGAGCTTGAAACCGGTGGTGCCGTTGAGGCTCGACAAGTCGATGTTTGAGGCAAAGCCGGATGCCTTGCCGAACACCACGTAGCTTGCGCCCGAACTGTTGCCGTTCGGATCGGCGTCGTAAGCCCCGACGATCAAGTCGGCAAAGCCGTCGCCGTTGACGTCGCCGGCCGAAGCGACCGACCGGCCGCTCTTGTCGTATGCCGCCGCGCCGCTGAGCTTGAAACCGGTGGTGCCGTTGAGGCTCGACAGCCCGATGTTTGAGGCAAAGCCTCCGGCCTTACCGAACACCACGTAGCTGGCGCCGGACTCGCTGCCGTGCGGGCTGGCATGTCGCGCGCCGACGATCAGGTCGTCAAAGCCATCGCCGTTGACGTCGCCGGCCGAGGCCACCGACTTGCCGCTTCGGTCGAGCGATGCCGCGCCGCTGAGCCTGAAGCCGGTGTTGCCGTCCAAGCTCGACAGGTTGATGTTTGAGGCAAAGCCGCCGGTCTTGCCGAACACCACGTAGCTCGCGCCCGAAGCGAGGCCGGGCGCGTCGGTGTAGGGGGCGCCAATGATCAGGTCGTCGAGTCCGTCACCGTTGACGTCGCCCGCCGAGTCGACGGACCAGCCGGCCCGATTGCCTCCTACCGTCGTCGCTGTCGTGCCGCTGAGCTTGAAACCGGTGGTGCCGTTGAGGCTCGACAGGTTGATGTTTGAGGCAAACCCTCCGGCCTTGCCGAACACCACGTAGCTCGCGCTGCCATATCTGGCGCCGATGATCACGTCGGCAAAACCGTCGCCGTTGATATCGCCCGCCGAAGCGACCGAGTAGCCGCTGGTATCGCTCGCCGCCGCGCCGAGGAGTCGGAAGCCGTTGCTGCCGTTGAGGCTCGACAGATTGGTGTTGGCCGGAAACAGCGGCATCGTCATTCCCCCCAGTCGCACCGCGTACACAAAAAAAGCCGCCGCTTTCTGTTGGCTCGGAGGCCCGGCGGCTGGCGGGTATTTTTTACACTATGTTAACGATGACAACCAGAGAGAGTATTGGTCCCGGCGTCGAAAAAGCTCTTGAAAAATGCCGCCGGCCAGCTTCAACAAATACCAGCGAAAGATTGTGAATAGGCGGGCCGTCGCGGCTGCGCGCAGGATGTGGCGTCGTTGCCGTTGCCGCCCTGGAGCGTATCGCAAATGTAAAATCGGCGCGTGCGCTGACGCTCAGGCCACTTCCCTTGGCGTCCTGGTCTGCTGCGGTCGCGCCGTGTGCAACTGCTTCCAGATATGCGCGCGCATCTCGCCGAACCGCGGATCGGCGCGCAGCGCGTTGGCGTCGCGCGGATGGCCGAACGGCACGTCGAGCATCTCCTTGATGCGGCCGGGCCGCGCGCTCATCACCGCGATGCGATCGCCCAGGAGAATCGCCTCGTCGATCGAGTGGGTGATGAACACCATGGTCTTGCGCTCTTCCGGGCGCTCCATGAGCTGCAGCAATTCCTCCTGCAGGATCTCGCGGGTCTGCGCGTCGAGCGCCGCGAACGGCTCGTCCATCAGCAGCACCGAAGGATTCATCGCCAGCGCCCGCACCAGGCCGACGCGCTGCTGCATGCCGCCGGAGAGCTGATACGGGTAGTGCTTCTCGAAGCCGGTCAGGCCGACGAGTTCGAGATAGTGCATCACCCGCTCCTTGATGGTCGCGGTGGATGCGCCGGACATCGCGAGCCCGAACGCCGCATTGTCGTACACGGTCTTCCACGGCAGCAGGCCGAAATGCTGGAACACCATGGCGACGCCGTCCGGCGGTCCGTTCACCGGCTTGCCGTGCACCGAGAGCGTGCCGGTGCTGAGCTCGGTAAGGCCGGCGATGCAGCGCAGCAGCGTGGTCTTGCCGCAGCCGCTCGGGCCCACGATGCACAGGATCTCGTCGCGCTTGACGTCGAGCGTGAGCTGGCGGAACGCCACCACCGTGCCGTCGAGGAACAGCTTGCTCGCGCCGTCGGCGACGATGACCGGTTCTGCCACGGTTCGCTCCCTTGCGGCTGTCGGCTTCACATCGACGCGGCCATCATGGCGATTGTTCGCCATCGCGCTCGCGGCTGCAAGTGCAGCGAGTGGGCGCTTTTGGTCGTTGAAGCAGGCGCGCTCTCACTCCGTCATCCTTCGAGGCTCGGCGCGATGCGCCGAGCACCTCAGGATGACGGGGAGAGACCGTGCAAAAGGCAGCAGCCTGGAGCGATGGCCCTGCCCGCCGTGAGCCGCGGGGTTGACTCCAATCCTATAGGAATTTAAGGGTGTTCTGTCTTTGTTCTTTCATTGCGCCGTCGATCGATCGCGGCACCCTGAGAGGAGCAAGGATGCGGTGCCCGACAATGGCATCGCGGTGGAGCGCCGGGAGGCGCCGGGCCCTACGTCACTGGGCCCGCGCGCCCGAAAGCGGCAACCCCTGGTAACAGGGGACCTGCCGTGGCGCGCGCCGAACCCCGGCTTTGGGTTCGGCAACCGGCGGCGATCCGCCGGTGGCGCCTCCCGGCGCTCCATCCCCCTGTGGGGGAAACGGAAAAAGGGGAACGGCGGGCCGGCCCGGGCGCCCGAATTCAAAGCCAGGGTTCGCGAACTTATGGCCGGATGCGAACAAGTGAGGTCGCTGCGAGCGATATGCGCACTTTTGTGCAACGTCGGCGGGTTTCACCCTCCCCTGGAGGGGGAGGGTCGACTGCCGGAGCGAAGCGTAGGCAGTCGGGGAGGGGTGATCTCTCGCGACCAAGCTCACCCCACCCCGTCGAGCAACACGCCATCAGCGCGCTCACGCGCGTCTTCGACGCGCTATGCGCGCCGCTCGCCGACCCTCCCCCTCCAGGGGAGGGTGGAGACCGCCCGTGTTGCCGATGAATCAACTGAGGCGTTCAACGCCCCGCGGCGTAGCCCTGCATGCCGCGCGGATTGGCCGCTGCCTTTCGCCGCGGGCCGTCCTTCGACGCGGCGGTGAGCCGGCCTTCCGACCATTCGGGCTCGACCTCCAGGATGTGCCCGCGTTTCGCAAGCTCGTCGCGGGTTTCCTTCGGCACGCGCTTCTCGATCTGCAGCACGCCCGGCCGCGACGTGCGCGGCCAGAACGAGATCGGGAAATGCTCGGAGTGCCAGGCCGGCGCGTCGATCGCTTCCTGCAGGTTCATGCCCGCATGCACGTGGCGCAGGAAGAACTGCGTGATCCACTGGTCCTGCTGGTCGCCGCCCGGCGAGCCCCAGGCGAGATACGCGTCGCCGTCGCGCAGCGCCATGGTCGGCGACAGCGTGGTGCGCGGCCGCTTGCCGGGCGCGAGCGAGGCCGGATGGCCTTCTTCCAGCCAGAACATCTGCCCGCGGGTGCCGAGGCAGAAGCCGAGCTCGGGGATGACCGGCGAGGATTGCAGCCAGCCGCCCGACGGGGTCGCCGTCACCATGTTGCCGGCCTTGTCGACGATATCGAAGTGCACGGTGTCGCCGACCACTTCGCCCATGCGCCCCACCGTGGGTTCGCCCGCCCCCATCCCGGCGATGAGCCTGGCGCCGGGCTTGAGCTTGACGATGGCGCCGAAGCCTTCCACCGAGCCGGGTCGCAGCTCCATCGAGGCCTTGTCGGTGACGAGCTTGCGGCGCTCGGCGTTGTAGGCGTCGCTCAAGAGCGTCTGGAACGGCACATCGACGAACTTCGGATCGCCGTAGAACTTCTCGCGGTCGGCATAAGCAAGCTTCGAGCATTCCACCACGAGATGGATGAAGTCCGGCCCGACCACATCCATGCCGTCGAGGCTGAAGCCCTTGAGCAGCGCGAGCTGCTGCAATGTCACCGGCCCCTGGCTCCACGGCGCCTTGCAGACGGTGTAGCGGCCGTAGTCGTAGGTGAGCGGCGCTTCGATCTGCGCCTGCCACTTCGCCATGTCCGCACCGGTGAGCACGCCGGAATGCGGCGTGCCGCTGGTGTCCATCACCTTCTGGGTGCGGCAGAACTTGTCGATGGCTTGCGCGACGAAGCCCTGCGACCAGACCTTTCGCGCCTTCTCGATCTGCGCGACGCGGTCGGCGCCGGCGCTCTCGGCTTCCTTGAGCACGCGCGTGTAGGTGGCAGCCAGCGTCTTGTTGGTGAACAGCTTGCCGGTTTCGGCGGGCCTGCCGTCCCGGAAATAGATCGCAGCCGACGTCGGCCAGTGATCGCGGAACAGCTTCTCGACCGTGCGGATGGTGGCGTTGGCGCGCTCGACCAGCGGATGGCCGTGCTCCGCATACGAGATCGCGGGCGTCAGCACGTCGGCCAGCTTCATGGTGCCGTAGTCGCGCAGCAGGATCATCCACGAGTCGAACATGCCGGGGATGCAGGCCGCGAGCAGGCCGGTGCCCGGCACCATGTCGAGCCCTTCACTTTTGTAGTGCTCGATGGTCGCGCCGGCCGGGGCGGGGCCCTGGCCGCAGATGATCTCCGGCTTGCCCTTCTTCACGTCATAGAGAATGACCGGCACGTCGCCGCCGGGACCGTTCAGGTGCGGCTCGACCACCTGCAGCGTGAACGCGGTCGCGACCGCGGCGTCGAAGGCGTTGCCGCCGCGCTCCAGCGTGCCCATGCCGACCGCGGTGGCGATCCAGTGGGTCGAGGTGACGACGCCGAACGTGCCGTCGATCTCGGGCCGCGTGGTGAAGGGATTGGGATTGATATTGCCTGCCATGGGAGCCGAAGGTCCTTGTTTGCAGGCACCATAGCACGACCGCTCCTGCCTGTGTCCCACGCGCGTCCCACCCACACCTGCGAAGGAGACGTGCGCGTGGCGCATCGCCGGCCACTTGTCCCACCGGATCGCCGACCGGATAATCGCCGGAACAGAAAAACCGACGGGAGGATTGCATGCTGCGAGGAGCGCAAAGCCATTGGCGCCTGAGTGCGGCGGCCGGCGTTCTGCTGGCGAGCCTGGTCGCGCCGATGAGTGCCGCGGCGCAATCCTATCCGTCGGGGCCGGTGAAGGTGATCGTGCCGTTCGGCGCGGGCGGGGCGACCGACATCCTGGCGCGGATATTTTCCGAACGTTTGCAGCAGGGGCTCGGCCAGTCTTTCACGGTCGAGAACCGCGGCGGCGCGGCGGGCCAGATCGCGGCCGCGGCGGTGGCCCGCATGCCCAATGACGGCTCGACCGTCATGTTCACGACCGCCGCGCCGATCACCATCGCGCCGCTGATGAACGAGAAGGTCAACTACGACCCGCGCCGGGACATCGTGCCGATCGCCGTGGTCGCGGTGCAGCCGGTCTGGCTCGTGGTCAACGCGGCGTCGCCGCTGAAGTCCGCGGCCGACATCGTGCAGAAGGCAAAGGAAACGCCCGGCAAGCTCACCTACGGCACCTCGGGCGTCGGCACCGAACTGCATCTCGCGGCCGAGGCGCTGTCGCGCTCCGCCGGCATCCAGATGGTGCACGTGCCGTTCCGCGGCGGCGGCGACGTCATCACTGCGGTGATGGGACAGCAGGTCGATTTCGCGGCGCTGAGCACCGCGTCGATCGCAGGCGCCTTGCGGCAAGGCACGCTCCGCGCGCTCGCGGTGTCGTCGCCGCAGCGCATGGCGGACTTTCCCGGCGTGCCGACCTTCGCGGAGATCGGCCACGCCAAGGCCACCATGCTGCCGTGGTGGGGCATGATGGCGCCGGCCGGCACGCCGCAGCCGGTGATCGCGCGGCTCACGCAGGAACTGGAAAAGGCAACGAAGGACGATGTCGTACGCGAGCGGATGAAGGCGACCTTCGTGCAGATCGACTTTGCCGGACCGCAGGAGTTCGCGCGCCGGATCGAGGCCGAGACGACGCTCTACGGCGATATCATCCGCTCAGCCAACATCAAGTTTGGACAGTGACATGAAACGCAGCTCCGACCGTATCCGCACCACCCACGCCGGACGCCTGCCGACCCCGCCGGGATGCGAGGGCCTGCCGGTGCGGCTGTTCCGCGGCGAAAGGGTCGAGCCGGCGGTGATCGACGCAGGGATCGATCAGGTGGTGCGCCAGCAGCTCGATCGCGGCATCGACTGCATCGGCGACGGCGAGTTCTGGAAGGCGCGCAACCTCGCCTACCTCAGCCGTCACTTCACCGGCATCGCGACGCGGCCGCTGAAGCCCGGCGAGCCGCCGTCGACGCGGGTGTTCACCCGCGAGCGCGACGAGTTCGTGCAGTTCTACAAGGACCTCGACGCCACCGGCACGATCTTCCACGTGCCCGGCGAGAAGCCGATGCCGCCCGAGCGCGAGCGCGCGATCGTCACCGGTCCGATCAGGATGAAAAGCAGCGAGGCCTTGGCGCAGGAGCTCGACACGTTCAAGGCCGCGATCGCGCGGGCAGGGCGGCCGGTGGACGAAAGCTTCTTCTGCGTGATTGCGCCCGGCTGGCTCGATCACTTCATCTTCAACGAGCACTACAAGAACGACGAGGAGTATGTGTTCGCGCTCGCCGAGGCGTTGCGCGAGGAATATCTCGCGGTGGTGAAGGCGGGCTTCGTCCTGCAGATCGACGATCCCGGCCTGCCGGACTGGTGGGACATGATCAAGCCGGCGATGAGCGTCGAGGACTACATCGGCAAGTTCGCGAAACTCAGGATCGATGCGCTGAACCATGCGCTGCGGGGCATCCCCGAGGACCGCGTCCGCTATCATTTGTGCTGGGGAAGCTGGCACGGGCCGCACACCCACGATCTGGCGTTCGAGCACATCATCAAGCTGATGCTCGAGGTGAAGGCGCAATGCTATTCGTTCGAAGCGGCGAACGTGCGTCACGAGCACGAGTGGAGGCTCTGGGAGACCACCAAGCTGCCGGATGGCAAGATGATCCTGCCGGGTGTGGTCAGCCACTCCACCAACCTGATCGAGCATCCCGACCTGATCGCCGACCGCATCATGCGCTTCGCCAAGCTGGTCGGCCGCGAGAACGTCATCGCCGGCACCGACTGCGGCCTCGGCGGACGCGTGCACGCCGAAATCGCCTGGGCCAAGCTCGGCGCGCTGGCCGAAGGCGCGAAGCTCGCGTCGAAGAGATTGTGGAGTTGAAAACAGTTTAGTGGTGAAACAGGCTCACTCTCACCCCGTCATCCTGAGGTGCGAGCGAAGCGAGCCTCGAAGGATGCGGCCCGGGTCGGGGCCGCACCCTTCGAGGCTCGGCGCTATGCGCCGAGCACCTCAGGGTGACGGTGAGAGAGTGGTGCAAGCTGGAAGGTTACCGCCCCGTGCGCGCCAGCGAATTCACCCAGCCGACCATGCGCGACTTCGCGTTGTCGATGTCCTTCTTCGAGAAGAAGTCCTCCGGCTTCACCTTGTCGATCGGATACACCGGCCGCAGGAAATCCTCCTCGAAGCCGAACGGCACCGTCGCATCGATGCCGAGCCCGCCCTCGAACCGCGTGTTCGACGCGGTCCACTGCTGGCCGCCCGCGGTCATGCGCTCGGCCGGCATGAAGGTCTGGCCGCGTCCGCCGGGGATCGGGTTGAGCAGGTCGGTCTGCGGATTGACGCGCGTGGTCAGGCACCACATCACGTCGTCCATCGAATAGGGATCGACATCCTCGCTCACCGCGATCGCAAGCCGCATGCCCTGCGAGCACGACAGCACAGCGCCCAGGAAGTTGCGCTGCCAGCCTTCGTCGATCTGGTTGCGCTTTTTCACCTGGATGACGCAGCCGCCCCAGTCGGTCATCGAGTAGGGAATCACCACGTCCTGCACGATGCCGGGCTGCAGCCGGTTGCACAATTCGAAGATCGTCGCCTCGCGGACGGTGGTGTCGATGTTGTGCTCGTCGAGCATGTGGACGCCGAGCGCGAACACGATCGGCTTGCTCGCGGGCTTGCGCATCGTCACGGCGGTGACGTGGAACGTCGGCGCCTTGTAGGCCTTGCCCATGTAGCCGGCCCATTCCGGATGGAAATGGTGGCGGCCCTGCACGCCGGAGTCCTCCGACTCCTTGGTTTCGAAGCGGCGGTCGCGCGGATGCACGTAGCCTTCCAGCACGATCTCGGAGTCCGCGATCGCCATCGCGTCGACGGTGCGCGCCTTGACCAGGCGGATCGGCGCGCCCTGCACCGCGCCGGCGATGCCGATCTCGTCGCAGCCCTGCGGCATGATCGCGTAGCCGAACGCCGCGCCGGCGAGCAGCGTGCAGGCCGGCGGCACGCCGAAGCACATGGTGATCGGAACCGGCTGGTCCTCCTTGTAGTGCTTGTTGACCACCTGCCACATGTGCGAGCCGGGCGAGATCTGGAACGTGCCGACGTTGCCCCAGCGGAAGTTCATGCGGTTGTAGCCGAGGTCGGAGCCGCCATCGAAATACTGGCCGGTGACGCAGCGGATGCCCGAGCCGACCGTGTGCTCCGGCTCGTAGGTCGTGTGCCGGATCGGCACCATGTAGTCGTTGACCTGTTTCGGGTCCTTGATCACGACCTCCTGGCAGGGCGCGACGCTCTGTATCACCTCCTGCGGCTTGATCGGATGCGACAGCGCGTGGGCGAGCTTGCGGGTGCGGTCGGTGTCGTCCTTCCAGCCGAACATCTTGTTGATGACGTTCATGTCGCCGAACAGGTTGGTGACGAGGCGGTGGTTCGGCTTGCCCTTCACCTTGTTGAACAGCATCGGGCAGGCGCCATCGAGGTGCTTTTGCAGGCCGGTCACCTCGAGGTCGGGATCGACCGGCTTGTCGCTCTCGATCAGGTCGCCTTCGGCCCGGAGCCAGTCCAGCGTGTCGCGCAGGCTGGTCGGCCTCTGCACGACCTTCAGCTCTTTCTTGCGAACGGCCTTTTGCATCGCGTGGCGCTCCTGATGGCGGATCGCGGCGGCCCGCGCCGCATCGTCCGTCCGGTATCTTTGCCTAGATTTCCAAGTACTATTCGCGACCGCGCCGCGGCCTGTCAACGCGGCCCGGCCGCGCGTTCGAGACAAGGAGTTGCATGGCAACCCGACGAAAATCCGATGGCGGCGACAGCGGCCCAAATGCCGGACCACGCCATTACACCATCGATTTTTCGCTGGGCGGCAGCCTCGGCTATCTGGTCCGCGACGCCAACCGGGCGTTCCAGCGGCTGCTGGAAAAGCGGATCTCGCCCCACGGCGTCACCCGCGGCCAATGGTATTTTTTGCGCGTGCTGTGGGAAGAGGACGGCCTTTCACAACGTGAGCTCAGCGTGCGGGTCGGCATGATGGAACCGACCACGGTGATCGCGCTGCGCAGCATGGAAAAGGCAGGCCTGGTGCGCCGCTCGCGCAGTGTGTTCGACCGCCGGGTGACGCGGGTGCATCTCACCGCCAAGGCGAGGCGGCTGCGCGCGCGGCTCTTGCAGATCTCGCAAGGCGTGAACGACCAGGGCGCGGAGGGAATCGATCCGGCGGACCTGATCCAGTTCCGCCGCGTGATTGCGCGGATGACGAAGAATCTCGACCGCATCGAGCAGTAGTGCACGATGTCATTCCGGGGCGCTCGCGCAAGCGAGCGAACCCGGAATCCAGAGCCACAACGGAACCGGCTTTTTGCCTCTGGATTCCGGGCTCGCGTGCCGCCAGCGCGTTTACGCGCGTCTTCGACGCGCTATGGCACGCGCCCCGGAATGACAGCGGACTACGCGATCTTTTCGCCGGGCGCGAAGCAGTAGAGTTCGGCCGGATTGTCGACCAGCACGCGGACACGGGTTTTCGCGTCCGGAATCCAGCGCTCCATCAGGTCGGCCATGTCGCCGTCGTTCGCCATGCGCTTCTTCTTCATGACGTGCGGCCAGTCGGTGCCCCAGACCAGGCGCTGCGGCGCGGCGGCGACAAGCGCCTGGGCCGCGGCATCGACGTCGTCATAGGGCACGTCGGCGGTGGCGGTGATGCGGTAGGGACCGGTGAGCTTGATCCAGCAGCGGCCCTTGTCGATCAGCCGGAGCATGTCGGCGAAGGCCTGGTGCCCGGTCCATTGCCGCGCGCCCGACTTCGGATAGCCGAGATGGCCGAGCACGATCGGAACCGGAATATCCGCCATGACGCCGGCGAAATCCTTCGCCTCGTCGACATTCACCAGAAGCTCGATATGCCAGCCGAACGGCGCGACGCGTTTGGCGACATCGCGCAGCATCGCCGCCGGCACCACGTTCTTGTCCTCGCGGCGGTCGACCACGTTGAAGCGCAATCCGCGCACGCCCGCGTCGTGAAGCTTTTTGATCTCCGGCTCGGAAATCGCAGGGTCAGTCACGGCGACGGCGCGGACGCCCGGGCCGAGCTGCCGCATCGCATCCAGCATCGCGGTGTTGTCGGTGCCGTAGACGCTCGGCTGCACCAGCACCGCGCGCTCGACACCGAGTGCCGCGAGAAGGTCGCGGTAGTCCTGGCAGGTCGAATCGGGCGGCGTGTAGATGCGCTCCCTGGCATAAGGAAACCGCGCCGCGGGTCCCATGACATGCGCATGGGTGTCGCAGGAGAGGGCCGGGAACGGCGTTCGCGGCGGGTGCGGATGGCGGTCGGGCGGCGCGCAAAGCGGCGCGTACTCGGGAACCGGTTCGGCCATCAGTCGATCTGCGCGCCCGAGGCCTTCACCACCGCGGTCCACTTCGGAATTTCCGACTTGATGTAGTCGGCGAATTCCCTGGGCGAATTGCCGATGATGTCGACGCCGAGGTCGCGCAGCGCCCGCTGCGTCGCCGGATCCTTGAGCGCTTCCGAGGTGGCGATATGCAGTGCGTCGATGATCTCCTTGGGCGTTCCGGCCGGCGCAACGAGGCCGTGCCAGGTGGTGGCGTCGAAACCCTTGATGCCCAGCTCGTCGATCGTCGGCAGGTCCGGCAGCAGCGCCGTGCGCGCGGGCG
>Ga0247825_10001875_pt1 | contig 13918 bp, 12 predicted proteins | sample 13C_Vanillin_Day_FD_194413 | JGI IMG/M metagenome (GOLD analysis project Ga0247825, IMG submission 194413) | Soil microbial communities from agricultural site in Penn Yan, New York, United States - 13C_Vanillin_Day48 | ecosystem: Environmental > Terrestrial > Soil > Agricultural land | place...
CATCACGCCCGCTCCGAAAACCTCCGCAAAGCCACCACCACACCCCGCCAACCGCTACAGTAATCACCGCTCACAGGTGGGCACATTCACCGAGCAAGTCTGAGCACTTTCGCCGAGCGTCGTCACTACTGGACCAGATCCGCAGTCCTCGCCCTCACCTGATCCCAACGAGCGCCCTCCGGGCAAACGTTTCTGCGGGGCCGCTATCTGTCGGCGGCCACTTGGACGGCAACAGGGTGAGGGCGGCCTGTCTGACGCGCAGAAGGGCGCCCTGATCGGTGCGGAGCACATGGTCAACCGCTGAGCTGGAGACGAGATCCCGTCTGGATCACCCGAGTGCGTCGTGGGATTAGTAGCCTGCCGGTCAACTGGAACCTCGCAGGACCTCGGAACCGGTGGTTACTCGCTGATATCGATCGCGAAGGAGGCGACAATGGTGTCCGGAGTAACGCCCTCCCAGTAGCTCCCCGAGCGGTGCAATGTCGAGAATGTCATGGTTGGTATGGCGGATCCTCTTTCTCCCTGTCTTGGCTACGTCTCTGCAAAGTGGCGCGGACCGTCTGAGGTCTGGTCTCCCTGTGAGAGATCGCCGAGGGCCTACGGAACGGGCGGGGAGTTCGTTCGCGGGTGGTGCGGGTATGTGCTCGACAGAATGCGTAACTCGTCTTGGGCGCAGTTTGATTCAGGGATAACCTGCCACAATCGCTCGATGAACCGGCGCTGTGTCATTCCGAAGTTCACGAGGATTTCCTCGTCGGGTACGCCACCATACGGTGCCCACATGGTGGCGAACTCGATGAGGCGCTCCGCGTCGACGTCGGGATAGTTGCGTTGGTGGTGGACTTTAATTCGAGCAGCGCGACGCCTCCGGCGCCGCAGGCGGTATTCATTAGAGTTCATGGGACTTCTCAAATCAGGACTGAGAGGAGCGTCGGGAGTGTGGTCTTCTTCCCGCAGCGAGCGATATAGCAGGTCTGCCAGTGGTTCTCGCCTTGGCTCACTAATCCGACGCCGCATTAGGCTATTCGTGGACATCGGCTGAGGCGTCCAGGGTCTGGATTCGAAGGGTGGCGGGCCTAGCTTTAGTCGTGCGATTCGACTCGGCCAGCCCGTCCCTTGATCAACGATGGCTTGAGAACTCTTGTTGTGCGCTCGCCGCCATGACTAACCACCTTGCATGGGCTCGTGCGACGGCGATATGCGTAAGGATTCGTTTGATCGATGGGGCGGAGAGGCGGGGTGAAATCACTCTGGCACACGCCAGCTGAACGGTGAGCAACTGCATCTGGAAGGCCTTCTGGTCTGCTGGGAGGAGCCGATCCGGGGCTTGGGATACTTTGTGAATTCAAGATCTGATGTCGCGTCCTGTATTGGGCGGACCGTCAGAAGTGTTCCAGCTATGGCCACTCACGGAGACCGCCGTCGATCTCAGCGCCGTCACGCCCAGCATTTGATCTCATGCCGGAGCCGCTAGTCGGGCATTGTGCGGAGGTATGGTATCAACCTGCTAGTAAGCGCATGTTCTGTTCTCTGGGTACATCATTTCTGCATCGACGGCACGCCTCGATCTTGAACGGCGCGGCGGTACCAGTACATCGCCAGCGCAAGGGCGAGGACGCTGAACCCGATGATCTCTTCCTTCCAGCCACCGTATCCGGTGAGTGCGGGATGTGTGGCCGCTACGAGTAGGAAGGTGAGGTTGACGAGCGTCAGGGCGATTGCGATGAGGTTCCAGATGCGCGGTAGCCGGAACTTGCGGTCGGGTGTGATGTCGGCGCGCCGGAGTAGGACGTAGCCACTCAGTGCGAACACCACTGCGATCATGTAGCCCAGATTTGATGCGAAAATGACTCCGAGAAGGTTCCCGATGAGCAAGACCAACCCTATGTTGATCACCAGGCCGACGGTCATGGCGCGCGCGGGGACATGCGCGCGATTGAGAATGCCGAGCTGTCGGATCGTCAGGCCGCTGCGCGCCATTCCGAACAATGCGCGTCCACTGTCTGCGGTGGCTACCGACATGAGGTTGAGCATGGCAAGACAGAGAACGACGATGGCCAAGCTGCCGGCCGAGCCGAAGAGGGCGTCGAACAGCACAACGTTAAATCCAAGTGGGTTGCTGGCAATTTCGGCTTCACCGACGGTTCCGGCGGCGACCAGGGGCATGAGGATGAAGATGGCCAGCGAGGACAGGCCAGCCGCGGTGAGAGCTTTGGGTACGTCGTGTCGGGGATCGCGGTATTCGGGGGTGAAGGTTGCGGCGATTTCGGTGCCGTACACGGTCCACCCCATGAGAAACAGCCATACACAGGCGACGACGAACGCAGGTGCATCGCTCGAATCCAGAGACCAGGTGAGATTCGAGAGGTTCAGCTTGCCCTGAATCAGGGAGGCTGCCAAGACCGCGACCATGACTGCGATCACCAGGGCGTTGACGACGTAGCTCACGCGCACTGCAGGTTTTATGCCAAATACGTTGAGCAACCAGACGATCGCGAGCGTTGCGACCGCAATGAGGTGTCCGAGGCCGAGTTCGAGAAATCCGAGCTCGAGCGTTCCCGAAGACGAAAACCATTGAGCTTGAACGAGTTCACCGATCACCAGCGCATTGGCCGCGAGTCCGAACGACCAACCTATCCAGTAGCCGGCCGCTGCGAGTGCGCCGATCGGACGGAAGATGTCCTTCCATGCTTCGAATGCGTATACCGCCACTCCGCCCGATCGGTCCGGGAACATCGACGACATCTCGGCGTAGAGAAAGTTCTGCAGGATGGCGATCATCGACGAGATCGCCAGCAGCGTAATCGCTGCCCACCCTCCGAGCGCCCCCGTCCAGTATCCGATGACGGCCAAGGCGCTGGCAGGAAGGGCGACGGCCAGTGACAGTGCGTCGCGCCAAGTCATGGTCGCTTCGAAGGACTCGTTGACCGAGTCCGTTCGGTTCGAAAGGGTGGACTCGTTATTCATGAACAAGGCCTCTCTAGTCTATTCGTCGGTAGTGCCTTAGGTGTAATACCTTAGGCGTTACGATCGGTTTTCGGTACCCTTTGGCGGGTAGAGAAGCGCTATCAATTTGTCCCACCTCTTGGCTCCCACTGTTTCCGCAAATGCCGCCGCTGCACTCGTTGGCATGCGACGGTAGACAGCGCCGCGAAGCAAGCTTCGCGGCGCTGTCTACGGTGTTCCTGATGTCGATGTGTTGGCGAGATGCCCAGGTATTCTCAGGTGAGGGCGTTGATATCGGGGTGAGACGAGGTGTAGTCCAGTGCCGATTCGAGTGCTAGGCCGAGAGCGAAGGCAGTGTGGTCCCGGTAGGGGGCTGTGACGATCTGTGTCCCGGTCGGTACGCCGTTGTCGGCGAATCCGGTGGGAATAGTGAGAACTGGGCAGCTGCTGAGAATGTTGAACGTGATCGCAGGGATAGCTTCGAGGTAGAAGTCCAATTCCTGGTCGGCAATTGTGATGCCGTGTCCGACATAGTCATCGCCCGCGCGAAAACCCCGCGTGGCCACCGCCGGGGTCAACACCGCGTCATAGGTGTCGAAGAGCGCTCCGATCGTCGAGTAGAGCTGCGCTTCCAGTACGAGACCGTCGAGGAAGGTAGCGTCCGCGCGAGTGCGTTTCGCCCAGTGCGCGAACTCTTTCGCGTACTCGGTAACCTCGTCTGGGTGCGTAGTTGCTTCGGCTGCGATCGCGGCACCGAAAACGTGGTCGTAGTGAATGGCCGCTGCTCGCATGACATCCCGCCGCGTGAGTTCGACTTCGACGAGTTCTGCATGTATCCCGAGCACGGAGAGTGTGTCCACCAGTCGGGCGGTGTTCTCGGCCACCTCTCGATCGACTGGCCAATCGCCGAGTTGGGGAATCACAGCGACCCGCATGCCGGTGCACGATGCCTTCCCCGCAGACAGTGGGGACAGGATAGGTAGCTGGGATGCGATGTCGGAGGAGGTCGGACCTGCAATCACCGATTGCAGAGCGAGGCAGTCCACAACCGATCGGGCCATTGGTCCGCAGTGGCAGTAGCGGTCCAGATTGAATGGTGGATCGACCGGGACGCGGCCGTGCGGGGGCTTGAAGCCGACGGTTCCGTTGAAGGAGGACGGGTTTCTGATCGACCCTGCGACGTCGGAACCGGTGGCCAGGAACGTCATCCCGGTGGCAAGGGCCGCTGCCGAACCGCCCGAGGATCCGCCGGAAGAGAAGTCCAGGTTCCACGGATTGCGGGTGACACCCCACAGCGCGGACTGGGTGAACCCGGCGGAGGAGAACTCCGGTGCGTTCGAGCGTGCGTGCACGATCGCCCCTGCGTCGATGATGCGTTGCACGAACGGCGAGGTGTAGTCGGCGACGGTGTGTTTGTAAAGGGTCGATCCCTGGGTCCAGGGCTGCCCCTTCACCGCTTCGTCTTCTTTGACCACAATCGGTACTCCGGTGAGAGGCGGGACAGTGGTGGCGCCGCTGCGGCCGTACAGGCGCTCGGCGTCGCGCGCCTGGACACGTGCCGTGTCGAAAAATTTGTGGCCCAACGCATTCAATGCGGGGTCGAGGAGTTCGATGCGGGCGATGGTGCTGTCGAGCACCTCGACCGGTGACAGGGTCCGTGATCGGTAGCTGCGGAGCAGTTCGTCGACGCTCAGGTAGGTCAGGTCGATCATGATGGCGGTTCCTTCGTCACGACTGTTGGAGTGAAGATGACGCAGGGGCGTGCGGCCAGACGGCAGGGGGCCAAGATGGGAGGGCAGTCGGGCGGATGAGTTTGGGATGGGCGTTCACCAGGGGACTTCGGTGTACAGCCCCAGCGCATGGGCCTTGTCGTAGATGGCCCATGCGGCCGCCGCATCCTGTACTCCGAGCCCTACGGACAGATACGTGACAATTCCTTTCGGCGTTGATTCCCGGACCGTTGCAGTGCCGGTGAGAACGGCGCCGAGGTCGGTCAGCTCTCTGGTATCACCGTGGGCGCGCATGTGCACGATCGGGCCGGCGTGCGCTTCGGCGGTGGCAGTGTGATCGACCACGATGTCACTGCTCGACTGAAGTGTGTCGAGACCGATCTCGCATCGATGATCCTCGAAGGATCCGACACTGATCACTACTGCGCCGGGTCGCAGATCCTCTGCATCAAACAGTGGTTCGGTGGCCCGGGTAGCGGTGACCACTACCATTGCCTCGTTCAATGCATGGCGGATGGACGGAACGGCGTCCACGGTGATGCCTTCTGCTGTCAGTGTCAGTGCCGCTGCGTGTTGCTGCTGGTGGCGGGGTGCCCACAGTTGGAAGGAGATCGAGTCGATTGCTGCGTGCAACGCGCGGATGTGTGAGAGCGCTTGCTGTCCTGCTCCCAACACTGCGATCGTTCGGACGCCCGGCAAGGCCAGAGTCTTTGCTGCCAATGCCGATGCCGCTGCCGTTCGTTTGGCTGTGATGGCCGTTCCGTCGAGGATTGCAACCGGCACCCCTGTCGTCGGGTGCAGCAGCGTGACCGTGGCGTGAATCGTGGGTAGCCCCAGGGCGGGGTTGGTGGGGTTGACACTGCCGAACTTCGAGATCGGTCCGGTTTCGCGGTCCAGTCGTGCGGCGTAGCAGAACAGGGTGCTCTCGTCGAGGTGGTGCGCTCCTCCGATCTTGTCCGGCTGCCAGGACTGGCCTTCCGCGAGTTTGGTGAATGCCTCATGCTGGGTGCGGTAGGCGAGGTCGATATCGAACAACGACTCGACGATGTCCGGCCCGACCAAGTGCAGCGGTGGACGAGGAACAGAGCCGGACCCTATCGTCGAGGCCACCTGTTCGGTCATGCGAGTTGCCCAGTAAGCGTGATGGAGCGACCCGATGCCGAAGGCGCCGCAGTGAGATGCTGCGACAGTCGACGTCGGATGTCTTCGGGAAAGGCTGTGCTCTTGCTCGCCCCGACGTCGACGTGAAGCCCCAGAGCCTCCTCGGTGGCGCGCAGGGTTCCGTCCACGCGGATCTCGTGCCAGGTGACGATCTTTTTGGAATCGACCGCTATCACATAGTTGTCGATCTGTACCTCACTCTTCGGCAGGATCTGATCGAGGTAGCGCACGTGGGACTCGACGGTGAACAGGGAACACCCTGTTCGGTGTCGGTAATCGACGTCCATGCCGACCTCGTTCATGATCGCATCGACAGCCTCGCTGAATAGCAGGACGTAGTAGGCCTCGTTGAGATGCCCGTTGTAATCGATCCACTCGTCCCGAATCGTGCGGTAGAGCGGTGGCAGTGGTGCCGACAGGTTCATGAGGATGCGCCCCTGATGCCCTCGATAGCACGAATTACCGCGACCATGCAGCGGTCTCGCTCTCGGATGAGATCCGAAGTGGGGCGCGCGTCGGTGAGCTTCTCGACACCGTCGATCAGAGTCGCTTGTAGATTCTCTGTCAACGGTGGGCTCATAAGGCGACTCCACGGGGATTCGAGTGACGGGCCGAAGTGTTCGAGAGCATGTGCCATGCCGCCTTCGCCTCCGGCGAGGTGGAACGTGGTCATCGGGCCGTGAAACGGCCACCGCAGACCGGGACCGTCGGTGACGGCCTGGTCGATTTGTTCGACGGTCGCCTCGCCTGCGGAAATCATGTGCAGCGCTTCACGCCAGAGCGCCTCTTGAAGCCTGTTTGCAATGAATCCGGGTACCTCCTTGTCCATGGTGATGACGGATTTTCCGGTGAGGGCGAAGAACTGAGATGCCCAGGCAACCGCTTCGGGTGAGGTTTTCTCACCTCCGACCACCTCGACCAAGGGAACCAAGTACGGAGGGTTGAACGGGTGTCCGACGACCAGACGGTTCGGGTGTGGGGCGGTGATCTGCATTTCGGTCATGGAGTATCCAGAAGTCGACGACGAGATCACGATGCTGGGCGGCGCTGCGGCGTCGATCCTGTTCAGCAGATCGATCTTCACGTCGAGTATTTCCGGTGCGCTTTCCTGCACGAAGTCTGCCTGCGCGACGGCCTCTTCGAGGGTGGGCGCAATCTGCAGACGGTCCGGGCGTGCGCCCTCGGCTAGGCCGAGTTCGGTCAGGGTTGGCCACGCGTTGTCGACCAGGCGGCGGACCTTGTCGGCGGAGTCGGGGGCCGGATCCCACATCACCACGTCGTAGCCGCGGGCGAGGAAGTGTGCGACCCACCCACCTCCGATGACACCTGCGCCGATGCAGGCGACGGTGCGTACTTCGTGGGGGGAAGGGAACGAGATGGTCATAGTGTGTGGGGCTCCTTGTGCACGGCGGGGTCGGTCAGCGAGGTGTACATCTCGGGTCGACGGTCGGAGATATAGCCGAAGTCGGCGCGGATTCGGGTGATCAGGTGGGGGTCGATGTCGGCGGTCAGCAGCGCCGGTTGTGTGCCGGCCAGTGCGAGCTGTGTACCGTCGGGTCCGATGATGCTGCTGCGCCCGACGTACTGGGTGGAGCGTTCACGTCCGCAATGGTTGATGTAGGCGACGAAAACTTGGTTCTCCCATGCCCGGGTCCAGATGAGGTGTTCGTTGATCGCCTCGTAGGGGGCCATGTTTGCGGTGGGAACGACGATCAGATCCGCACCTGCGAGCGCCGCCATGCGTGCGTTCTCGGGGAACTCGATTTCGTAACAGATCAGGATTGCGATCTTCACGCCGCGGAAGTCCACCAGCGTCACCGGCTCGTGCCCTTCGGTGAATCGACTGCGGTCGATTGAGCCGTACAGGTGCGATTTGGTTCGCCGGGCCAGCACTTCCCCGTGCTCGTTGACGAGTACTGCGCAGTTGCCTGTGCCGCCGTCGTCAAGGGGTACCGGCATCCCCACCAGCAGTGCCAGATCATACGATCGTGCGATGTCTGCGATTTCCGCGACGAGGGATGGGGATCGGCGGGCGAGATCGTCGATGGCACCGCAGTCGTAGCCGGTGAGGAACATTTCGCTGGTGATCAGCAGATGCGCTCCCGCCGAACGGGCTTGGGAGGCGGCATCGGCCAGTGCGGTGAGATTGGCGGAGATGTCACCTGGCGTCCCGACGTCCTGAAAGCACGCTATTCGAAGTGGGACAGGACTCATGACAGACCGGTCTCGGCAACGTCGGAGAACCACGGTCCCAGTTGAGTACGCATCACCGCAGGTGTTGTGATCGTCCGTTCGAGCTTGTCAGCGATCTCGACCGCGGCAGTGACCAGTTCGGCCGAGTCCGCGGCCTGTCGATTGCGCCGGACACGGAGGTTGTCCTCGATTCCGACGCGGATGTCGAATCCGGCGGCAGCGGCGACCCCGGCCATGCGTAGCTGTCCAGGGTAGCCGACGCCGGCGACGCTGATCGACGCCAGATCGTTGCCGAGAATGCGATGGGCGGCGTGCTCGAGGGCCATCAGATCCTGGAGTGTGCCGCCTGCGCCGCCGAGGGTGCCGAGCACGAACTGGATCCGCACGGGGCCGCTCAGTGTGCCCTCGTCGAGCAGAAAGCGTGCCATGTTGAGATGACCGAGGTCGTAGACCTCGAGTTCGGGACACACCCCGAGATCGCGGAAGGCTGCCGCGAAGTCGCGCATCATCGCCAGGGTGTTGGTGAAGACGACCCTGCCGGAGTTGGCGAGAACGTCGCGTTCCCAGTCGTGCTGAACGTCGGGCCAGCGTTCTTTGGTGGGGAACCCTTCGAAGTTCATGGTGCCCAGATTGAGAGTGGCGATGTCAGGTTTGGTGGCAAGGACACCAGCGAGCCGTTGCTGAGCTGTCATGTCCACAGATCCACCGGTGGTCACATTGATCACGACGTCGGATTTACGGCGGATTTCGGTGACGATGTGCTCGAACATCTCCGGTGATCCGGTTGGCTTGCCGTCGAGTTCACGGGCATGCAGGTGCACTGCGGTGGCGCCGGCGAGAGCAGCATCGATGGCGGCCTTCGCGATGGCTTCGGGTCCGCACGGAACGGCGGGGCTCTGACTCGGGAGGACGTCACCACCGGTCACAGCTGCGGTGATGGAAATGGATTCGTACTTCTCGCGCATCTCGGTTACTTCCCTTTGCGTGGCGGATGAGGTCTGAGTGGATGTAGCTGGTGGTGGTGGCTTACTCGTCGGTTGTTGTTGTTGCCGTCTGTGGTTCGGTCAGGTTGGCAGGTAGGTGCGGTCCGGGGTCCACCGATCGGTGACAATTCCGAGATCGGTGAGGGTGGAGATATCGGAGTCGCTGTATCCCAGCGAGGTGAGGACTTGGTGGGTGTGTTCGCCGTAGCGCGGTGCCGGCGATGGCATGCGGACGGTGGATCGGTCGAAGCGGATTGCGTTCGGCGCCGCGATGTCGACCCATCGTCCGCACGGGTGGTCGTCGTGTCGGACGAAGAGCAGCGGTCTCTCGCCCAGAGGTACAGGTCCTGCGGATTCGTCGACGGTGTTGGTGGTTTTCAGATCGGCGACGTCTTCGATTCGCTGTATCGCGAATGCCCCGACGCCGTCGATGACCTGGTGCCAGTGGTCGATCGGCTGACGGCGCAGAACGGCGGCAAGGTGCTCGGACAGTTCGGAATCGGGTGCGGTGAAGTTCACGTCCGCGAATGCGGGTAGCCGAGCCAACAGTGGTGCGTCGGCGATTCTGCCTGCGAGAACTAGCCAGCCGTCGGCGGCGTGGTAGCAGCGGTAGAGGGCGTGTTCGCCGAGAGTGTTCCGGCCGTGAGGTTCGTCGAATGGTGCACGGCCTGGCCGGTCGTACATGAAGGGAATCTGCAGTAGTTGACCGGCTGCGGCCAGTGAGACGCGCGTGGTGTGGTGCGTATCGGTTCTGCGCTGTTGCACCAGCGCGACGACAGCGGCAGCGGTGGCACAGAAGCCTGCAAGGGCGTCGATAGTACCCAGGTGGGCATGTTCTTCGGGAGTGTTCGGGGATCCACCGAATCGGGTCATAATTCCAGTGCAGGCCTGGACATTGTCGTCGTATCCGGGGACGTGGCTGCGGGGTCCTTCTCGAAGCCCCCCGTACGCATCGACTCGCACCACGACTGCGTCGGGGTTGACTGTGTTGATGCGCTGGGGATCGAGTCCCAGGCTGGCCATCTGAGTTATCGACCCGTTGAAGGTGACGACATTAGACGCCGCGATCAACGACTCCAGTATCTTTTGCCCGGGTGCGGTTTTGAGATCGGCCAGAAGGCTTTGTTTACCACGATTGGCCTGCAGGCCCACCACGATGTTGTGGTACGGATCGAAGGTGGGGGTGAGGGGGTCAATCTTGATCACCTCGGCACCGAAGCGGGCCAAAGTCGATCCGATAGTCGGCCCCGCGATGACATTGGTGATGTCGAGTACTCGTATCCCGTCCAGAGGAAGACCCCCGCGGTGTTCCGGGTCCTCGGACGGTGGGGGTAGAGGGCGTGGCCGGTGCGAGCGTAAGGAGCGAAGAATCTCCTCGCGATGCTCATCGAGTGCCGGAGCGCTGCTCGGCCAAGATGGTGCGGTGCCTTCGACCCACACGACAGGGCCCGGGCGGAGCAGCCGCCCATAGACGGGATCGTCGACCTCGACCATCAGACCCGAGGAGTGGGCGTGATCGGAGTGCATCCACTCGCTGCTGGTGCGGTGCGCGGCCCCGGGAATGGAAGCCTGGTCGAAAAGTCGTTCCCACTCATAGCTCGATCGGGACAGGAACACGCGCTTCATGGCGTTGCCCAAGCGGGTCGACCACGATTGGGAGAGCGGATACGCCAACAGCGTGCAGTCTTGGCCGTCCGGCCAGGACTCGGTGTCGGTGTAGGGGTCGACCAGTGGAATATTGTTCTTGACCTCGTCCCAGAGCCCTAACACCTTCAGCGCGGTGATCGCATGTGTGCGGTGCGCGGGACAGCAGTTGTAGAACATGCGACCATCGGCGCATTCGTAGCTGCGGTAAAACGGATCGAGAAGTTCCTGCAGCTCGTCGTATGACATGTCCATTCTTGCGGATTCACAACGGCGAGTGTCGATTTCTACTTCGCGGAGCGAGAGATACCGTCTCGGTAGGTCCTGGACTCGAAGAGAGTTGTAAGCCAGTCCTTCCAGTACGGCATCGGCCAGTGAGACTTCGACCGTATCGCCGATGCCGCTGACCTCTCGTTCGAAGAGGGCTACCGCGACCGCGACGGCACCCAAGGCAGCGGCATACGACGATGCCAACGGTAGGGGAGTGTAGGACGGGTTGATGCCCATCAGAACTCGGTTCAGGCCCATATCTGTGAATCCGCCGGTGGCCGCGAGAACAACGGCTTCCCAGCCCGGAGTGTCCCGCCGGGGATCCAGCGACGAGAACCCGGGCAGGGACAAGTACACCAACGCGGGGTTGCGGGTGCGCGATGCTCCAGGGCCCAACCCCATGCGGTCCATCACGCCTGGCCGAAAGTTCTCGATCACCACATCGGCGCTGTCAATGAGACTGCGGGCTATCTCGACGTCGTCGACGTTGTCGAGGTCGAGTGTGATGCTCTTCTTTCCCCGGTTCAACGCCGACACCGCGGGGCTGTCCCACATGGGCCCGCTTGGGGGATCGACTCGGATGATCTCTGCACCGAGATCCCCGAGCAGCATGGCTGCGGCGGGCCCCGCCACATACTGTCCGAAATCGATGACCCGCAGTCCGGTCAAGGGTTCTTGAGGCGGTGAGTAACCGGTCACGTGTGACTCCTGAGGCTGGTGTTGTCCACTTCTCGGGCCACCGCCTCGGCGGTGGCGGGCGCGAGGGTCATTCCGAGGGTTCCGTGGCCTGCTGCGACGATGTGGTGGTCGTCGACGCAGCGGACGTTGGGCAGACCCGATGCTGTCATCGGCCGCGCTCCCGACCACGTGTGCCCGGGGTCGTCGATCGAGGAGATCGCCGGCAGCAAGCGTTCGGCGGCCGCACGAAGGTCCGCGAAGTCGGCGGCCGTTGCAGATGCCGTTCTCGCGCTTCCCCCGAACCGCATGCCGCCGGTGATGCGGATCGAGGTCGCACTGGCGTTGATGACCACATGATCCTCCGCCGAGACTAATGATGTTGCGGCCAGTGCGCGTTCCGTCGGTAGGACGATGGTCCATCCGAAACCCGGTTCGATTCTGGGGGCCGCTACTCCGCAGCGTTTCGCGAGGGCAGGAGTGAGTGCTCCGGCGGCGAGGACGACGGTTCGCGCCCGTATTTGCTGTCCGGTGTGAGTGCGAACGGTAACCCGCCCCCGTGAATCCGTCTGCGTGCCTGCGACTTCTGCGGTGACCAAGTGTGCACCATGACCCGCAGCAGCACTTAGCACGGCAGCTGTCGTAGCAGCGGGATCGAGAGCGGAATCGTCGGGAAAGAGAACTCCACCGCAGACGTCGTCTCCCAGGCCTGCTTCGAGGCGATGCGTCTCGTCGCGAGTGAGCACCTTCGAACGCACCCCGAGTCCGTCGAGGTGCTCGGCGACTTTGGACTCCTGAGCAAGCAGTTTGTCGCTGCGCACAGTGTGCAACCATCCGGTGCGCCGCAGTCCGATGTCGAGACCTTCGGCTTCGGTGAACTCGTTGTAGAGAGCGGTGCTTCGTTGGGCCATCGCACACAGCACTGCCGAGTCGCGCCGCGCTCGGCCGGGGCGAGATTGCCATGCGAACTGTGTCATCCATCCCAATGTGGCCGGGCGGAGAGGACGGGCGAGGGACACGGCGCCGTGGGATTGGATCAGTGCGCGAATACCCGAGCGCAGCACTGAAGGGTTGGACATCGGTATGCAATAGCTGGGCACGAGCATCCCGGCATTCCCAGTGGAAGCGCCGCTACCAGGGTGTGGATCGGCGAGCGCGACGGTGCGACCGTCACGTGCCAGTTGGTAGGAAATCCATGCTCCAACGATGCCGGCGCCGACCACCGCCACATCGACATCCAATTGCTTGTCGCTCACAGTAGACCTCCCTTTTAAGTAAGGTATCACACCTTACGTGTGAGGTGTGATTTTCGTTTAGACTTTCGGCAGGGACCGAACTACTACTGACAGGGGGACGCGGTGACAGCGAGCCCGACCGGATTGACTCGCCACAGCCTGCGCGAGGATGCACGTCGAGTGCTGCGCGCGCGAATCATTTCAGGGGAGCTCAAGTCCGATACCCTGCACGCTCTGGGCACTATCGCCGACGAATTGCAGGTGTCGGTGACCCCGGTACGAGAAGCGTTGCTGGATCTGTCCAAAGACGGTCTGATCGAGATGGTGCGCAACAGAGGCTTTCGAGTACGAACGCTCAGCGAGAAGGAACTCGATGACCTCGTACAGCTGCGATTGATGATCGAACCAGCCGCCGTACGGGACATCGCAGCCGAAGGGAAGGTGTCGGACATGGCCACCTTGCGTCGGCTCACGGCACAGGCAGACGAGGCAGCAGAGAAAGGTAACTGGACCGAATTTCTGGACACCGACCGTGACATGCATCTTCGGTTGTTGTCATATCTAGACAACCCGCGTCTGGTCGCCGTCGTAGGACAACTGCGCGATCAAGGTCGTCTCTATGGCCTGGACACCGTCGCCGGAACCGACACGTTCAGGCGCTCGACTCTAGAGCACACCGCAATCCTCGACGCCGTCGAAAACAGGGACGGCGAGGAGGCCGAAAAGCTCATGGCGCAACACATAAGGCACGCCAGGGGGGTGTGGGCAGGACGAGAGGAGGAGGCGTAACCCGCCTATCGCGGCATGTCAATGGCACATCTGAGCCGACAATTGGACCGTTTATGCCATAGCAGCAGTGAGCAACGCCGCTACCTCTCGTCCCAGCTCTAGACGTCAAGATCCCAAGGTGGTCCGGGTAGCCACCGAAACTCCCCGGGGGCCAGGCCGCCCCATACCGATCGATAACGAAAGCATCCTCGACACCGCGATGATCTACTGGGACATCCGGTTGTCGGCGCACCTGCCGACGATCGAGGTCCGGATCGCGGATGTGCCCGCCACCGCCGGGGAGGCCGTGTTG
>Ga0247825_10001876_pt1 | contig 13909 bp, 8 predicted proteins | sample 13C_Vanillin_Day_FD_194413 | JGI IMG/M metagenome (GOLD analysis project Ga0247825, IMG submission 194413) | Soil microbial communities from agricultural site in Penn Yan, New York, United States - 13C_Vanillin_Day48 | ecosystem: Environmental > Terrestrial > Soil > Agricultural land | place...
CAACGGCGGCGCATCGTTGCACGTCGAGGACGTGAGGCTACTTTGAGACGCTCAGGCCGGTGATCATGACCTCCGGCAGCGCGTGGTTGATGCGGAACCCGTAGATGCCGTCGGTCGGGACACCGGTCTTCGGCGACGAGCCGACGACCGTGCCGTTCACGACGTAGTCAATCTTGTCGGCAAGCACCCTGACCTCGAGGGTATTGGTGGCCTTGCCGCTCGCGTCGAGCTGCACCACCGCGGGATTCGCCGCGCGCGCGACGATGTCCTTAATCGCCTCACCATTGCGCTGCTTCACCAGCCAGGTGCCGTTCTGCGCGACGGTAAAGTAGGTATAGCTCTGCGCCGGACCGTCGAGGTCCTTGCCGCCGAACAGCAGACCGAGATAGTTGGGATGGCTGCTCCGCTGATTCTGCGCGAACGTCGCCTTCAGCGTGTAGTTGCCGTTCGCGACGTTCTTGGGATTCCAGAAGATGGCGGCCGAAGGATTGGCCGTATGAAAGCCGCCGCCCATGGCCATGAACTTCACTTCACCTGCGGGGTCCGGATCCGAAGCGCTGGTGCTCCGGTCGATGCGCTGTTTCCAGCCGGCGGTCGACTGCGCAGCCACGGTCGCGGCCGCTAATGTGCTGATGGCAACTGCCACCACGAGATAACGCTTCATCTGCTCTGTCCCTCCGGGAATCAGTGACACAAGGCCCGTCAGACTCTATACCAGAAGCCCACGCGAATCGTTTACCCCGGCGTGGTCGAGCTACAGGTCCCTGAACCGGCCGGCGAGCTCCGCGACGATCTTCTCGCCGTGGAACCGTCCATTTTCGATGAAGATGTTGCCCGTCGCCTTGCCGGCAATGCACCCGCCGGCGAGAAAGAGGTTGGGGATGTTCGACTCGAACGTCTCGGGGTTCATCGCCGGCGCCAGCGTTTCCGGGTCGCACACAATCCCGGCCTTCGTCATCAGCTCGGCATCGGGGTGGTAGCCCGTCAGAAGAAAGACGCCGTCGGCAGGAATCTCTTCGCGCACTGCCTCTTGCCCTGAGCTTGCCGAAGGGTTCCGCTGCACCACGACCTCGGTCGGGCGGATTTCGCACACGGTCGTCTCGAACCGCGCCTGAATTGACCCTTCCTTGATGCGGTTGTCGATGTCCGGGCGTACCCAGTACTTAATCGAATCACCGAGCGTCGCATGGCGATGGACGAGGGTCACGTGCGCGCCGCCGCGAAACAGCTCGAGCGCTGCTTCTGCCGCTGAGTTCTTGCCGCCGACGACCACGACACGCTGCCGGTAATACGGGTGCGCGTCGGTGTAATAGTGCGAGACGTGCGGCAGGTCCTCGCCGGGAATGCCCAGGTAATTCGGCAGATCGTAGTAGCCAATGGCGAGCACGACGGCCCGTGCCAGCCGCACTCGCTTCACTCCGCGGTTCGTCTGCGTCGTGACGGCAAAGACGGTCATCCCGCCTTCGTCCTCACGCTCGATCGACACGACTTCCTCGTGAAAGGAGACCTGGAGCTGGTAGGTATCCACCACGCGACGGTAATAGCGCAGCGCTTCGAGCCGCATCGGTTTGTCGTAGGGCGTCACCAGCGGCAGGCCGCCGATCTCCAGCAGCTCCGGCGTGGTGAAGAACACCATGTGCGTCGGGAAATTGAAGATTGAATTGACGAGGATGCCTTTCTCGACGATGACGTAGTCGAGGCCGCGCTGCTTCGCGGCAATGGCAGTGGCGAGGCCGGAGGGACCGGCTCCGACGATCAGGACGTCACGGACGGACATCCAGCGATCATATCGTTCGGATCGTTCGGGTCGTTCGGGGCGTTCCGAGTTCTCTATGGCTGGCTGGCGACAACACGAAGATTGTCAGTGTCGCCTTGGATCGTCACTTCGGGCGCAACGCCGGGGCGCGCGGCATCACCGAAGCCGAGGCCGGCGGAGATGGCGCCGCCGTTGCGCGTCACTCGAGGAACGGCTGCCATGAGGCCGTAGGTGCCAGCTGGCACGTTGGTGACGCGGAATCTCCCATTTGAATCGCTGGCCGCACTCATCGGAGAAGCGGGAGCGAAGGGCATCCGCGGGGCCAGCCGCACAATGGCACCGGCAACCGGTCGTCCCCCGGCATCCACGACGACGCCCGAGACCTGATAAGCAGGGACGCTGAGCAGCGAGAAGTCGATTCCATTGGTGGTCTTGCCGCGCACAACGGTCACTGGGCTCGCAGCGGCAGCGTCAGCGAGTCCGGGATAAAACGTCGTCCCATATGTCGTTGGAGCCTGCGGAGGCGTGGTGCCGTCAATCAGGCGGATCATCTGCGGCGGCGGTTGCGCGACAACGTAGTGAACACCGGGTTGCACGCCTGACAGCCGGAACTCACCCCGGTCGTCCGTCTCCACAGTCGAACTGCCTCCCGTCGTCCGAATCGTTCCGCCGGGCAGCTTGTCGAACTGCGTTGTGCGAACCTGTACGCGGCTCATCGGATTGCCTCGCGCGTCGAAGACGCGGCCGGTGACGACGCCGCCACGATCAAGTCGAATGTCCGATGCGGTGAGTGTCCGGCCAGCCACCATCTCGACTAACGGCACCGACAGGCCCCTGTTTGCGATGAAGCCCTCTTTCTGCGCGACGACTGCCCAGCGCCCGTTCGGTACATCACGAATCTCGAACATGCCGTCTGCTCGTGTTTCAGACGTCAGGCGTTGGAGGATGACGAAGATGCTCGGATCCGGGAGCGGCGGCGGCGGAGTAGCGGGGGTCTGCCGCCCCTGCGGTGGAACTGGAGGCAGAACTGGCGGCCATGGAGCTGTCGGCGAGACGGGCCCGCTGAGGTATACGCGGACTCCGGCAACGGGGGCACCAGTTTCCGCATCGACCACTCGACCGACGATGCGGCCCGTCCCCGGCGTTAGGGACTGCGCGCCAGCGGCGAGAGCGACTACCAGCAGATTGACGAGCAGAACGACCATGGCCGCGACGATCCTGCCATAGCTCAGCACAATCCGGAATGACTCGAACGAATGGCCTCTACGGAGGCGTCGCGACGAGCCGAAGCCCTTCAAGGTTCGCGCCCCAGACGACGACTTCGACGGAGCCGGGGCCACCTGCTCTCCCGCCGCGGACAGACGCGGAGATGCCGCCGTTGGCGTTCCGGGTTACGAGGGGGATCGCAGCCTGCGCAGAGTAGGTTCCCTCGGGCACATTCACGACTAGGAATGTGCCGTCGAGCGCGCTCGGTGACGCTTGGTACACTATCGCCGGCAAAGGCGGCCGGGCTTGCACCAACCAGACGACGGCGCCGCCAACCGGTCGTCCCTCGGTATCGACAACGACGCCGAATACCTGATACGAGCGGACCGACAGCATCGAGAAATCGATCCCCGTGGTGGTCCCGCCTCGTGAAACGGTCACGGGGCTTGGCTGCGCAACATCGAATGAGCCCGGATATACCGTCCGAACGTGGGATGTGGCAGCCGCGGTGGGTGACCCGCCTGTGAAGGGATTGACAAAGCTTGTGGGCGGCTCCGCAAGTACCACGTACAGCCCGGGTGCCAGACCGGAAACTCTGAACTCACCGAGATCGTTCGTCTGTCCGGAAGCCCCGCTCGTCAACTGCACGGTTCCATCACGATTGCGCAACTGCTGCATCGCGAGAACCGAGACCCGCACCATCGGGGTGCCGCGCGCATCCCGCACGCGACCCTCGATCGCGCCTCCGCGATCGATTTGAACGTCCCTGACTCGCACGACGCCGCCGCCGACCTCGATTACGTGCGAAGACGTGGCGCCAAACGCGACATAGCCGTCTTTCAGTACCTGAACTCTCCAGCGCCCCGATGGCACCCCCGCGATCTCGAACGCCCCGTTGACATTGGTTTGGTTCGTCAGCGATCGCAATACTGCTGATTCCGCAGGAACCGCAGCGGATGTCCGGCCTGCACCGGGCGATGGTTGCACCCGACTCAGCGAAACGATCGCACCTGGAATCGGTTCGCCGGTAGCGGCATCAACAACGCGGCCGGTGACCACACCCGTGGCTACCGGAGCAGAGGTCTGGCCGGCAGCGAGGAGAGCCATCGCCAGACTGATGAGTACGCTCCACATCGTTAGCTGATCCTGCCACATCTCGAAATCGGACCAGATTGCGACGATTCCTACAGACGCTCCGCGTCTCAGCGTCTCCGCGGCCCGGATCGCTGGAGCGTCAAAGTAAAGGCGCTGGGAGCTGCGACTCGCCCATCAGGAATTCGTCAATGGCGCGGGCGGCGCTGCGGCCCTCCGCGATCGCCCAGACGATCAGCGACTGGCCGCGCTGCATGTCGCCGGCGGTGAAGACGCCGGGGACGCTGGTCATCCACTTCGCGTCGCGGGCGACGTTGCCGCGGTCGGTCCGCTTGACGCGCAGGTCGTCGAGGAGCGCACCCTTCTCGGGACCGACGAAGCCCATCGCCAGCAGGACGAGATCCGCCTGCAATTCGAACTCGGAACCGGGCATGGCCTCGATCACCGTGCGCCCATCCCTCTTCACCATTTCGACCTGCACAGCGTGAAGCCGCCGGACGTTGCCGTCGGCGTCGCCGCTGAAGCGTTGCGTCGACACGGAGTAGAGGCGCTCTCCGCCTTCCTCGTGAGCCCCTGAGACGCGGAAGACATTCGGCCACTGCGGCCAGGGATTGTCCGCCGCGCGCGCTTCTGGCGGAATCGGCAGCAGCTCGAGCTGGTGCACGGCCAGCGCTCCCTGCCGGTGGGCGGTTCCCAGGCAGTCCGCACCGGTATCACCGCCGCCGATGATGATGACGTGCTTGTCCTTCGCGGTGATGAACTCCGAGTCGAGGATCTGATCCCCCTCGTTGCGACGGTTCTGCAGCGTCAGGTAGTCCATCGCGAAGTGAATGCCCTTGAGATCGCGCCCAGGCACAGGCAGATCTCGTGGCTGGCCCGCACCGCCCGCGAGCAGGATCGCATCGTAGTCGGCGCGCAGCCGCTCAACCGGCACGTCGACGCCGACATTGATCCCGGCCCTGAACACGACACCTTCCTCCTCGAGCAGCGTCAGGCGCCGATCGAGGAAGTGCTTCTCCATCTTGAACTCGGGAATGCCGTAGCGCAGGAGCCCGCCGATCCGGTCGGCCTTCTCGAAGACCGTCACCGAATGGCCGGCGTGATTCAACTGATCCGCAGCAGCCAGTCCGGCCGGGCCCGACCCGACGATCGCAACCTTCTTCCACGTCCTCGTCACCGGCGGATGTGCGAGCACCCAGTTCTCGTCCCACGCCCGATCGATGATCGCCGCCTCGATGGACTTGATGGTCACCGGGTAGTCGTTGATCCCCAGCACGCAGGAGCCCTCGCACGGCGCCGGGCACAGCTTGCCGGTGAACTCCGGAAAATTGTTGGTCGTATGCAGGCGCTCGATGGCCGCGTGCCAGCGGTCGCGATACACCAGGTCGTTCCAGTCGGGAATCAGGTTGCCGAGCGGGCAGCCCTGGTGGCAGAACGGAATGCCACAGTCCATGCAGCGCGCGCCCTGCATCTCGAGCTCGCCCGTCGGATAGGGCAGATAGATCTCGCGCCAGTCCTGGACGCGCTCCTCGACCGGCCGCGTCGGATGCTTCTTCCGCTGGATTTCGATGAAACCTGTTGGCTTACCCATCTGAACCTTGAACCACGAAGGACACGAAGAGTATCGAAGATCGCGAAGAAGAAAAAATCCAGATTCTTCGTGTGCTTCGACCGGCTTCGTGATCTTCGTGGTTAAAAACTAGTGTGCGCTTTTTGCGACGATGGCGACGGGAACCGCCGCCGGCGCTGACGACGGCGCCACATGCCGCCCCTCGCGGTCGCGTTTCGCCTGCTCCGCCAGCGCCCGCTTGTACTCGCGCGGCATGACCTTGACGATTCGGCGCTGCAGGCCCGCCCAGTCGCGGAGCAGCTCCTCGACGTAGGCACTGCCCGTCAGCCGCACGTGCCTCATGATGAGATCCTGCAGCAGGCTGATCTCGTCGGCCTCGACCAGCGTCTCCAGGTCCACCATCTCGCGGTTGCAGCGCCGTGCGAACTGGCCATCGACATCGAGCACGTAGGCGACGCCGCCGCTCATGCCGGCCGCGAAGTTGCGGCCCGTCTTGCCGAGCACGACCACTCGTCCGCCGGTCATGTACTCGCACCCATGGTCGCCGACACCCTCGACCACTACGGTCGCGCCGCTGTTTCGCACGCAGAACCGCTCACCGGCGACGCCGCTGACGAACGCCTCACCGCTCGTCGCCCCGTAGAACCCGACGTTGCCGACGATGATGTTCTGCTCCGACTTGAAGGTCGAGGCCTTCGGCGGGAAGACGGTCAGCCGGCCACCCGAGAGGCCCTTGCCGAAGCCGTCGTTCGCATCTCCCGACAGGGTCATCGTCATGCCGCGCGGCACGAAGGCGCCGAAGCTCTGCCCCGCTGAACCGGTGAACGAGATGCGGATCGTGTCGTCGGGGAGGCCCTGGCCGCCATACCGCTTCGTCAGCTCGTACCCGAGCATCGTTCCTACGGTCCGATCCATGTTCCGGATCGGGATCGTGAACTCGACCGGCGTGCGTGAATCGAGTGCCGGGCGGCATCGCTCGATCAGCTCGTTGTCGAGCGCAACCTCGAGGCCGTGATCCTGCGCGCGCACACGGCGGCGCGCCACCGAGGCCGGCAGGCTCGGCTGATGCAGCAGCGGCTGCAGGTCGAGCCCTTTGGCCTTCCAGTGCGTGACCGCACGCTCGATATTCAGGCAATCGACGCGACCGACCATCTCGTCCATCGTCCGGAAGCCGAGATGCGCCATCAGCTCGCGCACCTCCTCGGCCACGAATCGGAAGAAGTTCTCGACGAACTCGGGCGACCCGGTGAACTTCTCGCGCAGCACCGGATCCTGCGTCGCAATGCCGACCGGACAGGTGTTCAGGTGGCACACGCGCATCATGATGCAACCCATCACCACGAGCGGCGCCGTTGCGAAGCCGTACTCTTCGGCGCCAAGCAGCGCACCGATGACGACGTCGCGGCCGGTTTTCATCTGGCCGTCCACCTGCACGACGATCCGGTCGCGCAGCTTGTTCAGCACCAGCACCTGCTGCGTCTCGGCCAGTCCGAGCTCCCAAGGCAGGCCCGCGTGCTTCAGGCTCGTGAGCGGGGACGCACCGGTGCCGCCGTCGTGGCCCGAGATGAGCACGACATCGGAGTGGGCCTTCGCGACCCCGGCAGCGACAGTGCCGACGCCACCCTCGGCGACGAGCTTGACCGAGATGCGCGCCTCGGGGTTCGAGTTCTTCAAGTCGAAGATCAGCTGCGCCAGGTCCTCGATCGAATAGATGTCGTGGTGCGGCGGCGGCGAAATGAGGCCGACGCCGGGCGTCGAGTGGCGCGTCTTCGCAATCCACGGATAGACCTTGTGTCCCGGGAGCTGACCGCCCTCACCCGGCTTCGCGCCCTGTGCCATCTTGATCTGCAGCTCGTCGGAGTTGACGAGGTACTCGCTCGTCACGCCGAAGCGGCCGGAGGCCACCTGCTTGATGGCGCTGCGCTTCGAGTCGCCGTTCGCGAGCGGCACGAAGCGCTCCGGATCCTCGCCGCCCTCCCCGGTGTTCGACTTGCCGCCAAGCCGGTTCATCGCGATGGCGAGCGTCTCGTGCGCCTCCGAGCTGATCGAGCCGTAGGACATGGCGCCCGTCGCGAAGCGGCGGACGATCGACGACACCGGCTCGACTTCGTCGATCGGCACCGCCGCGGCAGCCGGCTTGAAGCGGAAGAGGCCGCGCAGCGTGGCGCGATTCTCGTTCTGCTCATCGACGGCCTGCGTGTATTCCTTGAAGATCCGGTACTGACCGCTGCGCGTCGCATGCTGCAGCTTGAACACCGTGTCGGGGTTGAACAGATGAAACTCGCCGTCACGCCGCCACTGGTATTCGCCGCCGGGATCGAGCTCGTGCGGACGCACGGGCTGCCGGCCGAACGCCCGGGCATGGCGCAGGCGCACTTCTTCGGCAATGACGTCGATACCGACGCCGCTTACGCGTGACGTGGTGTGCGTGAAGTACTTGTCGATGAACTCCTGGCTCAGGCCGATCGCCTCGAAGACCTGCGCGCCGCAGTAGCTCTGCAGCGCCGAGATCCCCATCTTCGACATGACCTTCAGCACGCCCTTGTTGAGCGCCTTGATGTAGTGCTGAGTCGCCTTGTCGCGGTCGATGCCGGTCAGCAGCCCGTGCTCGATCATGTCGTCGATCGTCTCGAACGCCACGTACGGATTCACCACGCCCGCGCCGTAGCCGAGCAGCAGCGAGACATGGTGGCATTCGCGGGCGTCGCCCGATTCGACCACGAGCGCACAACGCGTGCGTGTGCCCTCGCGCACGAGATGGTGGTGCACGCCGGCGGTGGCGAGCAGGCTGGGAATCGGCGCCATCCTCGGACCGACACCGCGGTCCGACAGGATCAGCACGTTGAACCCGGCGGCGACGGCGTCGCTGGCGCGACGGCACAGGTCAGCCATTGCCCGCTCGAGCCCTCTGCCGCCCATGTCCGGTTCGCGCTCGGGGTCGAACTCGGGATCGAACAGCATCGACAGCGTCGTCGATCTGAACGGCGAGTTGGGCGGCAGGTGCCGCAGCTTGGCGACGTGCTCGTTGTGGATGATCGGGTACTTGATCGTGATCTGCAGGCACGACTCCGGCTCGGGCTTGAGCAGATTGCGCTCCGGGCCGATCGTCGACGCCATGTCCGTTACCAGCTCTTCGCGGATCGCGTCGAGCGGCGGGTTCGTGACCTGCGCGAACAGCTGCTTGAAATAGTCATAGAGCAGCCGCGGGCGGTTCGAGAGCACCGCGAGCGCGGAATCCGTGCCCATCGACCCGATGGGCTCTTCACCCTTTTCCGCCATCGGCGCGATCAGCACGCGCAGGTCTTCCTGCGTATAGCCGAAGGCCTGCTGGCGGCTGAACACCGTCTCGTGCTCGGGCTGCTCGGCGCGGGCCGGCGGCAGATCGTTGATGTCGACGATGTGCTTCTGCAGCCATTCCGCGTATGGATGCTGGGCAGCCAGTTCGCCCTTGATTTCCTCGTCGTCGATGATCCGGCCCTTGGCCGTATCGACAAGGAAGATCTTGCCCGGGTGCAGGCGCTCCTTGACGAGGATGTCCTGTGGCGGGATGTCGAGGACGCCGACTTCCGACGCCATGATGACCAGATCGTCCTTGGTCACGTAGTAGCGCGACGGACGCAGCCCGTTGCGGTCGAGGACCGCGCCGATCATGGTGCCGTCCGTGAATGCAATCGACGCCGGACCGTCCCACGGCTCCATCAGCGAGGCGTGGTAGCGATAGAACGCCTTGCGTTCCGGGCTCATGGTTTCGTGATTGCTCCAGGGCTCGGGGATCATCATCAGGACGGCGTGCGGCAGCGAACGGCCGGCCATGACCAGCAGCTCGAGCACGTTGTCGAACGTCGCGGTGTCGCTTCCACCTTCGCGGATGATCGGCAGGAGCTTGTTCAGATCGTCGCCGAACAGATCGCTCTGGAGCAGGCCCTCGCGCGCCCGCATCCAGTTGATGTTGCCGCGCAGCGTGTTGATCTCGCCGTTGTGCGCGATGAAGCGGTACGGGTGCGCCAGCGGCCACGACGGGAACGTGTTGGTGCTGAAGCGCTGATGCACGAGCGCCAGCGCGCTCTCCAGGCCCTCGTCGGACAGATCGGGGAACATCGGCTCGAGCTGCCGCGCCTGGAGCATCCCCTTGTAGATGATCCGGTTCGCGGAGAGCGAGACGATGTAGAAGAAGCGGCGTGAGAGCGCCTTCATCTTGAGGCGATCGACACCGTGCTCCACACGTTTGCGGATGACGTAGAGCTTTCGTTCCAGTCGCGCGCGGTCGTCGGCTGTCACCACCGGGAAACCCGCGCCCACGAACACCTGCTCGAAGACCGGCTGCGTTGCGCGCGCGCTGTCGCCGACCAGACGGTTGTCGGTCGGCACGTCGCGCCAGCCAAGGACACGCTGTCCTTCCTCTTCGGCGATCTTGGCGATCAGCTCCTTGATGCGTGCGCGATCCTTCTCGTCGTGCGGCAGGAACACGAGACCCGCGCCGTACGATCCAGCCTCAGGCAGCGTGAACGAGACGTTCTTGCGGAAGAACGCATCGGGTGGCTGAATCAGAATGCCGGCGCCGTCTCCGGTGTTCGCTTCGCAGCCGCAGGCGCCGCGATGCTCCAGATTGATCAGGACGTGCAGCGCCTTGCGCACGATGTCGTGCGAGCGCTTGCCCTTCATGTGAACGACAAAGCCGACACCGCAGGCATCGCGCTCATCGTCGGGGCGGTACAGACCCTCCCCGACGGGCATTACTGGGGTGAACATGGTCGGCATATTCTGCAATTTCGCGCAGCATTACGGAAATACAATGATCTGAGGATTTTCATGCGCCAGGCGCATGAGCTCGCCCGGAGTCACTCTCTCGTTGCCGGTTAAGGCCGCTCCGATCACGCGGAAGAAAAAGCCGACCGTTCCGGTCGCCTAGGCCATCCACCAGCCTGACGCGCCAATCAACGCCCGGATATGCCACTTAGCTGGAAATCCGCCTGAAATCGCGAAATTGGTCCCTATCATGGGCAGATCGCGAGCACCCCGCGAAGCCCCCATCGGGCAAATCAGGGGTCTGTCACGCCGAAGCCCATGCAGGGTGAAGGCGGGCCACAGGAGATGAGACGCATGCATGCGCCGATGAAATACGTGGAAAAGGGGTTGGCCGTCACCGCGAATGGCCTCTGGCACGTGTTCAACACCGCCAACAAGATCAAGCAGAACCCTTCATTCACGCCCCGCTGGTCCGACAAGCCGCTGCAGAAGTCCTACGAGAAGACCAAGCCTCAACTTGGCTGGCCGCGTGTCACGGACTCACTCTGTCCGGTCTGCACGCGCGAGGCGCGTCAGGACATCCTCGACGGTAAGAAAGACGTGAGCGTCCTGCTGAACGAGAAGGTCGGCGAGATCAAGGCGACGATCCTCGAACGCGACGGCAAGATTCTGATGGTGAAGGACTGCCCCATCCACGGCCACTTCGAGGACGTGATGGCGATCGACGCGGAGTTCTTCCAGCATCTCGAGCAGTCGTTCCCCGGCCGCGACATCCGCGCGCACAACGACGAGAAGCTGCACAACCATGGCTCGTCAACCGTGCTGCACGGCCGCGGCTCGGTGCTGACGGTGGACCTCACCAACCGTTGCAACATGATGTGCGACCCCTGCTTCATGGACGCGAACCAGGTCGGTTTCGTCCACGAGCTGGGCTGGGAGGACATCAAGCAGGTTCTCGATAACGCGATCACCATCAAGCCGCGCCGGCAGATGTCGGTGCAGTTCTCGGGCGGCGAGCCGACGATGTCGCCGTACTTCCTGGATGCGATCCGCTACTCGAGGAAGGTCGGCTACAACTCGGTGCAGGCGGCCACCAACGGCATCGAGTTCGCCAAGAGCCCTGAGTTCGCGAAGGCGGCGGCGGAAGCCGGACTGCGCTACGCCTACCTGCAGTTCGACGGCATCGGCAACGCCGCCAACTCGCACCGCCGCGTCGGCAACCTGTTCGACGTCAAGCTCCGCGCCATCGAGAACCTCTATCAAGCCGGTGTCGACATCGTTCCGGTCATCACCATCGTCAACGGCGTCAACAACGAGCAGGTCGGCCGCGTCATCGAGTTCGCGCTGGACAACCCGAAGCGGATCAACTTCCTCTCCTTCCAGCCGGTCTCGTTTACCGGCCGCGACGAGGAAATCACGCCGGAGCGGCGCGCGGCGCAGCGGTACACGCTGTCGCATCTCGCCCACGATGTGAAGAACCAGACGGGCATCGGCGAACCGATTCGCGACTGGTTCCCGATCTCGTTCATGTCCACGTTCACGGACTGGGCGGACGTCGTGCACGGGCCGGATCGCGAGTGGGGTCAGCTGACCTGTGGCTGCCACCCGAACTGCGGCATCGGCATGGCCGTGATGATCGACAAGGAAACCAAAGAAGCGGTTCCGGTGACCGCGTTCCTGAACGCCGACCAGCTGGCGAAGGACGTCGCCAAGGTCAATGACGGTGCGCGCGGCAAGACGCTCTCGATCGTCGGCATGGCGCTGGCGCTGATGCGCAACTACGACCCGTTCAAGGCGCCGACGCACTTCCGCATCGCCGACCTGATGAAGAAGTTCGACAAGACCTTCGGCGCCACCGGCAAGAACTACGGCAAGGTGAGCGGCGACCGGACGAAGGCTGACATCGATCAGCGCCGTTCCGATCGCTGGAACTTCCTCTTCATCGCCGGCATGTGGTTCCAGGATCTGTTCAACTACGACTTCCGCCGCACGGAGATGTGCATCATCCCCTACGGCACGCAGCAGGGCGAGATTTCCTTCTGCGCCTACAACACCGGCATCGGCTGGCGGAACATCCTCGAGAAGATGCACATGACGGCCACGCTCACCAAGTGGTACGAGGAGCACGGGCGTCACGAGATCTTCGCCGGCAACAAGAACGTTCCGCTCGCGAGCAAGGACCACACGCTGCAGCTGAACGCTGAGGCCGTGGCCGCCGGCGCGCAGCATGACCTCGACGACCTCGGCATCGCCAAGAACGCGCGCGAAGAGAAGCTGGCCGCGCGCAAGAAGGCGAACATGTCGCCCGACGAGATCCGGCAGCACATGGAGATGGAGCGGCTCTATCGCCAGCAGGTGCTGAAGGAGAAGCCGACGATTCAGATCCAGGGCCTGGGCGGCGGGAAGAAGCAGGGCGTCCAGGAAGTGACCCACAAGGACGTCGTCTAAGTCGTCCGGATCGTTCGAGTCGTTCGAAACGTTCAAGGCCGGCGGTCTTCGGATCGCCGGCCTTTTTCTGTTATAAGCCCGTCATGGTAGTCGCCCGACTGGCCATATTTGCGCTTTCGGGTGCGCTGGTCGCTGCACAGTCGGCATCATTCGACGTGGCGTCGATCAAACCGAGGCAGCGCGGGCTGCAGCCGCCGCAGACGCGGATGCTCGTCACGCCTGGCAGGATCAGCTTCCAGGCGGTCCTCCTCGCGGACTGCCTCCGCTGGGCCTACGCGGACTACCAGATCGCTGGAATTCCCGAGTCGATGAGCGGCTCGCGGTGGGACATCGAAGCACGGGCGGCCGGTCCGGCAACGGATACGGAACTGCGACAGATGTTCCGCCGGCTGCTCGAGGAGCGCTTTGCACTGCGGGCGCGACAGAGCACCGAAAACATGCGCGTCTCCGTGCTGGCCGTCGCCACGAAAGGCCCGCTACTGCGGCCCGCAGCAGACGATGCGCCGAAGAGCGACGACTGGCGCCTGTCGCCACTGTTCCAGGGCAGCAAGGCCGGACCAGGGACAACGGTAATCCGCGAGCTGAGGACCGAGCGGGTGTCGATGCGCTATTTCGCGGAGTACCTGTCGAGACAGCTGCGGATGCCGGTGATCGATCGAACAGCGCTGAAGGGCGACTTCGCGTCGCCATCGAGTGGCCTGCCGAACCCGGCGCGACTGTTCGCGCTCAGGGAGCTCCACCGCCCTCCGGAGCGCCACCAGATCTGTTTGGAACTGCGGGCCGGGTCGCGATCCGCGAGCAACTCGGGCTGACTTTGACGGCGACTAGCGCTCCAGTCGAGGTGCTCGTTATCGAATCGGTACAGCAACCATCCGAGAACTGAGCCTGCTTCTCTTGTTCCCTGACCTACCCTTGGGGGCCTGGGCCCTGATTCCTGAGGCCTTCTATTTCGCAGCGCCGGCCGGCACGCGGCGTTTCAGTTCCTCGCCGAAGTTCTGGACCAAGATCATCTGGCTGGGTGGCTGCGGCGGCGCTTCGAGTCCACGAATCATCAGGAATCGGCGACCGTCGGCCGTTACGTCCCACCCTCG
>Ga0247825_10001877_pt1 | contig 13908 bp, 14 predicted proteins | sample 13C_Vanillin_Day_FD_194413 | JGI IMG/M metagenome (GOLD analysis project Ga0247825, IMG submission 194413) | Soil microbial communities from agricultural site in Penn Yan, New York, United States - 13C_Vanillin_Day48 | ecosystem: Environmental > Terrestrial > Soil > Agricultural land | place...
GCGCGGACGTCAGCTCGCCGATCCGGAACCCACCGAGCTGATCGGCGGCGCCGGCGACCAGGTGCGCCCACTCGTCGCCGATCACCTCACCCTCCTCGCCGAGCGTGCACGTCAGGACGTAGACGTCGGCACCCTCGGCGGCGTAGCGCGCGATGGTGCCGCCGGTGGTGAGGGTCTCGTCGTCGGGATGGGCATGGACCAGCAGAAGTCGCCGCTCACTCATTCCTTGATCCTGCTCCAGTCTGCTGCGTCACTGAATATTCCGACCGGCACGGCGCCGGTCAGCGATACCCCGTCGACGCCCGGCCCGGCCGCGACCAGCGTGCGGTCCTGCATGATCGGCAGCACCGCGGCCAGGTCCCAGAGCCTGCGGTCGGCGTCGGCGAGGGCCTGTGGCACATCACCGACTCCGCGCAGCGCGGCGTCGATGGACGGCTGCAGGGTGGGGTCGCAGACTCCCGACAGGTTGGACGGGGCCTCGGCCTCCGACACCGAATCACGTTCGGGGCCGGCGGTTTCGGTGTTCCGCTGGGTCGTCGCGACCACTGCGGGCGGACAGCTGTGCCGGGATGCCAGCGCCGTCGCCGGGTCGGACCCGGCGCGCGACCAGCCGACAACCGCTCCGATGTCGCCCTTGCTCAGCGACTCCCCGTACAACTCCTCGGCGGGCAGCGACGTCACGGTCGCGTCGATGCCGGCGCCGCGCAACTGGTCGGCCGCCGTGTTGGCGACGGCGCTCGCGGTGTCGTCGCCCTCGGGTGTCCCGATGACGAGCGTGAGCGGGACGCCCTCGCGGACGAGCCGGGTGGGCGGCACCGTACCTGCGGGAACGACGGTGCCCGTAGGTGTTTCGGCGACGTAGCCGTATTCGGCCAGCTGCGCCAGCACCTGTTCGCGGCTCGGCCGCGCGGGTGCGGTCGCGCTGTAGCCGGGATCGGACGGGGCGTAGACCTGCGAGCGCGCCGGGACCGCCGAGGCCTCGCTGCCTGCGCCGACGACGGCGAGCAGTTCGGTGTCCAGCAGGTTCAGCAGACTCTTCCGCACCCGGACGTCGGCGAGTTCGGGCACCCGGCCGTTCAGCGTGAGGTCGAGTCCGCGGGGCTGGAACGACGCACCGGTCCGCACCGTCGGGATCGCGGCGAGCTGAGCGGAAGTCGCTGTGCCCCCGTGAATCTGAACGATCTGGGTGTCGTTGTTGCGCATCGAGTCGGCGAGCTGCGACGGGGTGCCGTCGCGGCGCATCAAGATCTGGTCGGGGGTCGCCGGCTTGTCCCAGAACCGGTCGTTGCGTTCGAGCAGGATCTCGTCGCGGCCGCGGTCGATCGACTTGATGTGGAAGTGTGCGCCCGACACCGGGATGTTCTCGGCCAGTCCGGTCGCGAAACCGCCCGGGGAGTCCTTGATGAGGTGTGACGGCAGCAGGTCGGTGAAGAGTTCACGCCACGCCAGGTAGGCGGCCTTCATCACGACGGTGACCGTCTTGCCGCCACCCGAGGACCGGACGTCCTGGATCAGGTCGTAGCCGGCGGGGTCGACCACGCCGGGGGCGCTGATCATCTGCTGCCACAGGTAGCGGAAATCCTCGGCTGCGATGGGCGCGCCGTCGGACCATTGCGCTTCGTTGCGCAGCTGATACGTCACGGTGAACGGTTCCTGCGACGTGACGTCCGCGGAGATGACGAGGGAGGAGTCGGGAATCCAGATGCTGCCGCCCGGGTGCGCCGGGTCGGGCACCGGCCGGAACGGGCTCGGCAGGACGAGGGCGCTGACCGCGGAGTTCGCCGGCGACTGGTCCGACAGCAGGTGCGGGTTGAATCCGCTGCCCACGTCGTCGATCGCGACGACGACGGGCTGCTTCTCGGTCGGCGACACCGTCGGCTTGGGGCTGTCGGTGCTCTCGACCGGCGGAGGCGGATCGGCGGTGCACGACGTGAGTACCGCCGTCGACAGTGCCAGCAGGAGTGCGGTCACAGCCACACCGTTCCCGCGCCTTCGGCCCCGAACTCCCCGAACTGCCCGAAGTCCCCGAACTGCCCGAAGTCCCCGAACTGCCTGGACTCTCTCGAGTCGACCCCCAGCACCCACCGCGCCGCCTTTCCTCAGAGATACCGGAAGGCTCCGGAAACCCACGAGCGAATGTACCTTCGGTCGACGATCGATCGAAGGTACATTCGCCCGGTTGTGTTTGACGTGGTCGGACGTGCCGACTACAGGGCCGCCTTGTCGCGGGCCTTGGAACGCGAACGCTCACGGGCACGGTCGGTGGCCGACAGGTGCACCTTGCGCACCCGCACGACCTCCGGGGTGACCTCGACGCACTCGTCGCCGGCGCAGAACTCCATCGCGCCTTCGAGCTCCAGCTTGATCGGCTTGGCGAGGGTCTCCATCACGTCGGCGGAGGACTGACGCATGTTGGTCAGCTTCTTCTCGCGGGTGACGTTGATGTCGAGGTCTTCCTGGCGCGGGTTGATGCCCACGACCATGCCCTCGTAGGTGTCGGCGCCGGGCTCGACGAAGAACGTTCCGCGGTCGGCGAGCTGGATCATCGCGAACGGGGTGACCGAGCCGGTGCGGTCCGAGACGAGCGAGCCGGTGTGGCGGGCGCGGATCTCGCCTGCCCACGGTGCGTAGCCGTGGAAGACGGCGTTCGCGATACCGGTGCCGCGGGTCTCGGTGAGGAAGTCGGTGCGGAAACCGATCAGGCCGCGCGACGGGACGATGAACTCCATCCGGACCCAGCCCGCGCCGTGGTTGGCCATCTGCACCATCTTGCCCTTGCGGTTGGCGAGGAGCTGGGTGATGGCGCCGAGGTACTCCTCGGGGCTGTCGATGGTGAGCTCCTCGAAGGGCTCGTGCACCTTGCCGTCGACCTGACGGGTGACCACCTGCGGCTTGCCGACGGTGAGCTCGAAGCCCTCGCGGCGCATCTGCTCGACCAGGATGGCGAGCGCGAGCTCACCACGACCCTGGACCTCCCAGGCGTCGGGGCGACCGATGTCGAGGACCTTGAGCGAGACGTTGCCGACGAGTTCCTGGTCGAGGCGCGACTTCACCATGCGGGCGGTCAGCTTGTGTCCGCTGACCCGGCCGACGAGCGGCGAGGTGTTGGTGCCGATGGTCACCGAGATGGCGGGCTGGTCGACGGTGATCCGCGGCAGCGGGACCGGGTTCTCCAGGTCGGCGAGGGTGTCGCCGATCATGATGTCGGGGAAACCGGCGACGGCGACGATGTCACCGGCGACGGCCTTCTCGGCGGGCTGACGCTCGACGCCCTTGGTGGCGAGCAGTTCGGTGATCTTGGCCTTGGTGACGACGGGCTCGCCGTCCACCTCGCGACACCAGGAGACGGTCTGGCCCTTGGTCAGCTCGCCGTTGTGGATACGGACCAGGGCGAGGCGGCCGAGGAACGCGGAGGCGTCGAGGTTGGTGACGTGGGCCTGCAGCGGCGCGTCGACGTTGCCCTTGGGTGCGGGCACGTAGTTGAGGAGCACCTCGAACAGGGCGTCGAGGTTCTCGGCGTCCGGTGCGTGACCGTTCTCGGGCTGAACCTTGGACGCCTTGCCCTCGCGGCCCGAGGCGTACAGAACGGGAAGGTCGAGGGCGAGCTCGGCGGCTTCCGCGGCCTCGTCGTCGAGGTCGGACGCCAGGTCGAGCAGCAGGTCGTGGCTCTCGGAGACGACCTCTTCGATGCGGGCGTCGGGACGGTCGGTCTTGTTGACCACGAGGATGACGGGCAGCGACGCGGCGAGCGCCTTGCGCAGCACGAAGCGGGTCTGCGGCAGCGGGCCCTCGGACGCGTCGACGAGCAGGACGACACCGTCGACCATGGACAGGCCGCGCTCGACCTCACCACCGAAGTCGGCGTGACCGGGGGTGTCGATGACGTTGATGACCGTGACACTGCCGTCGCCGTGATGCTTGTGGACGGCGGTGTTCTTCGCGAGGATGGTGATGCCCTTCTCGCGTTCGAGGTCGCCGGAGTCCATGACGCGATCGACCAGTTCGGCGCGCTCCTCGAATGCCCCCGACTGACGCAACATGGCGTCGACGAGAGTGGTCTTGCCGTGGTCGACGTGTGCGACGATGGCAACGTTACGGAAGCTGGTGATGGTCACGCGGTGGCTCTCCTGGCTGAGTTGATTCGGCCACGCGAAAGTTCCCTCGCACGGCTTTCTGGCGGCCGCCTTGTCATCTCGATTCAGAATCCTCGTCGAGGCGATGGTAAATCGCCCAGTGCAGGCATCGCGGCCACGTGAATACTACCCGCCCGAGCGGCTACTTCGCGCATCGCCGGCTGCCCGGGGCCTGCCCGACCAGCGTAAAGTGATCTGCGCCACGTCGAATTCGGCCTGTCCCGCGTGTGGATCGGGGCCGAAAGCTGAGGGGACGCTAACCTGGGTGTAGCCGGCGGATACCGGTGTTCACCGTAGTAGGAAGGCCGAGCCGAGTATGGGCAAGGTGAAGGCCGGCAAGGTCTCGGGTCTCAAACCGAAGAAGAAGTGCTGCCGCAGCAAGACGCGCTGCATCAAGTGCCCGGTGGTCATCATGCGCATGAAGAAGCTCGAGAACGAGGGCGCTTCCAAGAAGGAACTGAAGAAGGGGCTCAAGAAAGCCCGCGCGGCCTGAGGTCAGCCCCACCCGTTCAGGTGCACTCGCAGGTCCGGCACCCACCCGCGGTCGTTGCCGACGAGGTCGATCTCCCCCAGTTCCCGTCCGTCCACCCACCGCAGTTCCGCGTGGTCGAGCGCGACGGGTGTTCCCGACACCAGCTCGACCCGGTACGCGCGGAGCACCCGGCCGTCGGGCAGCGGCACGTCGTCACCGATCCGGTCGCCGCCCGACACCTCGACCCCGAGTTCTTCCCGCAGTTCGCGGCGCAGCGCGTCCTCGGCGGTCTCCCCGGCCTCCGCCTTGCCCCCGGGCAGCTCCCACAGTCCCGCGAGTTCCGGGGGCCGGGTCCGCTGGGCGAGCAACAGCCGGCCGTCGACGATGATCGCGGCCGCCACCACCTCTCCGGCGTGGTCGACAGGCCTTGCACGTTCCACTGGCACCGCACCATCATGGGGTATGGCCGAGTTGCTGTCAGACGGAGAGATCGACACCGCGCTCGCAGAACTGCCCGGGTGGCGGCGGGCGGGTGATTCCCTCGTCCGCACCGTCGAGTCGCCGAGTTTCCCCGAAGCCGTCGAGCTGGTCCGGAAGGTCGCGGAGGCGGCGGAGGCCGCGAACCACCATCCGGACATCGACATCAGGTGGCGCAAGGTCACCTACACGCTGTCGACGCATTCCGCGGGCGGGCTCACGCAGCTGGATCTGGATCTTGCTGCGCAGATCGACTCACTGGCGGGCTGACCGGGGCGGCGGCCACGGCACGCTTCGGGCGGCGCCCGGCGTAGGCCACCCAGGCGTAGACACCGAACGCGCCGACCACGTCGACCGTGCCCAGCCACGCGAGTACCGCGGGCCGGGAGATCAGCCAGATCGAGTCCTGGAAGAAGCTGAGCACCCACGGCACGCCGATGAGGGTGGTGACGAGCCAGTATCCGGCGAGGATCCGGGTGCCCAGCATCGATCCGTAGGGGCCGTGCAGCAGCCAGATCAGCATCGGGATGACCCACACCCAGTGGTGTGACCACGAGATCGGTGAGACGAGCAGCCCCAGCAACTCGACGATGACGAGGGTGCCGAGCCGATCGTCCCGGGCGATCGCCCGCCAGGCCAGGACGGCGAGGACCGCCGTGACCGCCACCGCCAGCAACCAGAGGACGCCCGTCTCGACGTCGTACCCGAGCAGCCGCGACAACGCGCCGCGCAGGGACTGATTCCACACCGAGCCGACCGGCCCGATGCGATCGGCGTCACCGAGCAGGTGGGTGAAGTACTCCCGAGCCTCCGAGCCGATCAGGAGATAGCTGACTCCGACGGTCGCGGCGAACGCGACGCCCGAGAAGACCGCGGCGTTCCACCGGCGCTGCATCAGGAAGTAGAGGCCGGTGATCGCCGGGGTCAGTTTGATCCCGGCGGCGAAACCGACGAGCGCACCGGACAGCCACCACCGGGAGCTGCGGACCGCGGTCATCACGAGCAGCGCGAGGAAGACGTTGATCTGGCCGTAGTCCAGCGTGGTGCGCACCGGTTCCACCCACACCCCCACCGTGGTCCACAGCACCGCGACCGCCCGCCAGTGCGGGCTGCGCGCGGCGTCACCGAGCACGAGCTCGAGGCTCATTCGCGCCAGCGCGTACAGGGCGAGGATGGTGAGCAATTGCCAGCCGACCCCGACCAGGGGGAACGGCAGGAAATGCAGGGGAAAGAAGACCAGCGCGGCGAACGGCGGGTAGGTGAACGGCAGCGGAAAGTCCGGTGTCACTTCCGAATAGGTGAAGTCGTAGAGACTGCCACCGCGGAGGGCCTCGGAACCGTCGACGTAGACGTGCAGGTCGACGAGGTTCATCCCGTTGGGACTCAACAGCGTCCACGCCATGCGCCCGAGCACCGACAACACGAGAAGTACAGGCGCGCACCGCAACAAGCCGTGCAGGGCGGACGCTCCCCAGGACGACGCGGGGGAACGCTCGGATGACGGGTCGTCGGAGGCTGCTCCGTCGTCGGACGCTGCATGGTCGGACACAGTGTGGTGCTCTCCCCGTGAGGTGTGTAGATGTCTCAGCCGATCCCGAAACGGTCCCGCACAGCGTAGACGGCGCCCGCCGCGGACCCCGAGGTGTCCGTAGCCGCGCGTAACAGTTGCATCACCAATCACACGAACCACACGTGCCACAAGCTATGGTCACCGGAAGATCACCGTCGGGGTCTGTATGCCATACACTCCCACCGGGATGCCGCAGCTATCGGTGAACGAACTCGTGAGCTGTACAACCCGGGGGCGCTGTACATAGAGTGACCCCCCGAGCCGTCAGACGTGGATTGAGTTGTCGTCCACGCTGTTATGACTAAGGATGGGGAGACTGTGCTTCGAACCCGAGGTATGCGCAGAGCAGTAACTGCTCTCGCTGTTGCCGCAGCAGCCGCAATGGCAGTGCCGGCCCAGGCGAATGCGCAGCCGACGCCGCCGCCCGTGCCCGAAGGCATCCCCGTGGAGATGCTCGCATCGTTCGCACCCGCGATCATCGGCGCAGCCGCTGGTACCGAAGACATCGCCGCAGGACCTCAGGACGCGATCCTGGACCAGGCCCGCATCCTCCTCGAGTCCCCCGGCATCCCGCCGGAGCTCAAGTCCACTCTCGAGCGCGTCATCACGTTCCTCGACGGCAGCGGCGGCGGCGGCCCCGAGATCCCGCAGGAGAACGCACCCGTCATCGCGCAGTTCCTCTACCCGACGATCGGCAAGGGCTGCATCGGAGAGGGCGCCGACTCCGTGGGCACCGCACTCGCGGTCCCCGGTCCGGCCCAGCTGCCCCCGCCCGGACCCAAGGCAGGTCAGGCCGGTTTCGTGTTCACCGCCCTCGGAACCAGTTCCGTTGCCGCCGAACAGCCCAATCCGCTGACCGTGACGTGGATCAACCTGGACAACCAGCGGCGCGCCACCCAGAACCTCACCAACGAGGCCAAGATCAACCCCGACGGACCGGCAACCCTGTCGGCGATCGCGGACACCGGCCCGGGCCGCGTCCTCGCGGTCGTGTCGGGTGGACTGACCACGCAGAAGGAAGGCGCCGCGCCGATCACGTGCAGCTTCCTCCCCACCGTCGGCATGTTCCAGGTCGCGTAACTCTTCACAGCTGACGAGCGAAGGGCCCTCCGGATCTTCCGGAGGGCCCTTCGCTCATGTCTGCACCACTTCACTGTTGCCGACGGCACCACCGTGGTAGACCGAGGAATGCCCTCGACGCATCACGCACCCGACCACTCACTGCGATCGCGACACGCCCGGCGGTCCATACTGTCGATTCGGTCGGAGGGGTCGATCCTCTCGATCGGTTCCGCCTACTCCATCCTGTCCATCGGGAGTGTCGGCTCGGTGCTCTCGATCGGATCGGTCGGGTCGGCAGGCTCGGCACTGAGCACCGCCTCGTTCGCCAGCCTCGGGTCTGCCCTGTCGGGGCTGTCGCGGTGGTCCCTGATGGCGTGGAAGGGGTGGCACGACTCGCCGCCGGAACACCCTCACCTCACGGTCATCGCCGAGGAACCGGACCTCGCCCGGGACGCGACCGCCCACGTCCAGTCCTGACGAGGTCCGTCACGACGTCCGCCCGGCGCGCGGCCAGGATTTGCCGTCGTACGTCTCGATCTCGCCGTTGAACTTCGTCAGCAGCCGGCGCAGCTCGCCCCGGTCGTGGTCGCTCCACTCGGCGATGATGCGCTCGACGCCTTTTCGGCCCAGCGCCCGGTCGGCGTGAAGTTGTTCGAGCCCCAGCGCGGTGGCCTCTACCTTGCGGGCCATTCCGCCGTCCGGGTCGGGGACGCGTTCGACGAGGCCGCGCTTCAGCAACGCGCCGATCTGCCGGTTGATGGTCGAGATGTCGAGTCGGAATGCCTCGGCGAGCTGCTTCAGGCTGAGCGGATGTTCCAGTTCCAGGCGTCCGAGGAGTAGGTAGGCGGAACGGTCGAGTTGGAATCCCGCCCGTTGCGCATGGGCGTGATAGCGCGACAGCAATGTCAATTCGTTCTCGACATCTGCCGCCACCTCGTCACGATCGGACACCGACACCTCCAGTAGTTACCGCCATTCTGCCCGAGGCATTATTGTGCACCATACACAAAGTGTGTAGTGTGCACATCTTCATCAGGATCCATTGACGAACAGCGCGGTATAGAGGACCGAGGCGACGGTGTACACGAAATTGAGAAGCAGCTCCATGGGAGACCTCCGGGTTCCAGAGTGAAAAGAGTGACACCAGGTAATCGGAGTTGCCTCGAGGAGCGTTTCACGCCGTCCCAACCACCGGAAAACGTCCCACATACGAACTGAAACGTGTTCTCATTTTCCGGGGGCGCTCGCATTCGGGTGCCGGACGAGAGAAGGGATGCACACATGCCGTGGAGTCGTGCCGAGCTCGAAGAGGCCTTCGCGCACTACCAGCGAACCGTCAGCCGCTGCGTCGAACGCGGAGACTGGAACGGCTTCGCCGACCTCTTCACAGAGGACGCCACGTACGTCGAGCACGCTTTCGGAGACTTCGACGGACGCGAGGCCATTCGGACATGGGTCACGCGCACCATGTCGGCGTTCCCCGGCAGCCGGATGACCGCGTTCCCGGCGAACTGGTACGTGATCGACGAGGACCGCGGATGGGTCATCTGCGAGATCGACAACCCGATGGAAGATCCCGGCGACGGTTCGGAGCACGCGGCCGCGAACATCACGATCCTGCACTACGCCGGCGACAACCTGTGGTCACGCGAGGAAGACGCGTACAACCCGATGAATTTTCTCGCCGCGGCCAAGAAGTGGTGCCGCGCAGCGGAAGCCGCCGGCAAGCTACCCGACGACGCCCGGGAGTGGCTTGCCCGGATGGGCGGGCAACCGGCGGCCCAACCCGGTCACCACTGCCCGTAGTCGGGCTTGAGGATGTCATTGAGATCGATGCCGACCCCGTCGACGTTGCTCGCGTCGATCTCGTACTGGTGCAGGTGCGCCGACGGGTGGACGTACCCCTCGGGTGTGCCCCAATCGTGCTGCCAGTACCACGATCCGAGCCCGGCGAGGACGGCCAGATCCAGCGTCGTGGAGTTGGCGTAGATGCCGGTGTTGCCCTTGCCGACCACCGACTCCCACCCGGCGAGGTACGGGGCGATCATGGTGAGGAAATCGGCGGGCGTGGGATTGTCGTCGATCGACGCGTAGATGGGCCGGTCCTCGGAACCGCCTGCGGCGAGGTGCAATTCGAGTCCGCGCTCCGCGTGCCGCTTGCCCGCCTCGAGACCGCCGCGCCAATCGGCCGTCGGCCCCTTGCCGAACTGGTAGCACGAGACGACCGACAGTCCGGCGTCGAGCAACGCCTGCGCCTCGTCGGCGAGCATCGGCTTGCCTTCCATCCATTCGGCGCCGGGACGGCGGTCGGACACGTAGCGGATGGCGCCGGCATAGCCGGCCTCGAGAATGGCGTCCGCCGACGGCACCCCACCCGCGTAGTCGATCAGGATGCCGAGGCTGTCCGCCTTCGCGACGCCGACCGAGGACGTGGTGGACGTGAGCGCCGCGATCCCGGCCACGGCGGATCCCGCTGCCGCGTACCGGAACAGGTCTCTCCGAGAAATCTGCACTGTGGCCCCCATATCCGATCAGTCGCGCTCCGGCGTGTCTCCGACATTCACTCTCGCTCAGTCGGTATCTTGTCCGGTTTGCATTCCACCACACTCACACGGGTCCCGCCAGCCACTTGGACTACATCCGTCACATCGGACGCTCGCGCCCCGCGACGAACCGGCAGCGCCCCGAGTCAGCGGAAGAACACCGCGGCCTGGTCGGCCAGATCGAGTGCCCCCTGCGGCAGGATTCCGAGCACCACCGTCACCACCACTCCGACCGCGATGGCCGCGGCGGTGAACATGCTGGGCACCACGATCGTCGGGGCGTCGCTCTGCGGCTCCGAGAAGAACATCAGGACGATGACCCGGACGTAGAAGAACGCCGCGATCGCGCTGCTGACGACACCGACGAGAACGAGCGGAACGGCGCCGCCCTCGATGGCGGCCTGGAAGACCGCGAACTTGCTGACGAACCCACTCGTCAAGGGGATTCCGGCGAACGCCAGAAGGAACAGCGCGAAGACCCCGCCGACCAGGGGCGAGCGCCGGCCCAGCCCCGCCCAGCGGGACAGGTCCGTCGCCTCGCCCCGACTGTCCCGCACCAGCGTGACGACGGCAAACGCGCCGAGCGTGCTGAATCCGTAGGCCAAGAGGTAGAACATCGTGGACGACAGACCGGCCCGGTTGGCCGCGACCAGACCGGTGAGGATGAATCCTGCGTGCGCGACCGACGAGTACGCGAGCATCCGCTTGACGTCGTTCTGCGTGACCGCCATGACCGCACCGACAACCATGGTGAGGATGGCGACGCCCCACATCACGGGCCGCCAGTCCGCCCGCAGGTCGGGCAGTGCCACATAGAAGATGCGCAGCATCGCGCCGACGGCCGCGACCTTGGTGGCCGCCGCCATGAAGGCGGTGATCGGGGTCGGTGCACCCTGATAGACGTCGGGGATCCAGGAGTGGAACGGGACGGCGCCGATCTTGAACAACAGGCCCACCGACAGCAGCGCGGTACCGATCAGCGCCAGCGTCTTGTCGTCGGTGCCCCGGGCGAGCGCGTCGGCAATCCTCGGCAACTCGACGGTTCCGGCGTAGCCGTACAGCAAGGCCACCCCGAACAGGAAGAACGCCGACGAGAACGCCCCGAGCAGAAAGTATTTGAGTGCCGCCTCCTGCGACAGGAGACGGCGACGCCGTGCCAGCCCGCACAGCAGATACAGCGGCAGCGACAGGACCTCGAGCGCCACGAACATGGTGAGGAGGTCATTGGACGCCGGGAACAGGAGCATCCCGCCGACCGCGAACAGGGTGAGGGGAAAGACCTCGGTGTGCCCCGGGGCGTTCTTGGTGGCCTCCCGTTCGGCGACGCTGCCGGGGACGGCGAATGCCTGCGGGGTGAAGGCGTCGGTTCCGCCTTCCGGCTCGGCTGCACTCGCGGCCGTGACCTCCGCGGTCGCGGCGGCGACCCCGCTGTCGACGCTCCGCTCGGCAATGAGCAGGATCGCGGGGATCGAGATCAGCAGGATCGTTCCCTGGAGGAACAGCGTCGGGCCGTCGACGGCCACCGCGCCCGCGACTGTGGAGTCGCGGGTTCCGGCGAGCATGACGACGGCGACGAACGCGGCGGTGAGTCCTCCGAGCGCGAGTACGAGATGGCTCGAGTAGCGGCCGCGCCGGGGCAGGAACGCCTCGACGAGCACACCGGCGACAGCAACGCCGAACACGATCAACATCGGTGCCAGCTGACCGTATTCGATGTCCGGCGCGCGCAACGTCGAGGACTGGGCGAGTACGAGTTCGGAGGTACTCATCGGTGTGTGCCTCCCTCTGGGTCCTGTCCGGCGACGGTGGGTGCTGGATCGTGCTGACCGACGGTGACGAGGACATGGCTCACCGCGGGTGTGATGACGTCCAGCACGGGCTTGGGATAGACGCCGAGGACGAGCAGCAGGGCGATCAACGGCGCCACGACCGCGATCTCACGGCGCACGAGATCGCGGACGGTCTCGTTGCCCTCCTTCAGCGGCCCGGTCATCATCCGCTGATAGAGCCACAGCACGTAGATCGCGGCGAGGACGAGCGCGAAAGTCGCGACCACGGCAGCGATCTGGTAGCGCGAGAACGTGCCGACCAGGACGAGGAACTCGCTGATGAACGGCGCCAGGCCCGGCAGCGACAGCGTGGCGAGGCCCGCCACGAGGAACGTCCCTGCCATCACCGGCGCGACCTTCTGCACCCCGCCGTAGTCGGCGATGAGGCGGGTGCCGCGCCGCGACACCAGGAACCCCGCGATCAGGAACAGCGCCGCCGTCGAGATGCCGTGGTTGACCATGTACAGCGTCGATCCGGCCTGTCCCTGGCTCGTCATGGCGAAGATGCCGAGAATGATGAACCCGAAGTGCGAGATCGACGTGTAGGCGATCAGTCGCATCACGTCGGTCTGGCCGATGGCCAGCACCGCGCCGTAGATGATGCCGATCACCGCCAGCACCGTGACGAAGGGTGCGAAGTACGCGGACGCCTCGGGGAACATCTGCAGGCAGTAGCGCAGCATGCCGAACGTCCCGACCTTGTCGACGACGGCCATCATGAGCACCGCGCTGGCCGGGGTGGCTTCCACCGCGGCGCCCGGCAGCCACGTGTGGAACGGCCACAACGGCGCCTTGACCGCGAACGCGAACATGAAACCGAGGAACAGCGCCTTCAGCACGCCGGGGTCGGCGTCCAGCCCTTCGGCGACGATCACCCGGAAGTCGAAGGTGCCGCCGCCGAAGACGTCCTGACGCGCCGTCACCACGTACACCCCGATGACCGCGGCCAGCATGATCAGGCCGCCGAACAGGTTGTAGAGCAGGAACTTCACCGCGGCGTACGTTCTCCCCACCCCGCCGAATCCTCCGATCAGGAAGTACATCGGGATGAGCATGGCCTCGAAGAAGATGTAGAAGAGCAGGACGTCGAGGGCGGTGAACGACACGATCACCATCGCCTCGACCATCAACGTCAGCGCCACGTACGTGTGGGCCATTCGCCGGTGCCCGTAGTCGGGCGCGGTGTCACCGTCGTTCCACCCCGCCAGCAACAGCAGCGGCACCAGAACGGCGGTGAGGAGCACCAGGACGAGCGCGATGCCGTCGAGGCCGAGGATGTACCGGGTGCCGAACGCCGGGATCCAGGCGTGCGATTCCACGAACTGGTACTGCTCGCCGGTCGGATCGAAGCGGATCGCCAGCACGACCGCCAGGCACAGCACCACCACGGACACGCCCACGGCAACGGATTTCGCGAGCGCGCGCTTGTGGACGGGCAGAGCCAGGACCACCCCGGCACCGACGAGTGGCAGCACCCAGAGGGCGGTCAGCCACGGGAAGCCGCTCACCACAGCCTCACCAGCATCGTGGCGACCAGAAGTGCCGCACCGGCGAACATGAACAGCGCGTACGACCGGACGAACCCCGTCTGCAGACGCCGCACCCGCATCGACGTTCCGCCGACGAGCGCGGCGAACCCGTTGACGGCACCGTCGACTCCCCTGCCGTCGACGGTCACGAGTGTTCGCGTCAGTTCCTGCCCGGGACGCATCAGTGCCGCCTCGTTGAACGCGTCGCCGTACAGGTCCTTCCGGGCCGCGGCGGTGAATGCGGTGACCTTCGCCGGCGCGACCTCGGGGATCGGCTGCCGGGCGTACTGCCG
>Ga0247825_10001878_pt1 | contig 13904 bp, 11 predicted proteins | sample 13C_Vanillin_Day_FD_194413 | JGI IMG/M metagenome (GOLD analysis project Ga0247825, IMG submission 194413) | Soil microbial communities from agricultural site in Penn Yan, New York, United States - 13C_Vanillin_Day48 | ecosystem: Environmental > Terrestrial > Soil > Agricultural land | place...
ATGTGCGACCGTTTCGGTCAGAATGATGTACTCATGCAAACATCGGGATCCAGCATGCGCAAGTGTTGTCTATCAAATTAAGCAGAATGCCCAACTCTCGGCATGGGGAGTGTGGGATACTGCGCTACATGACGAGACTCGATCGAACCGATGCCCGCCTGCTGCTCGCCCTGTGCGACGCCCCCCGCGCAACCGGCGTCCAACTGGCGACCCTGCTGGGGATGGCACGGAATACCGTGCAGGCACGAATGTCTCGCTGGGAGGAGCAGCGCGTGCTCGCACCCGTGGACCGCTGCGTGTCACCCCGCGACCTGGGATACCCCCTGCAGGCGTTCGTCACCGCGGTCGTCGACCAGCACCGCCTCGAGGACGTCATCGAACACCTGCGGGACATCGCCGAGGTCGTCGAGGTCGTCGGCATCTCCGGAGCGGCAGACCTGCACATCGGCGTGGTCGCCGTCGATGCCGACGACCTGTACCGCGTCGCCGGCCTCATCCTCGCCGTGCCCGGGATCGAGCGCACCACGGTGTCCGTCGCCATGCGTGACGCCATCCCCTACCGGACCCGCCCACTGCTCGAGCGGATCGCCGAGGAGCGCTGACCCCGGGCGCATGCTCAACGACTCGCGGTGACCACGCGGGTCTCTGCGTCTTCGGTACTGCGCGTGGCACTTACCCGGGATCTGAGGATGAGAACCAGCATCACGGCGACGAGCATGACCGCCCCCACGACCCACAGGCCGGCGCGCGAGTTCCCGGTGGCGTCGAACAGCCACCCGGTGACGTACGGGGCCCCGAAACCACTCAGGTTGCCCACCGAGTTCACGACGGCGATGCCTGCCGCGGCGCCGGCACCGGTCAGGAATGTGCTGGGCAGGTACCAGAACACGGGCAGTGCGCAGAACACACCGACCGCGTTGACGGTGACCGCGATCATCGTCGTGAGCGGCGACTGCATGTACAGGGCGACCGGGATGGAGACGGCTCCGATCAGGGTGGGGACGGCGACGTGCCAGATCCGCTCACCCGTCCGGTCGGAGTGCCTGCTCCACAACACCATTGCGACGGCGCCGACCGCGAACGGAACCGCGACGATCAACCCGGTGGTGAACAGCGAGAAATCGGTGGCGAACGTCTTCTTGAAACCGGCGACGATGCTGGGCAGGAAGAAGCTGAGCGAGTACAGCCCGTAGGTGATCCCGAAGTAGACGAGGCCCAGCATCCACACGCGGGAATCCGTCAGCGCCCGGCGCACCGACCCGTGGGAACCGGATTCCAAAGCCTCGGATTCGAGCTCGCGAGTGAGCCACACCTTTTCGTCCTCATCCAGCCACGTGGCCTGAGACGGCCGGTCCGTGAGGTAGAACCAGGTGACCACCGCGAGCAGGACGGCGGGTATCCCCTCGATCAGGAACATCACGCGCCAGCCGGACAGTCCGAACAGGCCGTCCCAGTATTGGATGATGGCGCTCGACAACGGTGCCCCGAGCGCCGACGACACCGGGAGCGCGAGAAGGAACAGGCCCATCAGCCGGACCCGGTAGGCGCGGGGAAACCACAGGGTCAGGTAGAGCAAGACCCCCGGGAAGAAGCCGGCCTCGGCGATACCCAGCAGCATGCGCAACCCGTACAGCGATCCCACATTGGGCACGAAGGCCATGGCGGCCGCGATGATCCCCCACGTGAGCATGATCCGGGCGATCCAGCGGCGTGCCCCGAACCTGTGCAGCGCGAGATTGCTCGGCACCTCGAACAGGAGATACCCGATGAAGAACAGCCCGGAGGCCAGGCCGAACATCGTCTCGGTGAGGCCGAGTTCCGCGCTCATGGTCAACTTCGCCAGCCCGATATTGGTCCGGTCGAGGTAGTTGACGAAATAGGCCAGGCCGAGGAACGGAATGAGCCGCCGGGCGACCTTCCGGACCACCCTCGCCTCGATCTCGGGTTTCTGCAGTACAGGCGACATGAATGTCTCGGCTTCCTGAAGAGTGGGCGCGCCCGACCGGGCGACGTGACGTGACGTGGACCACTCTATGAGTCGGATCAGCTCGAAACTATGGAGAAACCACACATGCGACACCGCGATGAATGGAGGGATCCTCAGCCGAACGTCTCCCCTGGGAAGCGGGTGTGGTGTCCCACCCGGACGGGGTTGTCCCCTATGCTGACCGGTGCAGCTGGTTCGCCCGGCACGGTCATGAGGAGCCCCGAAGACCGCACCAGGCGTCGAAGCACCGCGAATCCCTCCGGGGGTCTCGGGGTGTGAGAGGGAACCCGGTGAGAATCCGGGACTGTCCCGCAGCGGTGAGTGGGAACGACCGCCGTCATCATGCACTGGGCATTTTGCCTGGGAAGCGACGGCCACTAGGTCCGGTGGATGCCACCGGGTGCCCGCGAGTCCGAAGACCTGCCGACTGTGTCGGGCACGCCGTGCCCGACGGTCCACCGCCTCGGGGAATGGGCGTGTAGGCCTCCTCGTGTCGCAGCGTGCTTTGTCTCGGGCTCGAGAGGTGTACTCGTTTCTGCCGGTGGTGGTCCTTCCCTGCATGCAACTGGAGAAACACCGTGACCACCCTCTTCACCGCGACCGTACTGGGATCACCTCGTATCGGTCGGAACCGCGAACTCAAGAAGGCCGTCGAGGCGTACTGGGCAGGCCGCGCCGACGCCGCCGCCCTGGCCGCGGTCGGCGCCGACCTGCGCCGGCAGAACTGGACCGGCCTGCGCGATGCCGGGCTCGATTCGATCCCGGTCAACACGTTCTCGTACTACGACCAGGTCCTCGACACCGCCGTCCTGCTCGGCGCCCTGCCCGACCGTGTCGCCGGCATCGACGACGACCTCGACCGGTACTTCGCCGCCGCTCGCGGCACCGACAGCGTCACCCCGCTGGAGATGACGAAGTGGTTCGACACCAACTACCACTACCTCGTCCCCGAAATCACCCCGTCCACCTCGTTCGCCCTGGATGCGTCGAAGGTGCTCGGCGAACTCGGTGAGGCCCTCGAACTCGGCATCGCGGCCCGCCCGGTGATCGTGGGTCCGGTGACGTTCCTGCTGCTGTCGAAGGCCGTCGGCTCGGAGGCGCCGCTGCTGGACCGGATCGACGAGCTGGTGCCGTTGTATGCGGATCTGCTGACCCAGCTCCACGACGCCGGCGCCGAGTGGGTGCAGATCGACGAACCGGCCCTGGTCGCCGACCGCACCCCGGAGGAGATCGCCACCGCCAAGCGCGTCTACGACCAGCTGTCCGCCGTCGAAACCCGTCCCGCGATCCTGCTGGCGTCCTACTTCGGCAGCCTCGGCGACGCCCTGCCCGCGATCGCCTCGACCGGGGTCGAGGGCATCGCCGTCGATCTGGTCGCCGGATCCGACACCCTCGCCGCGGTTCCCGAGCTGACCCGCAAGCACGTCGTCGCCGGTGTCGTGGACGGGCGCAACATCTGGCGCACCGACCTCGAAAACGCCCTGACCACCCTCGGCACCCTGCTCGGCAGCACCGGATCGCTGGCGGTGTCCACCTCCTGCTCGCTGCTGCACGTCCCGTACACCCTGCGTGCCGAGAAGAACGTGGACAAGGCCCTGCGGTCGTGGCTGGCGTTCGGCACCGAGAAGGTCCGCGAGGTGGTCACGCTGGCCACCGCGCTCACCGAGGGCCGGGAGACGGTGGACGAGGAGTTCGCGCTGGCCCGGGCGGCGGCCTCGACCCGCACCACCGACCCGCGGCTGCGCGACAACGCAATCCGCGCCCGGCTGGAGACGATCCTGTCCTCCGACCCCGGCCGCTCCCCGGCTGATCAGCGACGCCCGGCCCAGGCCGCACTGGAGTTGCCGCTGCTGCCGACCACCACCATCGGCTCCTACCCGCAGACCACCGCGATCCGGGTGGCGCGGGCGGCGCTGCGCAAGGGTGAGATCGACGACGCCGAGTACCTGACCCGGATGCGCGCCGAGATCGCCGATGTCGTTGCGCTGCAGGAGGAACTGGGCCTCGACGTCCTCGTGCACGGCGAGCCGGAACGCAACGACATGGTGCAGTACTTCGCCGAGCAGTTGGACGGGTTCTTCGCCACCGAGAGCGGCTGGGTGCAGTCGTACGGGTCCCGGTGCGTCCGTCCGCCGATCCTCTACGGCGACGTGCGCCGTCCGAACCCGATGACCGTCAGCTGGATCACCTACGCCCAGTCCCTCACCCAGCGCCCGGTCAAAGGCATGCTCACCGGTCCGGTGACCATCCTGGCGTGGTCGTTCGTGCGCGACGACCAGCCGCTGGCGGACTCGGCGAACCAGGTGGCGCTCGCCATCCGCGACGAGACGGTGGACCTGCAGGGCGCCGGGATCCGGATCGTCCAGGTCGACGAGCCCGCACTGCGCGAACTCCTGCCGCTGCGGGCAGCCGAGCAGACCGCCTACCTGGACTGGTCCGTGGGGGCGTTCCGGCTCGCGACCTCGGGGGTCGCGGACTCGACGCAGATCCACACCCACCTGTGCTACTCGGAGTTCGGTGAGGTCATCGACGCCATCGCGAACCTGGACGCGGATGTGACGTCGATCGAGGCGGCCCGCTCGCACATGGAGGTCCTGGGTGACCTGAACGCCGTCGGGTTCGATCTCGGCGTCGGCCCGGGTGTCTACGACATCCACTCCCCGCGCGTGCCGAGCGTGGAGGAGATCGCAGCCTCGCTGAAGGAGGCGCTCGAAGCGGTTCCGGCGGAACGGTTGTGGGTCAACCCGGACTGCGGATTGAAGACCCGCGGTCCGGTGGAGGTGGAGGCGTCGCTGCGTAACCTCGTCGACGCCGCGAAGCTGGTCCGCGCCGGCCTCTGACACACCCGCCAGATGCCTGTGGCCCCGAGCGGAAGGGGCGGGGCCACAGGCAGTGCGCGGGCGACCGGGCCCTGGGAGCCGGATGCGCTCAGCGGTCGGCGGCGCTGCAAAGCGTCATCGGCTGGTCCGCATACGGAAGAGGATGACGGCGAAGGCCGGGACGCCGATCAAGGCGGTGACGACGCCGACCGGAACCTCTTGCGGTGCGAACACGGTGCGCGCGATCGCGTCCACCCACACCATGAAGATGGCGCCGACCACGGCGGTGGTGGGTAGCAGCCGGCTGTGCCGGGGACCGACGAGGAACCGTGCGGCGTGCGGCAGGACCAGTCCCACGAACCCGATCGCGCCTGCGGCGCTCACCAGGGCGGCGGTGACGAGTGCGGTGACGGTCAGCAGGAGGATCCGGATCCACCGCACGGACACCCCGAGTGAGGCGGCCGCAGTGTTCCCGAACGTGAAGGCGTCCAGCGCGGACGACTGGGTCAGGCACACCAGCAGTCCCACGAGAGCGACTGCCCCGCACAGGATGACGTCGGCCCAATCGGCACCGGAGAGCGAACCGAGCAGCCAGAACAGCACACCGCGGGTCTGCTCGGCGTCCGCCGACGAGATCACGATGAATGACGTCAACGCCGAGAACAGCTGCGTCCCGGCCACTCCCGCGAGCACCACCCGGGACGTGCCACCGCCTGCGCCGGCGGCGAGCAGCATCACCAGGGCGAACGAGATCACCGCGCCCGCGAACGCCCCAGCCGACAGCGACACCGCGCCGGCGCCGAGACCGAGCACCGCAATCAGCACCGCCCCGGTGGACGCCCCCGACGAGATGCCGAGCACGAACGGGTCGGCGAGCGGATTGCGCAGCAGCGACTGCATGATCGCCCCGCACAGCGCCAGTCCCGCGCCGCAGACGGCGGCGAGGAGGGTGCGGGGCAGTCTCAGCTCCCAGACGATGCCCTCCTTGATGCGGCTGATGTCGGCGTTCCCGAATCCGAGACGCTCGAACACGACCGCGTAGACGTCACCGACGGACAGGCTGGCGGGTCCGATGGTGATGACGACGGCGATCGACGCCGCCAGCACCGCGAGGCCGCCGAGCAGGCATGCCCCGAGCAGCGGCCGGGAGTCGAACCGTGTGGCCACCACGGTCAGTTCGCCAGTCCCCACTGCTGCAGCGCGGCCGCCGTCTTCTCCACGCCGTCGATGGTGCGGATCGACGGGTTCAGGTCGGCGCCGTTGACCACGATGTACCGCTTGTCGCGAACGGCGGTGAGCCGCTGGGTGACCGGGTTCGTTTCGAGGAACGCGATCTTGCTGTCGAGGGCGTCCCCGTCGATGCTGCGGCGGCTGAGGTCCGCAAGGACGAGGGCGGTCGGGTCGCGGTCGAGGACGCTCTCCCAGCTGATCTGGGGCCATTCGTTGGTGGTGTCGGCGAAGACGTTCCCGGCGCCGACGGAGTCGGTGATGATGCCGGAGGATCCGCAGCAGCCCGCCATGTACGGGGTGTTGGTGTCGGCGAACCAGTACGCGAGGGACACCCCGGAGGCCTCGACCTCCCTCGACGCGGCGTCGAACCGCTGCTGCAGTTCCGCGACGAACTGCTCACCGCGGGTGCGGACGTCGAAGATGGCGGCGAGTTCGCGGATCTCCTGGTAGACGGTGTCGATGCGCAGCGGTTCGGTGCGTGCGCCGTCCGCGTTGACGCTCTCGTCGGTCTTGCCTTGGCAGTCGGTGGGCGAGAGGTAGCTGGGGACGCCCAACTGGTCGAACTGGTTCCGGTCGGCGACGCCGCCCGGTCCGAGGGTGCCGCCGAACGAGGCCGACACGAAGTCGGGTTCGGTGTCGAGGACCACCTCAAAGGACGGTTTGTTGTCGGCGAGTCGCGGAACCTTCGCGTTGTCGGCGGCGAGATTGTCGCGGACGGGGTCGGTCCAGGTGGCGGTGCCCACCATCCGGTCGGCGAGGCCGAGGGAGAGCAGGATCTCGGTTGAGCCCTGGTTGAGCGACACCGCTCGTTGCGGTGGTGCGTCGATCGTGACGGTGTGCCCGCAGTTTTCGACGGTCATCGGGTAGGCGGAGGACTCCGGGGCCGTCTCGGGCGCCGGTTCGTCCGAGGACGACGAGCATGCCGAGACCAAGACGGCCGAGGCGGCGGTGAGAGCAGCGAGGTGCCGCCAAGACGTGCGCATGAAGCGAACTCCTTCATCAGGGCCCAGTCGCGGAGCCGAGGATCGTCACAACTCGATCGGTGAGTAGTCGGACTCCGGCCCGTGGGCCGTTACCGTTGCGCGTCAGTCCCGGATTCGCACCGGGTTCCCTCGCCGATCGTGGCCGTACGGACGGCCCTCGGACACCATAGCCCCCGTGAGTACTTGTTAACCGCCGGCGGTTAACAAGTACTCACAGGCGCGAAGCGCATCAGGGCACGCTGCGCGACGCCGGTGTACTCCGACAGTGGGCGGATCAGGGCGTTCGAATGGCCCTGCTCGATGATGTGGGCGGTCCACCCGGTGATGCGGCTCATCACGAAGATGGGAGTGAACACCTCGATGTCGAAGCCCATCAGGTAGTAGGCGGGGCCCGTGGGGAAGTCGAGGTTCGGTTTGATGCCGATGGCCTCGTTCATCGTCTTCTCGAGGATCTCGTACATCTGCACCCACCTGTCGCCGTCGGTGCGGGCGGCGACGTCGAGGAAGGCCTGCTTCATGGTGGGGACGCGGGAGTCACCGTTCTTGTAGACGCGGTGCCCGAAGCCCATCACCTTGTCCTTGGCGGCGAGCTTGCCGAGCAGCCACCGCTCGGCGAGGGCGGGGTCGCCGATCTCGAGCATGTGATGCATGACGGCCTCGTTGGCGCCGCCGTGCAGTGGCCCCTTCAGCGCCCCGATGGCGGCGGTGACGGCGCTGTAGATGTCGGAGAGCGTCGAGGTCACCACTCGGGCGGCGAACGTGGACGCGTTGAAGGAGTGCTCTGCGTAGAGAATCAGCGACACCTCGAACGCCTTCACCAACTCCGGGGCCGGCACCTCCCCGAAGCACATGTGCAGGAAGTTCTCCGCGAACCCCAGATGGCTGTGTGGGGCGATCGGGTCGAGGCCGCGGCGGCGACGGTGGTCGGCGGCCACGATGGTCGGCAGCACCGCCATCATCCGCAACGCCTTCGCCCGGTTGGCGACCGGGGTGTTGTCGTCCTCGTCCGGGTCCTCGGCGCCGAGGTAGCTGATCGCGGTACGCACGACATCCATCGGGTGGCAGTTCTCCGGCAGCTTCGTCACCAGCGACAGCAGCGACCGGTCGGCCCGGCGGGCGGCGCGCTCACGCTGGGTGAACAGCGCCAGCTGCGCGTCGGTGGGCAACTCCCCGTTCCACAGCAGATACGCGACCTGCTCGAAGCTGCAGTGCGCCGCCAGATCCTGCACGGCGTAGCCGCGGTAGGTCAGCGAATTGGTCTCCGGCACCACCTTGGAGATGGCGGTGGTGTCGACGACGACACCGGCCAGCCCCTTGTAGATGGTGGGTATCGCGGTTTCGGTCATCACTGGCTCCCCGTGAGTGTGAAGTTGAAGACTCCGGAATCGAACTCGTTGTAGCGCTCGTACTCGAGCAGCTCGTACAGGCGCGACCGCGTCTGCATCCGGTCGAGCAGCCCTTCCTGTGTGCCCTTGTCGTGGATTTCGCGGAGTCCGGCCTCGATGGCACCCATCGCCAGGCGCAACGTGGTGACCGGGTAGATCACCGCGTTGTAGCCGATGTCCTCGAGGGTCTGCGCCGGGATCAGCTGCGACTTGCCGAATTCGGTCATGTTCGCCAGCAACGGAATATCCACCGCGGCCCGGAACTTCGCGAAGTCTTCCTCGGTGTGCAGGGCCTCGGTGAAGATCAGGTCGGCACCGGCGTCGGCGTAGGCCTTGGCACGCTCGATCGCCGCGTCGATGCCGTCGATCCCGGCCGCGTCGGTGCGGGCGCAGATCACGAAGTCCGGGTCCCGCCGCGCCGACACCGCGGCCCGCAGCCGTCGGACCATCTCCTCGGTCGGCACCACGGCCTTGCCGTCGAGGTGCCCGCACCGCTTCGGGTTGACCTGATCCTCGAGGTGGCAGCCCGCGATCCCGGCGTCCTCGAGGACGGTGATCGTGCGGGCGGCGGACATCGGTTCCCCGAACCCGGTGTCGGCGTCGATGAGCACCGGCAGGTCGGTGACGCGGGCTATCTGCCGGCCCCGGCCCGACACTTCGGTCAGGGTGGTCAGCCCGATGTCGGGCAGGGCCAGGTCCGCGGACACCACGGCACCGGAGACGTAGACGCCCTCGAACCCGATCTCCTGGATCAGTTTCGCGGTCAGCGGGTTGATCGCGCCGGGCAGCCGTTGGATCGTGCCCGAGGTCAGACCGGCCCGGAACGCGGCCCGTTTGTCGGTGGCGGTGGTGGCCGCGGCGATGAGGCCGGTCATCAGAACAGTCCCTTCGGCGACTTCGGTGCGCGGGCGAGGACGTCGCCGGTCACGGTGAACGTGAGCTGGCCCAGCTCACCGGCCTGCAGTTCGGGGGTGCGTGCGGCGGCGGCGAGGAACCGGTCCTGCTCGTCCGGTGCGATCACGCCCTCGGCGAGGGTGCGGAACTTCGCGACGTACTGCTCGCGGGCGAACGGCCGGGCCCCGAGCGGGTGCGCGTCGGCGATCGCGAGTTCGTCGACGATCACCTCACCGCTCTTCAGGGTGATCTCGGCGCGGGCGCCGAACGCCTTCTCACCGGGGTCGGTCGAGTGGTAGCGGCGGGTCCACTCCGGGTCCTCGGCGGTGGAGATCTTCTGCCACAGTTCGATGGTGTCGGGGCGCTGCGCGCGTTCGGGGGCGTAGGACCGTTCGTGGTGCCAGGTGCCGTCCTGCAGGGCGACGGCGAAGATGTACATCACCGAGTGGTCGAGGGTTTCGCGGGAGGCGGTGGGGTCGAACTTCTGCGGGTCGTTCGAGCCGGTGCCGATCACGACGTGGGTGTGGTGGCTGGTGTGCAGCACGATGGACGCGATCTGGTCGAGGTCGCCGATGCGGCCGCGCATCCGGCGGGCGAGGTCGATCGGGGCCTGGCTCTGGTATTCGGCGGAGTGTTCCTTGGTGTAGGTATCGAGGATGGCCCGCTTGGCCTCGCCGGGGCCGGGCAGCGGCACCCGGTATTCGGCGTTCGGTCCGCCGAGCAGCCAGGCGATGACGCCGTCCTCGCCTTCCCAGATCGGCGACGGTGCGCCCTCGCCGCGCAGTGCCCGGTCCACGGCCTCGACGGCCATCTTGCCGGCGAAGGCGGGGGCGTACGCCTTCCAACTGGAGATCTCCCCCTTGCGGGACTGACGGGTGGCGGTGGTGGTGTGCAGGGCCTGCCCGATCGCCTGGTAGACGGTGTCGGTGCCGAGGCCCAGCAGGGTGCCGATCCCGGCGGCCGCGGAGGGGCCGAGGTGCGCGACGTGGTCGATCTTGTGCTCGTGCAGGCAGATCGCGCGGACCAGGTCGACCTGGATCTCGTAGCCGGTGGCCAGACCGCGGATCAGGTCGGCGCCGGACCGGCCGGTGTGCTGGGCGACCGCGAGGATCGGCGGAATGTTGTCACCGGGGTGTGAGTACTCGGCGGCGAGGAACGTGTCGTGGAAGTCCAACTCCCGCACCGCGACCCCGTTCGCCCACGCCGCCCACTCGGGCGAGAAGGTGCCGTCGATGCCGAACACGGTCGACCCGTGTGTGCTCGATGTCGACGGCGTGTGGGGATGCGACCGCGCCTGCGCCCGGGCGTTGGACACCGGGCGGCGGGTCAGGGAGGCCGCGGCGACGGCGGCGTTGTCGATGATCCGGTTGACGATCATCTCGGCGGTCTCGGCGGGCACCGGGGCGGGGTCGGTGGCGACCTCGGCGATCTTCCACGCCAGGTGCTCGTCGCGCGGGAAGTCCTCGGCGGAGCGGTGTGTGCGTACGAGATGGGTCTTCACAGGTGTGCCTCCGGGCATCGTTGAGCTGTCTGGATTTCGCACGCTACACAGACACGTCTACCTGCGGAATACGCCTCAAATGCCTACTTTTGCGGATCGCATCCTGCAAACTTGCGAACTTTGTGTAAACGGTGGGTGTTACCTTTGCGGGCATGCAGAAGATGTATGCCGGTGGTCGGCTTCGGCGGCTGCGGGAGGAGCGCGGGCTGACCCAGTCGGCGCTCGCGAAGACCCTCGGGTTGTCCACCAGCTACGTCAACCAGCTCGAGAACGACCAACGTCCGCTGACGGTCCCGGTGCTGCTGCGCCTCAATGCCGAACTCGATCTGGACATGTCGTTCTTCGCCGCCGACACCGACGCCCGGCTGTTGGCCGACCTGCAGGAGGTGTTCGGCGAGAACCCCGAGGCCGCCGACATGTCCACCACCGACATCGACGAACTCATCTCCCGGGTTCCCGCCGCCGCCCGGGTGCTGGTCGGGTTGCACCGGCGACTGCGCGGCGCCACCGCGCAACTCGAGCAGTTCTCCTCCGGCGTCGACGGCACACTGGCAGACCCGTCGACGGCGATGCCCTACGAGGATGTGCGCGACTTCTTCTACGACCGCCGCAACCACATCGCCGAACTCGATACCGCCGCCGAAAACCTGTTCACCTCCCGGGGTTTGACCCTCGGCGGGATGGATCTGCAACTGAGCCGGCTGCTGCACGACGAGCACGACATCACCGTCGCCATCCGCACCGACGACCCCGACCGCCCCGGCCCGAAACGCACTTTCGACCCCGATGCCCGGATCCTCACACTGGCGCGCAGACTCAGCCCCGGACAGCGCGCCTTCCAACTCGCCACGCAGCTGGCGTTTCTCACCCAGGCCGAGTCGATCGACGTGATCATCGGAAAGGCGGACTCACTTCCCGCCCAGTCTCGGGACCTGGCCCGGATCGGGCTCGCGAACTACTTCGCCGGTGCCCTTATCCTGCCCTACACCCCGTTTTTGGCCGCCGCGGAAGCGCTGCGCTACGACATCGACCTGTTGTCGATGAAGTTCGAGGTCGGCTTCGAGACCATCTGCCACCGCCTGTCCACGCTGCAACGCCGCGGACGGCGCGGGGTGCCGTTCTTCTTCGTCCGCACCGACCGCGCCGGCAACATCTCCAAACGCCAGTCCGCCACCGCTTTCCACTTCTCGAGGGTCGGCGGCAGCTGCCCACTGTGGGTGGTGCACGACGCGTTCGCCACTCCGGGGCGGATCCGCACCCAGATCGCGCAGATGCCCGACGGGCGCTCCTACCTGTGGCTGGCCCGCACCACCGACGAGAGCACTCCCGGCTACCTGTCCCGGAAGCGGGACTTCGCGATCGGCCTGGGCTGCGACCTCACGTACGCGAGCAAACTCGTCTACTCCCACGGCCTGCAGATCGACGACCCGTCCGCCGCCGTCCCCATCGGCCCCGGCTGCAAGGTGTGCGAGCGCCCCGACTGCGCCCAGCGTGCCTTCCCGCAACTCGGGCGCAGCATCAACGTCGACGAGAACAGCGCCGCCAACATCCCCTACACCCCCGGCGCCCGCTGAACGCACGCCCGCGTCGACTCTACGAGAAGACCTTCCCCGGGTTCAGGATTCCGTGGGGATCGAGGGCGTTCTTCACCGATCGGTGCATGTCCAGCACGACCGGATCGAGTTCCTGGGCAAGACCTTCCATCTTCAGCAGACCGACACCGTGTTCGCCGGTGACGGTGCCGCCGAGTTCGAGCGCGGCGTCGATGATGTCCGCGAATGCCGCCTGCGCGCGGGCGCGGGCAGGCTCGTCGTCGCGGGGTGTGATGAGCAGCGGGTGCAGGTTTCCGTCGCCGGCGTGTGCGATGTTGGCGATCGTGGTCTCGTGGGCGATGCCGATCTGCTCGATGCGTGCAAGCATCTCGGGGACAGCCCGTTTCGGAACGCACACGTCTTCGGTGAGAACCGGTCCGAGCCGCTCCATCGCCGGGTAGGCCAGGCGGCGCGCGGCGAACAACGCATCCGCCTCCTCCTGGTCGGTGGACACGGCAGACCACGTGGCTCCGGCCTCGTCGAAGCACGACAGCATCTTCTCCGCCTCCTGGTCGCCGATGACGCCCGCGGTGTCGATGCGGCCGAGGAGAACGACGTTCGCCTCCACCGACAGTCCCATCTTCTTCCACGCATCGACGGCGATGAGGCACTGCCTGTCCACCAATTCGAGCGCCGACGGGGTGAGCCCCGCCGCGGCCACCGCGCTGACGGCCCGGCCCGCGTCGACGATGGAATCGAAGTAGCCGGCCACCGTGCGCTGCGGGTCTTGCAGCGGGCGCAACTTGACCGTGATTTCGGTGATGACGCCGAGCGTTCCTTCGGACCCGACCATCAGACCCGCCAGGTCGTAGCCGGCCACCCCCTTGGCGGTCTTGCGTCCGAGGCGCACGAGTTCACCTGTGCCGGTGACGATCTGCATTCCGAGCACGTAGTCACGGGTGACGCCGTACTTGACGCAGCACAGTCCGCCCGCGTTGGTGGTCGACGTTCCCTCCGATCGTCGACCACGGCGCGCTGGCCGGGTCCGGCGGATACCAGAGTCCGTGTTCGGCGCACGCTGCCCGGAGGTGATCGTTCACCACGCCGGGTTCGACGACGGCGTACCGCTCGAGGGGATCGATCTCCTTGATCGCGTTCATACCCTCGAGCGCGAGGACGACGCAGCCGTCGGTCGCGTTCGCCCCGCCGGACAGGCCGGTGCCGGCGCCCCGCGTAACGACGGCGGTGTCGTGCTCGAGGCAGGCGCGCACGACGGCCTGGACTTCGAGCGCCGTTCGGGGCCGGACGACGGCGAGCGGCGCCGCGTACGGCGCCCACTCCGCCTCGTCGTGCTGGTACCGGGCGACGACGTCGGGGTCGCGCACGACACGATCCGCCGGAAGGGCTGCCAACAGTGCATCGATCAACATGACGAAAACCAGTCCTTTGCGGGCGAGAAGGTGATGGTTCAAACGTAGCTGTGATCTGGATCTCGGCCAATGTAGATTCCATCTATCAAATCCAGGAATCCATGGATGGAGACACCAGTGAGTACTGCCGATCGTGGCTGGAT
>Ga0247825_10001879_pt1 | contig 13901 bp, 13 predicted proteins | sample 13C_Vanillin_Day_FD_194413 | JGI IMG/M metagenome (GOLD analysis project Ga0247825, IMG submission 194413) | Soil microbial communities from agricultural site in Penn Yan, New York, United States - 13C_Vanillin_Day48 | ecosystem: Environmental > Terrestrial > Soil > Agricultural land | place...
TTCCTCGTTGGAATGGCGGCGCCGATCCTCGTGGCCTTCTATGGCCTTGAGCTGTTCGTCGGTGCGATCCAGGCTTTCGTGTTCGGCACCCTCACCCTGGTCTTTGCGATGCTCGCGGTTGCCGGTCACGGCGACCACGAGGAGCACGGCCATGCTGAGGAGGCTCACGGTCACTAATCGTTACGGTTGAAAGCCCGGTAGAGGCGGGCATGAAAGAGGAGGAAAAGGAATGATTCTACCCCTGCTGGAGATCAGCGACGAAGCGCTGCGGTTTATCGGCGCGGCGCTTGCGATCGGCATCGGCGGTCTTGGCCCGGGTCTTGCCATTGGCAACCTCGTCGGCAAGGCCATGGAGGCGCTCGGCCGCAACCCTGAGGCTCAGCCGGCAATCCAGACCAACATGATCCTGGGTGTCGCCTTCGCCGAAGCTATCGCGATTTACGCTTTCGTCGTCGCGGTCATGGTGGGCTTCGTCTTCTAGGAACGCCTTGCGGTATGCATCCGCGTACGTTTTCGGAATCGAGCCCGGCATGACCGGCGCAAAATCGTGGACTAGAGGCTAGGCATGGTATTACTCGGTATCACCGACCTCGGCATTAACCTGCCGGTACTGCTCTTCCAGCTGTTCAACTTCACGTTCCTCCTGCTGGTGCTGCGCCTGCTCGTCTACAAGCCGGTCTTGAAGATGCTGGATGAGCGCCGGGCGCGCATCCAGGAAGGTCTCAGCGCGGCCGACCGCGGCCGTGAGCAGGCCATCGAGGCCGAGCGGCTGGCCCAGGAGCAGATTGCTGCTGCCCGTCGCGAAGGCCAGGACATCGTTGCGAACGCGCAGCAGATCGCCCAGCGCCTTCAGGAAGAAGGCCGGGCACAGGCCCTGCAGCAGCAGGAAACCATGCTGGAACGCGCCCGCAACGAAATCCAGCTCGAGCGTGACGCCGCAATCGACCACCTGCGACGTGAGTTCGCAGACCTGACGATCTCGGCGGCGGAGAAGGTGATCGGTCAGTCCCTGGACCGCACCGCGCACCAGCGCTTGATCGATCAGGCACTCACGGAATCCAACTTCCGTGAGAATTAAGGCGAAGAGGAAAGCGTGACCAGCGAACCAAACGCAGGCACAACCGGACAGGTCGCAGCGCCCGTCGAGCCGATTGCGTCGAAGCGATACGCTCTGGCGGTGCTCGCCCTTGCCCAGCAGCACAGCGATGCACCCGCATGGCAGAACGCCCTGCGCCAGATCGCCGAGTTCATGGGCGACCCGGAAGTGAAGCGCGTTTTGGAGAACTCACGCGTCGGCCAGGAGCCCAAGCAGCGCCTCATCAGCGCCGCCTTGAACGACCTGCCCGTCCTCCAGCTCAATTTCGCTCGCCTGCTCGTCCGCAAGGACCGCACAGGGCTGGCCGGCGAGATCTCAGCCACGTTCGACCGCCTGCTCGAAGAAGAGCAAGGCGTTACCCGGGCGCGCGCCACAACCGCCGTGCCCCTGAGCGACGCCGAGCGCGACGCCCTCGCCGCCAAGCTCCGGGAGCAGACCGGCCAGGACGTGATCCTCGAAACCGCCGTCGACCCCAATTTGCTGGGCGGCGTAGTCGTCCAGATCGGCGACCGTCTCGTGGACGCGAGCACCAGAGCAAGGCTAACGGCGATGCGAGAGCGCCTGGTCGGAAGTTTATAGATCAGCTTCGCTGATCAAATTTGAGAAATTAGAGAGTTATCGGAGGCCCTCGATGGCTGTACGACCTGAAGAAATCACCGCCATTCTGAAAGAGCAGATCGAGCAGTTCGGCGCCGATACTGCCGCCGTCAACGTCGGCACCGTCATCGAAGCCGGTGACGGTATCGCCCGCGTCCACGGTCTGTCCGAGTGCCAGTACAGCGAGCTGGTCGAGTTCAGCAACGGCGTTGCGGGCCTCGCAATGAACCTGGAAGAGGAGACCGTCGGTGTCCTCGTCCTCGGTGACTACACCCAGATTGAAGAGGGCATGCAACTCAAGACCACCGGTCGCGTTGCCGACGTGCCGGTCGGCGAAGCCCTGCTCGGCCGTGTCGTCGACGCCCTCGGTAACCCTATCGACGGCAAGGGCCCCATCAACACGACGAAGCGCCGTCCAATCGAGCGCATCGCCCCCAACGTCGTCACCCGAAAAGGCGTCAACGTGCCGGTGCAGACCGGCATCAAGGCGATCGACTCGATGATCCCCGTCGGCCGTGGTCAGCGCGAGCTGATCATCGGTGACCGCTCGACCGGCAAATCGACGATCGCCATCGACACGATCATCAACCAGAAGGGTGGCGACCTGGTCTGCATCTACGTCGCTATCGGCCAGAAGGCCTCGAAGGTCGCCCAAACCGTTGGTCTGCTGGAGCGCTATGGCGCTATGGAGCACACCATCGTCGTTGCCGCCTCTGCCTCCGACCCGGCGCCGATGCAGTACCTCGCGCCGTACGCCGGCTGCGCCATGGGCGAAGAGTTCATGGAGTCCGGCAAGGACGCCCTCATCGTCTATGACGACCTCAGCAAGCACGCCTGGGCCTACCGCCAGGTCTCCCTCCTCCTCCGCCGCCCTCCGGGCCGAGAGGCCTACCCCGGCGATGTCTTCTACCTCCACAGCCGCCTCCTGGAGCGCTCTGCCCGGCTCGAAGAGTCCTACGGTGGTGGCTCCCTGACGGCCCTCCCGATCATCGAGACGCAGGCGAACGACATCTCCGCCTATATCCCGACCAACGTGATTTCGATCACGGACGGCCAGATATTCCTCGAGGCCGACCTCTTCAACGCCGGCATTCGGCCCGCCATTAATGTCGGTCTGTCGGTGTCCCGCGTCGGTGGTTCGGCCCAGCGCCGCGCCATCCGCCAGGTCGCCGGGTCGTTGAAGCTCGAGCTGGCCCAGTTCCGTGAGCTCCAGGCTTTCGCGCAGTTCGGCACCAGCGACCTCGACGCCTCGACAGTGCGCCAGATCGAGCGCGGCCGTCGCATCACAGAGCTGCTCAAACAGCCCCAGTACTCGCCGGTGATCTTCCACCGCCAGGTCGCCATCTTCTTTGCGGCCTCGAACGGTCTCATCGATGACGTCCCGGTGGAAAAAGTTCGCGCATTCGAGACCAACCTCTACGAGTTCATGGAAAGCAACCACCCCGAAATCGTCAACGAGATCAACGAGAAGATGATCCTCTCCGGCGAGCTCGAAGAGAAAATGCGCAACGCCATCCGCGAGTTCAAGCAGGCGGTGCCGCTGTAATCCAGCGGGAAGAGGAAGCGACCTAGATGGCAACGCTACGTCAGATCAACCGCCGCATTCGCTCGGTCCAATCGACCGCGAAGACCACGCGCGCCATGTCGCTGGTCGCCGGCTCGAAGATGCGCCGCGCCCAGCAGATGGCGCTCGCCCAGCGCCCGTACGCCGAGCAGCTGCACTGGCTGCTCGCAGATGTCGTCGAAAGCATCCAGTCGAAAGCAGGCGAAGGGGAAGCGCTGCATCCATTGCTGGACCGCCGTGAGATCAAGAATCACGGCCTCATACTCCTGACGCCGGACCGCGGGCTCTGCGGCGGTCTCAACACCAACCTGCTGCGCGTCGGCGGCAGCTTCGTCACCTCCCACCCGAACGTCAAGTTCATCGGCGTCGGACGCAAGGGGAACGACTTCTTCCGCCGCCTAACGGTCGAGCGGCTCGGCGAGTTCAGCCGGCTCGGCGACTACCCGTCCTACGACGACATCCTGCCCATCGCGCGGCTGGTGACTGATGCCTATATTTCGGGCGAAGTGGACAGCGTCTCCATTGTCTACCCGAACTTCATCAACACCGTCCTGCAGCGGCCGGCAACCATGGAGCTTCTGCCCGTGACGCTGCCGGAGCACGCGGAGATCCAGCAGATCAAGGACGTCGAGTACATCTACGAGCCAAGCGCAGAGGCCGTCCTCGAAACCCTGATGCCCCGCTACGTCGAGGTCGAGATCTACCGCGCCGTCCTCGAATTGGCAGCAAGCGAACAGTCGGCGCGCATGGTCGCCATGCGCAACGCCACCGACGCCGCCCAGGAGCTCATCGGCTCCCTCACCTTGCTCCGAAACAAGGTTCGCCAGGAGCAGATCACAAAGGAGCTCCTCGACATCACTGGCGGTGTAGAGGCGATGGCGGCCGCGGGCGCATAGGCGAAAGCGTTACGGAGAGGAGAAGGAACAAAGGGGCGCATATACGCGAGGGAAACACGAGCTTCGGGCGAACGGTCTATGATCGAAAGACATAGCTGGAGCGCCGGGGCAACCTCCCAACCCCTGCTCCCTCAAAGGAGAACACCATTATGCGTACATGGCCAGGCAAGGGTGAGTTTCAGAACCTCTTCGAGTGGCAGAAGGTGGAGAACGTCTCTTCACTGCTAAACAACACAGCCGACGAGATGCAACTCAATCGCGACGCGGAATGGATCAAGGAAGTGATTCACGAGGCCGCGCAGATGCTGCCGGACTCGATTATCGAGGGACAGGAGAGCGAGTACCTCGCCGAGTACATCCTCGGCCTCAGTGCCGCTCGCAACGCCCTCGTGGTGGCGAGCTACTGCTTCCGCTTCCTCAAGGGCCAAGGCATGATCCCGGCCGAGAAGGCGGATTCCGTAGACGCAAAGCTGGAAGAGCTCGAGGTCGAGCTTGCCGGCGTGACAGAGACGCTGCGCGCTAACCTCGCCAGCGGGCAAGGTCAGCACTCAAACAACTAGGAAGAGTCGGTCGCTGAGCGACCTTCATCGAAGGGACGGGAGGACACATGGCAACGGGCAAGGTAGTTCAGGTCATCGGTACGGTGGTGGACGTCGAGTTTCCCCCGGACCAGTTGCCCTCCGTCTACAACGCGATCGAGATCGACAACAACGGCGAGACCGTGGTCGCCGAAGTGCAGCAGCACCTCGGTAACAACTGGGTGCGCTCGCTGACCATGACCAGCACCGACGGCCTGCGTCGCGGCGCCACGGCGGAAGACACCGGCGCGCCCATCCGCGTGCCGGTTGGCCCCAATACGCTGGGGCGTCTTTTCGACGTGCTGGGCACCCCCCTGGACAACATGGGTCCGGTCGAAGGCGACCGCATGCCTATCCACCGTGAGCCACCGTCCTTCGAAGAGCAGGAGACGGAGCCCCAGGTCCTCGAGACCGGCATCAAGATCGTCGACCTTATCGCTCCCCTTGCCCGTGGCGGTAAGGTCGGCCTCTACGGCGGGGCCGGCGTCGGCAAGACTGTGCTCATCAAGGAGCTGATCAACAACATCGCTCGAGCCCACGGTGGCCGGTCGGTGTTCGCCGGCGTAGGCGAGCGCTCCCGCGAGGGCAACGACCTCTGGGTCGAGATGCTCGAGTCGCCTGAGGTCAACGAGAAGACGGTGCTCGTCTTCGGTCAGATGAACGAGCCCCCGGGCGTGCGTCTGCGCGTCGCCCTCACCGGGCTGACGATGGCGGAGTACTTCCGCGACGTCGAAGGCCAGGACGTGCTCTTCTTCGTCGACAACATCTACCGCTACACGCTCGCCGGCATGGAGGTGTCCGCGCTCCTCGGCCGCATGCCCTCGGCGGTCGGTTACCAGCCCACCCTGGCGACCGAGGTGGGCGCCCTCGAAGAGCGCATCACCTCGACACACAAGGGCTCGATCACGTCTTTCCAGGCAATCTTCGTGCCCGCCGACGACTACACCGACCCCGGCGTGGCCACCACCTTCGGTCACCTCGACGCGTCCGTGACCCTGGACCGCTCGATCTTCGAGCAGGCACTGTTCCCCGCTATGGACCCGCTGGGGTCTTCGTCCCGCATGCTCGACCCGCTGATCGTCGGTCAGGAGCACTACGACGCGGCCCAGGGCGTCCTGAACACCCTGCAGCGCTACAGGGACCTGCAGGACATCATCGCCATCCTCGGTGTCGACGAGCTTTCCGACGACGACAAGCTCGCCGTCGCCCGTGCCCGCCGCATCCAGCGCTTCCTCACCCAGCCCATGTTCGTGGCTGAGGTGTTCACCGGCACGCCCGGCCAGTACGTCCCCGTCAAGGAGACCATCCGCGGCGTGGCGGAGATCCTCGAAGGCAAGTACGACCACCTGCCGGAAGGCGCGTTCTACAACATCGGTGCCATCGAGCAGGCCGTCGAAAAGGCCGAGCAGATGTCCCGCCAGAACTAGGACTCGACGATATGCCCCTGAAGCTGCGAATCATCACGCCCGAACGCGTCGTCTTCGACGAGGAGAAGATCGATTCCGTCACTCTGCCCGGCGTCCTGGGCGAGATGACGATCCTGCCTCAACACGCGCCGATCATGACCGAGTTGCGGCCCGGCCCGGTGCTCTTCCGCCGCGCTGGCGAAGAGGTCGACCTCGCCCTCTCCGGCGGTTTCATGGAGGTGCGCGACGACACGGTGATCGTGCTCGCAGACACGGCCGAGCGCTCGGACGAGATCGACCTTTCCCGCGCCGAGGAAGCCCGCCGCAAGGCCCAGGAAGAGCTAACCGACCGCCAGGGCACAGTCGACATCGCCCGCGCCATGGCCGCCCTCGAGCGCGCCCAGGCGCGCCTGCGCGTCGTCGACCGCCGTCGCCGGCGCCCCGGTGGCGCCCCCAGGCCAACCGCGAACCAGTAGGCGACACCAAAGTTAGAACGAACAGCCCGTCCAAGTGACGGGCTGTCTTGTTGCTACGCCGCCAGGGACCGCCGTGCTGGGTTCAGCGAATAGCTCGTGTCATGACTGCTTCCGTCTCGGGCTCCGGGAGGATGCACCAGGTGCGGTAACGGCCCGTGATTACGTCGCGTACAACGTGGCCACTTTGCAGCTGGGACGCGAGCCAACGCTGCGCGAGAGACATCGGGATCGCCGCCTCCATCGCCAGTCCGAGGGCGGTGACGGGTCCTGCTTCTGCAATGACAGCGTAGAGACCGAGCCGCTCGCCCTCGCCGGCGCATAGCGACGCTTCTCGCCTTTCTTCCGCCTCGTGGACGCCTTGAACTCCGGCAGCCGTCTCCCGACGCGTCAGGTCTCGGGTTTCTGTTGCTACTGGCATTGTCGTGGTCTCCTTTCGTCCAGATACATAGTACGTACGGTCGTGCTAAGTTTCAGACAGAATAAGATAGCACGATCGTACTGTCAAGCGTTGTTGGCAAGCTCCTGGAGGTGTGAAGTAGGCTAGTCGCCCTCCGTCGTGTACCCGCCTCATTTGTGCGTTTGCTCCTATCTCTTCCCGAAACCACAACATGTAGTGTTGACAAGCCACTACGCCCGCACTATCTTGTGCAAGCGCTGGTTCCTTCTCGATGGCGAGAGGATCAAAAGGGAACCCGGTTCGAATCCGGGACTGCCTACCCCGCAGCGGTAAGCGAGAACAATCTCCATACGAAGTCACTGCTTGAACCGAGACCTCGACAGGCTCAGGACAAGCGGGAAGGCAAGGAGAGAGGGACCGGCCCCAAAGGCCGAACGCTCGCAAGTCCGAAGAACTGCCAGCGCCTGCCCGCGGAGAGAAAACCGCAGGTAGCTCGACCACTGGAGGCCTCGGGGAGGGCCGGCCGGCGGATTCGAGCGGCGTTGGCCCTGTGCCATGTCGCTTTTCTGTTCGCAGACCAATCCTTCTACCGTCGCCCTATAGACCGGCCCCGCCGGGCCTGATGGATGAAGGAAGCACGATATGGTCGCCGAAGTACCCGCCCATTTACGCACTACGATCGACGCATCACCTCCCGCCGGCCACGACGCCATCCCCCAGTCGTCAATGCGCGTGACAAAGCGCAACGGCGGCTCCGAACCCGTGGACGTCAACAAGATCGTGCGCGCCGTCAGCCGCTGCTGCGTCGGGCTCACGGACGTGGACCCCCTGCGCGTAGCCACGCGCACGATCTCCGGCCTCTACGACGGCGCCACCACGCGCGAGCTGGACCAGCTATCGATCCAGACCGCGGCGGCGCACATCGCCGAGGAGCCGCAGTACGCCAAGCTGGCCGCGCGCCTGCTCTCCACGTACATCGACAAGGAGGTGCGCAACCAGGAAATCCACGCCTTCTCCCAGTCGATTGCCACCGGCCGTCACCTCGGTCTGATCAACGACCGCCTCGGAGACTTTGTTAGCGCCAATGCGCGCAAGCTCAACGATGCGATCGTCAATGAGCGCGCGAACGAATTCGAGTACTTCGGCCTGCGCACGCTGTACGACCGCTACCTCCTGCGACACCCCCAGACCCGGCTGGTAATCGAGACGCCGCAGCAGTTCTTCATGCGCATCGCCTGCGCTCTCGGCGAGTCCGTCCCCGAAGCGCTGGAGCTGTACCGCCTGCTTTCATCCCTCGAGTACATGCCCAGCTCGCCGACCCTGTTCAACGCCGGCACACAGCACGAACAGCTCAGCTCCTGCTTCCTCCTCGACTCGCCGCAGGACAGCCTGGAGAGCATCTACGCGAAATACTCGGACATCGCCATGCTGTCGAAGTTTTCCGGCGGTATCGGTGTCGCCTACCACCGCGTACGGTCGCGAGGCTCGCTGATCGCCGGCACCAACGGGCACTCCAACGGCATCGTGCCATGGCTGAAGACGCTCGACGCCTCGGTCGCGGCGGTGAACCAGGGCGGCAGGCGCAAGGGCGCCGCCTGCGTTTACCTCGAACCATGGCACGCCGACATCGAGGAGTTCCTCGATTTGCGCGACAACACCGGCGCCTCTGCCCGTCGCACGCACAACCTCAACCTTGCGCTGTGGGTGCCCGACTTGTTTATGTCACGTGTCGCGTCGGACGGCGACTGGTCCCTCTTCGACCCGAAGGCGGTGCCATCGTTCCCCGATCTCTATGGCGCCGAGTTCGAGGCAGCCTACGAGGCGGCAGAGGCGGCGGGCCTGGCGACGAGGACGCTGAAGGCACGCGACCTGTACGGCCGCATGATGCGCACGCTGGCCCAGACCGGCAACGGCTGGATGACCTTCAAGGACCGCTGCAACGCTACGAGCAACCAGACGGCGATGCCCGGCCGCGTCGTCCACAGCTCTAACCTCTGCACCGAGATCGTCGAGGTCACGGACGACGCTGAGACCGCCGTCTGCAACCTCGGGTCAATCAACCTCGGGCGTCACACCTTCCAGGACGAGGATGGCCGCACCCACTTCGACTTCGAGAAGCTGGGGCGCACCGTGGAAACGGCAATGCGTCAACTCGACCGCGTTATCGACCTCACCTACTACCCCATCGGCCAGGCCGCGGCGTCGAACTCGCGCTGGCGTCCCGTCGGCCTTGGGCTCATGGGGCTGCAAGACGTCTTCTTCCAGCTGAAGTTTGCCTTCGACGCCCCGGAAGCGCGCCAGATGTCGCAGCGCATCTCGGAGGAGGTCTACTTCCACGCCCTGAGCGCCTCCTGCGACCTCGCGTTGGAGAAGGGCCGCCACGCCGCGTTCGCCGAGACGCGCGCGGCCCGCGGCGAGCTGCAGTTCGACGTTTGGGAAGGCGCAGAACCGATGGACGCGGCGCGATGGGATGCCCTGCGCGCCCGTATCCAGCGCGACGGCCTGCGCAACTCCCTGCTCATCGCCATCGCCCCAACTGCGACGATCGCATCGATATGCGGCTGCTACGAGTGCATCGAGCCCCAGGTCTCAAACCTGTTCAAGCGCGAGACGCTCTCGGGCGACTTCTTGCAGGTCAACCGCTATCTCGTGACGGAGCTCAAGAGCCGCGGTCTGTGGGACGAGGCGATGCGTGTCCGCCTCAAGCAGTCGGAGGGCTCCGTCCAGGCAATCACGGAGCTGCCGGAGGAAGTGCGCTCGATGTTCCGGACGGCCTGGGAACTGCCGATGGCCTCGCTGATCGATATGGCGGCGGACCGCGGCGCCTTTATCGACCAGAGCCAGTCACTCAACCTGTTCATGGAGAGCCCGAACATCGGTCAGCTATCGTCGATGTACTTCTACGCCTGGAAGAAGCAGCTCAAGACGACGTATTACCTGCGCTCACGGCCGGCGACGCGCATCGCGCAGACGGCAACCGCCCAGGCCGCCACCTCGACGCCGGAGACTCGCGCCCCGCTCATGGTCCCCGGGCATCAGGACAATCAAAGCAAAGACGTGAACGCGCGACCCAACCAGACTCAAATGGAGCCCGAAGGGCTCATGTTTCCCCAAAAACAAATGATCAATCAAAGCTCCCAGCCGTCCGCTGACGGCGATGCTCTCGCTCCGCAGTCTATCGTCCCTGATCCCATCGCCATGACCCTGCCGATGGTCATGCCCGACGCCCTGGCGACTGTAAGGGTCCAGCATGCTGGAACCTTACAGATCGCCGACGCCGATGCAATCGCCTGCTCCCTGGAAAATCCGGAGTCCTGCGAGGCCTGTCAGTGAGTGCCGCTACGCGCCCTGCCAGTGCCGTAACCCGTCCCGCCCACCTCCTTGACCCCGGCCTCTGCCTGACGCTCCGGCCGATGCAGTATCCGGCGTTCTATGAGATGTACAAGGCCGCGATCCGCAACACGTGGACCGTGGAGGAGGTCGACTTCTCGACGGACACGCGCGACCTCAACGACCGCATGACGGAAGCCGAGCGCCACCTGGTGAACCGCCTCGTCGCCTTCTTCGCCACGGGCGACTCCATCGTCGCAAACAACCTCGTGCTGAACCTCTACAAGCACATCAACGCCCCGGAGGCGCGCCTGTACCTCTCGCGCCAGCTCTTCGAGGAGGCGCAGCACGTTGAGTTTTACCTCACGCTCCTCGACACCTACGTACCGAATGAGGACGAGCGCTTCCGTGCCTTCGCAGCCATCGAGAGCATCCCCAGCATCCAGCGCAAGGGCGAGTTCTGCATGCGCTGGCTCAACTCCGCCTACGAACTGCAGAGCCTGGAGACACGGGACAACCGGCGCCAGTTCTTGCTCAACCTAATCTGCTTCGCCGCCTGCATCGAAGGCCTGTTCTTCTTTGCCGCCTTCGCGTACGTCTACTTCCTGCGCTCGCGGGGACTGCTGCACGGCCTCGCAGGGGGCACGAACTGGGTGTTCCGCGACGAAAGCGCCCACATGGCCTTCGCCTTCGAGGTCGTGAAGACAGTCCGGCGCGAGGAGCCGTCGCTGTTCGACGCCGGCCTCGAGGCCGAGGTCTACGCGATGATGGACGAGGCGATCGACTGCGAAACCCAGTTCGCCGCCGACCTCCTCGACCAGGGCGTCGCCGGCCTCAGCGTGCGCGATATGCGCCAGTACCTCGAGTACTGCGCCGACCAGCGCCTCGCGACCCTGGGGATGACCAGGCGCTACGGCGCGAAGAACCCGTTCCCCTTCATGGACCTGCAGGACGTCCAGGAGCTGGCGAACTTCTTCGAGCGTCGCGTCTCCGCCTACCAGGTGGGGGTCACGGGGGAGGTCACGCTGGACGCGGCGTTCTGAGGGCAAGTGCAAGGGCAATGATGGCCTTCCGCTGTTGTCCATATTCACTTTTGGTCATGTTGAGCCTTCGAAACATCTGCAGCCTCCGACTGCAAGAAGCGGCTCGGGAGTCCCGCCACAGCAGCGGAGATGTTTCGACAGGCTCAACATGACAATTCGGAAAGACCATCCCGATGCGACGATCCTTTCGGTAAGGGTGGGGACGCGGAAAGGCGTCCCGTGGTGGGACGCCTTTCCTGAGCGCGGTCGACTTGCCGGTTAGTGGTACGTGTAGGTGATGTGGAGCTTGGGCTTGGTCGCGCCTTCGCCGGAGTGGACCTCGATACCGACCTTGGGGCCGTCGCCATCGTTCTCCTTGTCGAAGAACAGCCGGAACTGTGAGAGGTTCCCCAGGTCGATACGGTTCTTCACATCGGCCCGCACGAACAGCGTCACGTCCGCCGACTTCACACCGAGGCCCTGGCTGCTGCTCAGGAGCTGGCTCACCGGCGCGCAGAGCGGCCAGCAGATCTCGACGGCCTTCTTGTTGAAGTCGCTCGCGTCCAGCGAGGCGAAAGGCAGGGGCTGGACACGCAGGTTACCCGTTTGGCCGCCGTAAGCCGTGGCGTCGGCTGAGGACTGCAGCACGGAGAGTTCTGCGTCGGTCACGTCGATCACATCCGCAGGCAGCGAGGCGAGGTTGAAGCTGAGGAAGCCGCGCTCCCAGGTGCTGACCTTGATCCGGTTCGCTTCGGTGTTCACGTAGTCAATGGCGGCCACCTGCGGGTTGGTCACGTAGCCGTCCTTGCCGCCGACGCTGAACAGGTCGACCGTGGCGATGCGCATGACGCGGAACTTGATCGTCTTGTCGTTGAACATCTCGGCGCCCATCGCGTCCCTGGCCGTGCCGGCGATCTTGGCTTCGACCCACTCTCCGTAGGCGAAGTCGGCAGCCGGGTCGAAGGTCATGACCTCACCCGCGACGTCCCAGGAGATGGTGCCGTTGACCACCGGCGAGACCATCGCGAAGGCGGAGTTGACGGACGCCTTGTCCATCGGGCGAGAGAAGTAGAAGAGAAGCTTGGTGCTGCGGGTGTTGCCTGTCGAGCCGTCGACCGGCGTGGTCTTTTCGATGGTCGGAGGCACGACGAGGACCACAGGCTCCTCGGGCTCAGGTTCGGGCTCGATGACCGGGGGCTGAGGTGCCGGCTGCTCAGGCTGCGCCGGGGCGACGGGTTCCGGCTGCTGGGGCTGAGGCTGCTGCGGGCCGGGGTTGCCGCCGCCGACGCTACCGCCGTTTGTGTTGGGTTGGTTGACCGGCACCAGCGTGCCGCCATCCTGGCTGCCGTCCGACGGCGCCGGCGTTGCTGTCGCGAGCAGGTAGCTGTCGTCGGGGATGTAGGGCGTTGCAGTCAGCCTGGGTGTCTGGGTCTTTGGGGCGACCACCTGGCTCGACGCCTTGCTGGACGAACCGCCCAGCAGGACGCCGCCGAGAAGGAACGCCCCTCCGACGAATCCGATAACGATGGCTGTCGTAGCTGATTTCCTGAAGTCCATTGTTCTGTCCTCCCTTTCGTTTGAGGGTTAGACAGGCGGGGGTGGGATTTCTTACAAGCGGTGCTTAGAGATTCGATTCTCAGATTCCCGGGGTCTGAAGGTCAGCGCGCCTACCCGACCCCGGGAGTCCTGCGCATCGCTGTCGCGCTGCTCCGGAGCACGAGAGAGAATAGAGAAAGAGGCGTCTTTGCGAAGGGACACCCCTCGCGCTCCCCGGCAGGCGATGCGCCCTGCACCCGCGTCAGGGCACGGCACTCGCCGAAGGTTGACTCTATCGAGCCCGGGCTTCGAAACTGCGGCGCCCGCTAATCCGTCATTCCGAGCGACCCCAGGAATCTCGCGCTGGCACGAACTACGTCAGGATGGACAGCCTCATTGCAGGGCGAGACATGTCGCCGTTCGCCCAGTGCCAACCTGAGCGGGCTTGCTCCGAGAGACTACGGAGGCGGAAGCGGGCCATTGAGCGAGATGACGATGTTCGGGCCTGTTCCGCTCGGATTGACGATGAGGTTCCCGTCGGTGGCACCTGGTGTCAGCCGCTCCACAGTCACCATTAGGCTGCTTCCGGGACCGATGTTCCCGGTCGACGGGAGCACGTTGTACCCGGGGACACTAAACGACGTTGTGAAGGACAACGCACTTCCGCAGTTGTTGACAGACAACGTGAACGAATCAGTGCCTGGAATGCCCGATCCAAAGGTTAGGCTGCTGTCGTTCGCGCTCATCGTCGAGATGCACGGCGTCGCGGTCGCCGTTGGCGTCCGCGTCGGTGTAGTTGTCGCGATCGGCGTTGCTGATGGCGCCGCCGTGGGTGTGGCTGTTGAGGGGGCCGGCGTTGGGGTTGCGGTTGGGGGGACGGCCGTGGCGACCAGGGCGCCGGGATTACCGCCGGTGGGGCCGGACGGCGCCTGGGTGGCCTGAGCGATGGGTGGTTGAGGCGCTGCGGTGGGTTCGGTGCTGCCTCCGGGGACAAGGCCGGGCT
>Ga0247825_10001881_pt1 | contig 13895 bp, 10 predicted proteins | sample 13C_Vanillin_Day_FD_194413 | JGI IMG/M metagenome (GOLD analysis project Ga0247825, IMG submission 194413) | Soil microbial communities from agricultural site in Penn Yan, New York, United States - 13C_Vanillin_Day48 | ecosystem: Environmental > Terrestrial > Soil > Agricultural land | place...
CGAAGCACTCCAGCTCCGGCTTGGAGCCGCCCGCGCGCATGGCCTCCGCGGCCAGGAGGATGTCCGAGAACGGGTTGGGGAACACGAAGTCGAAGACGAAGCCCTTCCGCTTCTCCGAGTACTTCGCGTAGTTCATCGAGCCCATGTTGAGCGCCGCCATCTCCGGCCGCGTCTCGGCCACGTAGGCCAGCCGGGATTTCTTGTCGGCCTCGGACTCCACCCCCATGTTGAAGCCGCCGGTGGAGAAGTTGATGATGATGGGGCTGCGCTTGCGCACCTCGTCGCGGATCTGCCGGTAGATGTCCGCGCTCCAGGACTGATCTCCGGTATCCGGCTCCCGGCCGTGGATGTGCACCACCGCGGCGCCCGCGTCGTACGCGCGCTTGGCCTCCTCGGCGATCTCCACGGGCGAGTACGGCAGGTACGGGCACTGCTCGCGCTTGGCCAACACACCGGTCAGCGCGCAGGTGACGATGACCTTGTCCTTCACCAAAGCCATGGGGCTCTCCTCCGCGCACGGGGCGCGATCAGTTCTAACGGTCGTTCCACTTCGGGGGACGCTTCTCGAGGAAGGCGGCGACCCCCTCCCCCGCATCCTCGGCCAGCACGTTGAGCGAGAGCTGGGACGCCAGGAACTCCAGCGCCGCCGGCAGCGGCAGATCCTCGGCCGTGAGGAAGGCGCGCTTGCCCAGCGCCAGCACCGCCTGGCTCTTGCCCGCCAGCTTGCCTGCCAGCGCGGCCACGGCCGCATCCAGCTCGGGGACCGGCACCACGCGGTTGATCAGGCCCAGCGCCAGCGCCTCGCGCGAGGGCAACCGATCCCCCGTCATCACCAGCTCCAGCGCGCGCTTGCGCCCCACATGCCGCTGCAGGAGCGCCATCATCATCATGGGAAAGAGCCCCACGTCGATCTCCGGCGTGCCGAGCTCCGCGCTCTCGGTGGCCACGGCCAGATCGCACGCCAGCACCAGCCCGAGCCCTCCGGCCAGCGCGTGCCCGTTCACCCGCGCCACCGTGGGCTTGCGGCACCCCTGCAGCCGGGTGAGCAGCGTGGCGTAGGCGCGACGGCCCTCATGCGTGGCCAGGAAGCCCCCCTCGCCCATCTGCCCAAGATCGCCTCCCGCGCAGAACACCTTCTCCCCCGCGCCGGTGAGCACCACCACCCGCACCGCCGGATCCGCCTCCGCGCGGCCCAGAGCGTCCATCAACCCCTGCACCACCGCCGGCGACAGGGCGTTGCGCGCCCGCGGCCGGTCGATCGTCACAAGTGCTTGCTGGGCTTGGATGGCGTAGCGGACTTCTCCTGCTCCTTCTTCCATGGCTCCTCCGCGGCGGCGTCCCGCCCATGAACGCCGTGAAGGACGGACTCGGCGATCTGCCGCTGGGCCCGCTCCATCTTCTCCGGCTCCCGGGAATCCACCATGCCCATCACCAGCGCGGTGAACGCCATCTCGACGTTGCCGAAGATCAGGGCCGCGGCCAGCTGCACATCGAGGTCCGATCGCAGCTCTCCGGCAGCCTGGGCCTGGGTCAGCATCTGCATGCACAGCCGGATGGCCTCCGTGAAGGTGGCCTGCTGGTTCACCCGCCCCCCAGGGCCGCGCGCGATCTCCACGATCAGCACCTTCACGCCCCGCGGATCCACCCGGTATGCCTCGAAGGCGACATCGACGATCCGGTGCACCTTCTCCTCGAGCGTCCCCTCCCCCTCGACGACGGCGCGCACCCGGGTGATGAAGCCGTTCCAGCCCGTCTCGAAGACGGTCTCCAGCAGCTCATCCTTGTTCTTGAAGTAGTGGTAGACGAGGCCGTAGGCCACGCCCGCCTCTTTGGCCACGTCAGCGATGCGGCAGCCGTGGTAGCCCTTGCTCGCGAAGACGTTGATCGCCGCCCGCAGAATGGTGCGCCGGCGCTCGCCCTCGCGCGTCCCTGCCTCCTCGGCTTTGTGGGTCTGCTGGCTCACGAGCCCTCCGCGGCCGATTGACTCGGCAATCAGCCGCGCAGGACCCTACGGACGGAGGGTCCGCCGGTCAATGCCCTTGACGAGGGGCTAGAACACGACGCCCGTGATGGTGGGCGAGGGCACCAGCACCGCGTGCCCGCTCTCCTGGGAGGCCGTGTACTTGCAGGTGGCCGTCACCTCGAACCCGATGCCCGGGGCCGGGAACGCCGGCACGGGCGGGACGGCGGACGGATCGTGCTGATCGCGGATAACGAAGCGCTCCACGGAGAAGGCCGGGTAGGTGAAGGCCACGCCGCGAGGCAGGTTCTCCACGAGCACGGGGCCGATGTTGCCGCCGGCGCAGCCGTCGCTGTCGTTGTTCTGGGCGATCCGGTTGAACCAGGGATCCGACAGCAGGAAGATGGCATCCTCCGTCGAGAAGTGCTCGACGGTGACGGCCACGCCCACGGGCGGCTTGAGCTGGCGGACGATGGGCGCCCGGTTCAGCGCCGTCTCATCCCGGTCCGCCGGGTGCGGCCAGCCCGTCCAGAGGATGCGCTCCTGCACCCAGATCAGCGTGCTGCCGTCAAACTGGCCGTTCTTCCCGTCCCACCGGCCGTTGCCGTTGGTGTCCACGAAGCGCTCGGTCTCCTGCCAGGTGCCGTCGTCGTTGTTGTCGACGAACGGCTCCGTCAGATCGTACTTGGGATCGAACTCGCCCTCGTCGAACTGGCCGTTGTTGTTCTTGTCGTCATACCCCTCCTCGCCCGTGGTGACGGCGATCATGGCCACCAGGTTGTCGCGCGGGTTGTTGCGCCGGTTGGGGCGGAGCGGATCGTCACGAACGGGCTCGCTGCGCGGCTCCATGGGGTTGATGGCGATGCCGTAGTCCCGGATGGGGTTCTGCGTCCAGTAGAAGGGGTGCATCCACAGCGGGGCCAGGAAGTCCCCCGTGTGGGTGGCGTCGTTGGTGGGGTTCCAGGTGAAGGTGCCCGGCTCCGTCTCCACCGGGAGCGGGTAGGACGTCTTGTAGAGGATCTCCGCGTTGCCCACCACGTCCGTCAGCGAGGTGGAGGTGGGCCCGATGGTGCCCGCCTCGGTGATGAAGGAGACCTGGGCGCCGGTGATGCCATCTCCGTTGCGGTCCGCCACGTGCGCGATGCAGCGCGCTTTCACACCGGCGATCAGGTAGCGCGTCTCGTCGTACGCACCGATGGCATGCAGACCGCCAGAGCCCTCGCCGGAGAACTTGCCGCACTGAAAGGTGAACTGCTTCGCGCTGGCGCCCGCACCCGCGAAGGACACCGCGGGGCTCACCGCCGTCTTGTCCCCCGCGGTGGCCACCACCACCACCGAGGCGACACGGCCGGTGGCCACCAGCTGGGTGGAGGCGATGCCGTCACCCACGTTGGTGGTGGCCTCCGTGGGGTTGAGCGTCACCCCCGGTACCTCGGACTGCAGCCTGAAGCTGATCGTGGTGCCGGCCTGCGGAGTGCCCCGGCTATCAATGGCGCGGAAGCGCAGGGTCGTGATCTCCCCCAGCTTGGGATTGGCCGGAGACTGATCGACGAACTCCAGCGTGGCGGGGGGTGGCGGCTCGCACGCCAGCCAGACGGCGCTCGCGAGCACCACACATGTGGCCAGTCCCAGACGCATCTGCGGTAACTCCTTGGAAGGGGGGTAGCATCTTCCAGGGCCGCCCAGTGTTGAGTCAAGGACACGGCACGACGCTGCGGCCCATGTCAGAGCCGCAGCGCCGTGGTCAAGCAGTCGAGCCGTTGAACATCACCCGCGCCACACCCAGCAGGCGATCCACGTCGCGGGCGGTGAGGCCCCGCGCACGGGCAAAGTCCGACAGCGGCCGGAGCAGATCCTCCGTCTGAGCGAGGGACTGCTCCGTCCCGGCAAACAGCTCCCCCAGACTCACGCCAAGGGCGCTGGCGAGCGCGGCAAGCGTCTCCACATGGGCGACACGCTCTCCCCGCTCGATCATGGAAAGAAACGACACACTGATCTGAGCCCGCTCCGCGAGCTCCTCCTGGGTCCAACGCTCCGGCCGCTGCGTGCGAAGCTCGCGGATGCGTTGGCCGATACGTTTTCCGAGTTCCGACACGAAGATCTTGCCCTCCTGGGGGACGTTAATAGGTTTATGACAACGACTGGGGGCGTCCGAAAATTCCGCTGCGCGTCAACCTCCAGAGCCGAACGCGCCAACCCCAGCCACGTTCAGGTTGATTCCGAAATCCGGCCGCTTCTGGTCACGCCGGAGTGTCGCTACACCCTCGATACGCCAACAGTCACACGCGGGACCATACGATACACCCAACACCTGTTGGGCGAGCGGAGACTGCGTCTTCGCGAGTGGCTGTACGATGGCTTCGTATCGCAGACCGAGCCCGATTCCGAGCGACAAACGCGCGCCCGCCACGAGGAGCTGGGCACGGGCCGGGCTCTCCGCCAGGGGGCCGACCAGGGAGTCGATGCCACGACGCAGCCGGTCAGACCCCAGGGACAGCAGGTCATCGTAGCGAAAGTAGAGCGCCTCGCCCTGGCCATTGTCGATGGCGGCGTCCGCGCTGAGCTGGGAGATCTGGGAGGTGTTCGGGTCGAAGCGGGCCAGCGCCCCGGCGTTGAGGACACCCGCGCTGGCTGTCACTCGGGCGTAGGTGTCGCGCAGTACCCCCCCGGCCGGGGCCGCCCGTCCTCCGAAGGTGGGGACATGCCGGGTGAGATCGAATCCCTGCCCCAGGCGCAGGCGGACCACCTCGCGCCGCTGGTCCGCGCGCTTGAGCTGGAGCGACTGGCTCACCTCCACCACGGCCTGGAGGAAGCCTTGATCCTGGCCGTCCGGGCCCAGGGGAAGCGCCGCGTCAATCTCGTCGTAGCGCTGAGGGGGGCGCTCGGGCGAGGCCCCAGGCGGTGGGACACCTCCCCAGACGCCGGGCACGTAGCGCACCTCCACGGAGGGGACGATCGTGTGGCGCCAGGAGGTGGTGCCCTGCTCGTAGGTGCGCGCCAGCTCCGAGCTCGCGGTGAGGCCCAGCAGCGGGTAGCCGCGCTGCGCCATATGCCCGGACACCTCGCCCAAGTAGAAGTCTTGCCGGAGCGCCAGCGAGGGTGACAGCCGGGCGTAGGGCCCCAGTCCGAACGAGGTCGAGAGCCGTGGGAAGAAGTCCAGGCGACTGCGGGCCTCGCGGTCCGACGCATCGAAGGCCTCGTTGGACTGGGCGACGTCCTCCACGTTCTGCGGCAGGCCGTCCGGACCTGGGACTGTATGGAGACGGTAGGGGTTGAAGAGGCCATCCTCCCCCTCGTCTCCGGACGTCCGGGTGAGTGGCGAGAGGCGGGAGAACTCCATGCGCAGCCCCGCCACCCAGCCTCTGCCGAGGAGCCGCTCGGGCAGCGACACGGTGATGGCAGGCAGCCGCTGGAAGGTGATGGGGCTGGGCTGGATGGGCCGCTCGGGGTTCAGAGCGGCCGGTACACGATCCTCTCTCAGGAGTTGGAAGCCCCAGCGGATGTCCTGGCGGAGCGACACATCCAGCCCGGCGTAGTGCTCCTCGCCCCGGTGGTAGAGGACCGCGCTGCTGCGCAGGTACTGGTTCTCGCGAGCGACGATGTCCGCGGTGAGATCGCGCGTGTAGAAGCCATCCGAGACGAACGCGGCGTCCACGCGATCGCGCCAGCCGCCCCCCAGCTCCTGGAGGTGCTGCCAGGAGGCCTCGCCCCGCAGCCCGCGAGCCTCCGGGAGGTGGGCACCGGTGGGCCCGTCCACCCGGTAGAAGTTGGCATCCACCGGATTTCTCTGGGGCTGGAGATCGTAGAAGAAGCCCAGCGTGGCCCTCCCGCGCGTGCGCTCGCTGGGGACGTAGCGGAACTCGGTGAGCAGGCGAGGCCCGCGCACGCCGAAGAAGCGCGGCTCCTTGCGCGTCACCTCTGGAGAGAGCACGTGCTCCTCCTGGGAGCCCCCTGTGTAGTAGCCCGGGGTGAAGGTGAGATCGTAGCTGCGCCCGAGCGTCAGGAAGACGGGCTGGTCGATGCCGAAGCCGTTGAGGCTGGAGGTGGTAGGGCGAGGCACCAGCAGGCCGGAGCGCCGCTCAGCCAGCGGGAGGTACAGCCAGGGAAGCGCGAACACGGGCAGCGAGTGCACGTAGACCACCGGCCAGGTGAGGATGGCGCGCTCGCCCATCTCCACGGAGGCTTTGTTGGCCTCCACGCGCCAGCTCGGCTCGCCCGGCTTGCACTCACACGGGCTGAAGGCGAGATCGTCCACCGTGAAGGCATTGGGGCCGGTGCGCTTGATGCGCGTGCCGCTGAGGAGGACGGGTGTGTCCCCCATCTCCCGCAGCTGCTGAGGCGTCTCCGCGCTGGCCAGCGCCTCCGCGGTGACGTTGCGCTTCTGCATGAAGAGGCCGCCCTTCACGTTGGCCTCGTTGGACTGGAGGTCGACCAGCACCTCGTCCGCCACGGCGGCGAACTGTCCACTGACAAACATGACGTTGCCGCGGGCCCGCGCCGTCTTCTTCTCCTGGTCGTACGTCACTTCATCCGCGCGCAGCACTGTCTCACCGGTGCGCAGCTCGGTATGGCCGCGCGCGGTGAGCAGCTGGCGATCGGGCTCGTAGACGACGTAGTCCGCGGCCACCTCAACCGTCTCCCCGGTGGGGAGCTGGACCTGGGTGGACAGGGGGATCTGCGCGGAGACGAGCAGCGTCACCGCCGCCGGGAGGAGCAGGCTCATGGCCTTCCCGGCTCAGCGCCTGAGGCGAGGGAACTCCAGGGAGATGGTATTGCCCTCCTGGCGCGTCTGGACGGGCACCGACTCCTTGAGCTTGATGGAGACGCGCACGGAGCGATCCGGCCCCACGGCGGGATCCACTCGGGCCACAGCGGTATCGAAGAAGGACGTGTCGAGCGCACGGGTGTTGTTGCCCTTGCCGATCTGCGTGTTCTCCAGCATGAGGACGATCTCGTTGCGGCCCTCGGACACCTTGTAGCTCACTGGCTCGTTGGTGCGCACGTAGACACGTGCGCGACCCGCCTGCTGCTGGAAGCCGACAATCTCCAGTGTCTTGCGCCTCTCGGAGACGGACGCGGGCGAGGTGCCCTCGGGCTCGCCCCGGCGAGGCACCTCGGCACTGGCCACGCGAGTCCCCTCCGCGGCGCGGGGCTCCTCCTGCTTGCGCCTCTTCTCTTCCAGCAGGGCCAAGCGCTGCTGCTCGGCCTCCTCCGCCTTGCGCTTGCGCTCCTCGGCCTCTTCCTGCTTCCTCGTCTCAGCCGCGGCGCGGGCCTCCTCCTGCTTGCGCTTCTTCTCCTCCAGGAGGGCCAGGCGCTGCTGCTCGGCCTCCTCTGCCTTGCGCTTGCGCTCCTCGGCCTCTTCCTGCTTCTTCGCCTCGGCCGTGGCGCGGGCCTCCTCCTGCTTGCGCTTCTTCTCCTCGATAGCGGCCAGGCGCTGCTGCTCGGCCTCCTCCGCCTTGCGCTTCTTCTCCTCAGCCTCGGCCAGCTTCTTCGCCTCGGCCTCCGCGCGAGCCTCCTCCTCGCGGCGCTTCTTCTCCTCAGCCTCGGCCAGCTTCTTCGCTTCGGCCTCCGCCTCCTGGCGCTTCTTCTCCTCGGCTGCCGCCAGCTCACGGGCGCGGCGCTCCTCCTCCTGCTTCGCCGCCGTGCCCTGCCCCGCCGCGGTATTCTCCTGGGTGGCCTGCGCCGTGCCCGCCTGGGTCTCAGCCGCGCTCGGCCCATTGCCCGCCTGGGCCACGAGCGGCCCCGAGCCATCCAGCACCTTCACCACCAGCACGTTGCCGTTGACGTGGATGTCGGTCTCCACCTCCCTGTCATAGCCGATGAGCACGCGGGCGATGGCGGATGAGTCCGAGCCGTAGTTGGCCGAGCGCAGTCCGGTGACGATCCCGCCTGTGGGCCGCATCGCCTCCGGCACGCCGCTGAGGACGGCCTCGGAGATGTCGATGACGAGCCGCGGCGGATCCGTCATGGTGAAGGTGGTGAAGTTCGGCTTCTTGCTGCCGGTGATCTCCACGGTGCTGCCATTCACCTTCACGCCCGTGATGGTGTTGAGCTCCACCTTGCCTTGCGCGAACGCAAGCAGGGGAACCAGCACCCAGCCGAGCACGAACACCACCAGCGACTTCATGGTCACGACACCCCTTCGCACAGAGCCGACTGTAGAGCATGGCCCCCCCGGCTCCAACTTCCCGTCGCGGGGCCCGCCGGGGCCTGCCTGGCCCCTTAACGGAGGCGCGGGAGCACTGGGGCGCGGGTGCGGTGGGTCCTCGCGTACTCGATGAGGTTCTTGATGTCGTAGCAGATCTGCCGGATGTCGTGCCCCATCGTCAGCTCGATGTGGCTGTTGCCCTTCACCGGCCGCCACAGCAGGTACTCACTCTGGGCAGCGCGGTAGACGCTCCGGGTGGACTCCACCGAGGCCAGCGGATCCAGATCCCCGAAGATGATGGCCATGGGGACCTTGATCTTCGAGAAGCCGCGCTTGAAGTCGTAGTCGGTGCGATAGCAGACCATCTCGCCGCGGCGGATCCACCGGGCGAACTGCTCCATCACCTTGCGGGGCTCGCGCTCGCCGCCCTCGCGCAACAGCCAGCGCACGTCCTGGGCCTTCACGCGGGCGGGGTTGCTCAGCTTGTTGATGCGCCGGGCCAGCCCCTCGAAGAGAGGGTTCCCCTCGGCGCGGGCGAGCTGCTTCTCGGCGTACTTGAGCCACGCATCCACCGGCACGTAGCTGAAGTTCGTGTCCTTGGGCTCATGCTGGGGCTCGAGCTTCTGCCCCAGCTCGCGGTTCACCACCTTCACTCCACGCGCCAGCAGCGTCCGGCCCAGGTGCCCCAGCCGGTGCTGCGCGTTGAGCCCGGCCAGCGTCATGTCCACCAGCCCGCCCAGCGCCGGCGCGCTCATGGCCAGGGCTCGGAGCATGAAGAAGCCCCGCCCCAGATCCGCCGCCGAGCCGATGGTGATCAGGCCCTCGAAGTCGTCGTGGATGCCGGCATAGCCGTAGCCCAGCATCCCGCCCATGGAGTGCCCGCAGTAGAAGATCTTGTCGTGCCGGGTGATGCGCTTCACCGCGGAGACAGCCGCCGGCAAGTCGTAGAGGAAGTAGCTGTCGATGTCCCAGCCGTAGTTCAGATCCGGCGGCAGCGGCCGGCGGAAGCGCTGGCAGCGCTCGCGCTGGAAGTCCAGCGAGCTCTTGCCGTGCCCGCGCAGTTCCAGGATGTGGATGTCCATGCCGAAGAAGAGCAGGTTCTTGACGAACTGCCCGCTCGTCCAGGCGTGCCGGTTCTGCGAGAAGCCGTGCACCAGCAGCAGCACCTCGCCGAACAGCGGCTGCGGGAAGGGCTGCTTCACCGGCCGGTAGCGCGACATCATCAGCGACCAGCCGTCCGCCGTCTCCACCACGTACTTGGTCTTGGTGTAGAGCGCCCGGAAATCGACCTCATCAACGGTCGGTATCCGCGGACCTGGAGCTTCCGTCCTCCAATCATCCGGCAGGCGCATGCTAAAAATTTACTGCCTCTGCTGCATCGCGCCAAGGTTTGTTGAGAATCGAGCACGAGCCGCGCCCACCAGGTACAAGGAGCCCGTACATAGGACGACGTCCCCCTCCATCGCGAGGGCCTGCGCGCTCGCCAGGGCATCATCCAGATTGGCATGCGCCCGCACATCCGCGCACAGAGCACGTGCTTCCTCGAGGTACCGCTCGGGGGCCAGGGAGCGCGGCGTCTCCAGGGGCGTGAGGTGGACGGAGGCGCAGCGGGGGAAGAGGGCTCGCATCATGGGTGCGCGGTCCTTGTCCGCCACCACACCGAAGACAGCGTGGATGCGGCGGCCAGGGTACAGCTCGTCGAGCGAGGCGAGCAGCACGGCCACGCCGCCCGTGTTGTGGGCGCCGTCCAGGAGGACGATGGGTTGCCTGCTCACCTCCTCCAGCCGCCCGGGCCAGCGCGCCGAGGCCAGTCCTGCCTTGGCGGCCTGGGTGGGGACGGTCAGACCGCGCGCTTCGAGCTGCTCCAGGGCCGCGAGCGCCATGGAGGCGTTCTGCCGCTGGTGTGCGCCTCGCAGTGAGAGCGTGAGCCCGTCCAGACTCCACTTCACTCCTCGGTAGACGAGCGCTCCGCCGGCGGCTTGCTCCAGGGTGAAGTCCCGCCCCTCCAGCAGCATGGGCGCGCCCACCTCGTCTGCCACGCGGGCGATGTTCGCAAGAGCCTCGGGCTCCTGCCGGCTGACGACCACGGGGACGCCGCGCTTGAGGATCCCCGCCTTCTCACTGGCGATGGCTCCGAGCGTGTAGCCCAGATACTCCATGTGATCGAAGGAGATCGGCGTGATGGCGGTGACGAGCGGCGCCACGGTGTTGGTGGCATCCAGGCGCCCGCCGAGCCCCGTCTCCAGCACGGCTACCGCCACGCCCTCCTGGGCGAAGTGCCAGAAGGCGACGGCAGTGCCGAACTCGAAGTAGGTGAGAGGCGCGGGCGTATCAGCGGCCTGGGGGTAGCGCGCCAGCACCTCGAGGATCCGGCGGCCCAACAGCTCGCGGGAGATCTCCGAGCCGTCGATCTGGAAGCGCTCGGTGACGCGCTCCAGGTGCGGCGAGGTGAAGAGGCCCACGCGGTGCCCGGCAGCCCTCAGGGCCGTGGCGGCGAAGGCGCAGGTGCTGCCCTTGCCGTTGGTGCCCGCCACATGGAGCGAGCAGTACCGGCGCTGCGGGTGGCCCAGGGCCTCGAGCGCCACGAACATCCGCTCCAGGCCCGGCTTGATGACGGAGGGGTTGAGCCGGGCGAGGAACTCCAGCGCCTCGTCCGGCGTGCGAGGCAGCGTCATGCGGCAGCCAGGCTCCTGCTCACGGTGGGGACTCCTCCTGTCACTCCCGCCCTCTCTCAGAGAAGGCGGGAGCCTGTCCACACCATATCAGCCGCTCGCGTCCGCCAGCGGGCTACTGCCCGTTGTACTTGAGATCGATCGGGTTGAGGGCAGGCTGGCCTCGGATGGCATCCGCAGCCTCGAAGGCCCCCATGACGCTCTTGCCCTGAGTCGCCTTCTGCCAGGCCGGCAGCGACTTGAAGGTGAAGACCATGTCGAAGTCGAAGGCGATAGAGCCCGAGTTCAGCGGCACATTGCCGAGCTGATTCTGGAACCACTTGTCCCAGCCTGCCGAGCCCGGCACCTCGATGACGAGCGCGTCTCCCACCGTCTTCGGCGGGTTGGTGGGACTGGGGAGCAGGAAGCTCTGCATCGGCCACTGGGCGGTGCTGTGGCAGCTCATGCAGGAGGAGGCCGCGACGGCGGGATACGTCTGGCCGTTGTAGTAGGCCGGGGCCACCACGGCGCCATCGTTCGGGCCCGAGAGCCGGCCACCCCAGCCGAGCGTCTCCGTCGAGTACACGGGCGCCAGCGGGTTGATGACCGTCTCTTTCAACGGCGCGCCCGGGTTCTGCGTGGAGTTGACGTCGGGATCATCGCCCCACATGGCGCCGAGCGGGATCATCTTCGCCCACGGATCATTGCCCGGGACGCTCTTGTCGTAGACGAGGGTGGAGAACACCCAGCCCGTCTTGGGGGCCGTCTTCGTGTCCTTGACGATGATGTCGAACTGCATGATCGAGGTGTTCATCACCTGCGGCGGAGCGAGCGGATCGCCATTAGGAGGCGTGACGTAGACGGGCCACAGCGAGGCGCCCTCCATGGCCGGCCAGTCCTGGGCCAGCGCGCTGGTCAGCGCCACCTTGACGACGATGGCACCCTCGGGGAACTGCCCGGAGGTGGGGGTGATCGTGGGGTTCATCGCTGTCGTGCCCCACACCTGCCCGAGCGTGTACGCGGCGACGTCGTCGTAATACGTGAGCACGTAGGTCGTCATGTCCACCTTCAGCCCGGACTTGGGGAAGGTGTTCGCGGGGAACTCGGAGCCCACGTAGGTGCCGTGGATGCTCTCCCGGATGGAGGCGAGCCAGGGCTCGTTGTACCAGCCGGCCTTCGCGGCATCCCAGTTGGAGTAGTTGTAGAGCAGCGTCTTCATGTCATCCGCGATGTACTCCTTGAGCGCCTGGACATAGGCGAGGGCGTTGTCCTTGCCGATGGGCTTGCCCTTGAGCGCGGCGATCCAAGGCGGGTTGGCGGGCGACTGCGGCTGGGTCGTGGGGTAGTTGTGGCTGAGCTGGAACAGCGGCCCCGAGTACTGAGACGACGGAGGAATCTGCCCGTTGTTGTCGGCAAAGGGGTTGGGGTTGACCGAGTTGAGCGCGAAGGTCCGGCGGACGATGGACGGCGTGTTGCCTGGCACGGAGTCCCCGGTCTCAGGAGCGGGCGTGGCGCTGTCGGTGGTCTTGCACGCTGCGGCGGACAGCGCCAGGCAGCCGGTGAGACCCAGAACGCCCGAGAGCAGTACGGATCGGCGAGAGTTCTTCATAAGCAAGGAGAGACCTTCCTGGGCCACAAGGGCCCAGCATGTGGTGAGTCGACGAGGTGGTGCTGCGCGGGTCCGGCGAGGACTTGCCCAGGACCCGCTGCCCCTGGATGCAGGCTACATGCCACCTTCCAAACACTCGTCGCACCGCAGGGATGCACTCGCGACAGCGGCGGCGCTGCGTCCGTTCATGAAGCGCCTGCGTCGACGCGGGACGCAGGTTCCCGCAACAGAGGTGGGCAGCAATCAATGGTGTACTGGCGTGGTAAGAGCGGGTACTACCCGGCAACTCCTCCTCTTCCGCGAAGGGAAGGACCCCAGATGCTTTGGCGAATCCTGTGGCGGCTCAACCCCCTACTCCTTTCGGTGATGGTGGTGGGGTGCAGCAGCACTCCCCCGCTCCTCCGGTCGCCGGAGAGAGGCGCGGGTGGAGAAGTTCTCATCCACATCCCCCGCACGGCCACCGTGGAGCCGGTGGAGGTGAAGCCGGAGGAGGTGAGGCAAGCCCTCCGGAGACTGGCGCGAGAGGTGCGGCTAAGCGGCTCGCCGCGTGAGGCGGTGGAGCAGCTGTTCCAACTCGACGCGCTGTACGGCAACTACCTGTACCTGCGCCAGGAGCGAAAGCTCGTCCCCACAGCCGAGGGTATGCCCCTGCAAGGGACGTTGACGGAGGCGGAGCAGGTGTTGGCCGACGGGTACAAGGAATGGTGCCGCAGCGCCCATCACTTCGAGGGCGATTGCCTGGGCGGCGCGTTGGTGGCTGGCAAGTACCTGGACATGCGCGGCCGCTACATGTGGGCCATGGCGCTGAGCAAGAGCCCGGTGCTCGAGGAGTTCGAGAAGGCGCTGGGAGAGACGGTGAGCATGCGAGCTGTCATCCAGGCTGCCATGAGCACCATCGTCGTACTGCTGGTTTTGCTCGCGATGCCCGAGCCGGTTACCAAGTTCATCGCCGCGTGGGCGACGGCTGCGCTCATTATCTGGGTGGGCGCCCAGACGCTCTACAACCTCATTACGGGGTGGTTTGAGCTGATGAAGAAGGTGCAGGTGGCCACCACTTTCGAGCAGATCCGCGAGGCAGGCGAGAAGTTCGGCAGGTTGTTCTCGCGTGAAGCCGCCCAAGCGTTTGCCATGATCGCCATGGCGTTGCTGACTCACACGGCGAAGGGATTCGCGGAGCAGGTGTCAACGCTGCCCGGCTCGTCGCAGGTGTCGATGCAGGTCAGCAATGGAGGCCTCTTGCTGTCAGAGGTGGGCGCGGTGCAGTCGGTGACGGTGACGACCGGGGGCTTCCTCGTCGTGCTGCCATCGGGTGCGGTGGCGATGGCGGCGCAGGGTGGACGTGGCAATCGCATCGAGGATCACCACATCGCGACCATCGCCAACGATAAGTCCCACTTGAGGGGAGGTCCCTGGACCCCGCGCTTCAGGCCAGGCCTGATTCATTGTCTGTGGAAGAGAACCGGCAAAGCTGAACGAGGTCAGGCACTTGCGTTGAAGGAGGCCATGCGAGCGTGAGCAGGCCGCCGC
>Ga0247825_10001882_pt1 | contig 13895 bp, 15 predicted proteins | sample 13C_Vanillin_Day_FD_194413 | JGI IMG/M metagenome (GOLD analysis project Ga0247825, IMG submission 194413) | Soil microbial communities from agricultural site in Penn Yan, New York, United States - 13C_Vanillin_Day48 | ecosystem: Environmental > Terrestrial > Soil > Agricultural land | place...
CGTGCGCGAAGCGGGCGCCGACGCCGTCACTGCGACCAACCGCTACACCGGCTTCGCCGTCGACATCGAGACGGGCGAGCCGCGGCTTGCGGGTCCCGCCGGCATCGGCGGCCCGTGGACCAAGCCGCTGTCGCTGCGCTGGGTGCACCGCATCTACACCGAGCTCGGCATGCCCATCACCGGCTCCAACGGCATCTACGATCACCGCGACGTCGTCGAGTTCATCATGACCGGAGCCGGCATCGTGCAGGTCGGCTCCGTCCTTATGATCAAGGGCATCAAGTGGCTGCCCAAGATCATCGAGGGCCTGGAAACCTTCATGGACGAGCACGACTACCCCGACGTTGCCTCCATGCACGGCATTGCCTCGCGGCGCGCGGTCAGGGATTACGGTCAGCAGTTCGAGAAGCCGCGCATCCACTCCTCGGTCAACCGCGACACCTGCAAGAACGCGACCTCGTGCACGATCTGCATCCAGACCTGCTTCTACGAGGCGCTGTCGCAGGCCGACAAGAAGGTCGGCGTGCACTCCGACGCCTGCATCGGCTGCGAGATGTGCCTCAACACCTGTCCGTTCAACTCGATCAACCTCCAGGAGACGACGCCGGAGGAATTGGCAACCGGCGGCTTCTATTCCATTCCCGCGGGCGGGTTCGAGCAGGACAAGTTCGAGAAGGAATTCCCTCGCGGCCTGAAACTCTCCCGCCCCGAGCGGTGAATGTCCGCGTCATCCCGGCGCTTGTCGCCGGGATCCATCATTCCTCTTGCTCCGTCGCTAGTCGATCGCTGGATGCCGGGGACAAGCCCCGGTATGACCATGGGATGCAAGCGTCGGCGTCACCCCACTAGGCGGTCGACTTCCCGGTCGTCGTGGCGATCCAGATGCCGGCGAAGACGGCGACGAGGCCGAGCAGCAGGTTGGGCGTGATCGGCTCGCCGACGAGCTGCGTGGCGAGCAGGCCCGCCGCGATCGGGTTCACCGTCATGGTGTTGGCGACGCGGGTCGGCGTGGTCCTCTGGAGGGCAAGCACCCACAGGATGAAGGCGAGTGCGCCGCCGGCAACGCCGAGGTAGATGCCCGCAATCCAGTCCGCGGGTGTGAAGGTCGCAAGGACGGCCACGCGGCCGCTCAGCGTACCGTACAGGATCAGCGCCGCCGCGCCTGCGCCCATTCCGACCGTCAGATACCCGAGCGCGCTCGACCTCTGCATGAAGGGGCGCGACCACACGTTGTAGAATGCCATGCACAGCACGGCGCCGGTCATGATCAGCTCGCCGCGCCATGCGCCGGCCGGCGCGGCGGACAGACCCGAGGAGAGGGCTGCGAGCACGCCGCACATGGCGACGAGCACGCCCGCCGTCTTGCGCGCCGTCAGCGCCTCGATGCCGAGCAGGGCGCCGACCACCATGGTCTGCAGCGGCAGGGTCGAGAGCGCGAGGCTGGCGCGCGCCGCCGTCGTGTAGCTCATGGCGATATTGTAGAGGACGAAGAACAAGCCGAAGTAGCACACGCCGAGGCCGGCGACGGGGAGCCAGTCGTCGCGCCGCGGCCACCGCACGCGCAGCAGCAAGGCGACCGGCAGCACGCAGAGGAAGCCGATGCCCCAGCGCAGGATCGCCAGCGTCACCGCATCGGCGTTGCCGACGAGATATCGCGTCACCGCCGCTGCCGTGCCGCCGAGGCAGCTGGAGACGATTGCCATCAGCACGCCAATCGCTTCACCCATCCGCTTCCCCCGTGTGCAAGCCGTCGTCGCCTATGCCATCTTGTCGTTGCAGATCGTGTCGGCAACTACCTCGCAGGTATTCATGAAGACGGACGCGGACTTTGCCGCGAGGCTGCGCCGGTGGCGCGAGCATCGCGGCCTGTCGCAGCTCGAGCTGTCCGGCCGCGCCGGCATCTCGCAGCGCCATCTGAGCTTTCTGGAGCTCTCCCGCGCGCGCCCGAGCCGGCAGATGGTGCTGCGGCTCGCCGAGGCGCTCGACGTGCCGCTGCGCCAGCACAACGCCCTGCTGCTGGCAGCCGGCTACGCGCCGGCCTGGCGCCAGACCGACCTCGGCTCGCCGGAGCTTGCCCAGGTCGCGAGCGCGGTCCGCTACATGCTGGTGCAGCAGGAGCCCTTTCCCGCGGTGGCGGTCGACCGGCACTGGAACCTGCTCGAGGCCAACGGCGGCGCGGTTCGCCTGGTTGAGTTCCTTGTTGGCCCGTTGCCGCCGGGCACGCCTGTCAATCTTGCGGACGCCTTGGTTGCGCCCGACGTGCTGCGGCCGTTCCTCGTCAACTGGGCCGAGGTGGTGCGCTACTTCGTACGCAGCGTCGAGGCAGACGCCGCCGCCGACGGCAGCGAGGACACGAACGCCCTGCTGGACCGGTTGCTCGCCTACAAGGGCGTGCGCTCCGTCATGAAAGCGCCGGCGAAGGAGAAGGCGCAGGGGCCGGTGCTGCCCATGCATTTCCGCAAGGGCAAGACGTCGCTCGCCCTGTTTACGACCATCGCGACGCTCGGCATCCCCCAGGACGTGACCGCGCAGGAGCTGCGCGTCGAGAGCTTCTTCCCCATGGACGCCGAGACCGAGACGGTCCTGCGTGCCTGGGTGCCCAAGAGGCGAGGTCGCATCGGCGCCCGAGGAACGCTTTCTCGGTGACGAACGGCGGGCCCTCCAGCAGCATTCACTTCTTGTATTTTACCACTCAATGAGTGATAGTCAGTTCTGTCCAATGAACCGGGGACAAGCTTGCGGCTCTACAAGCTCAAGGCCTTTGCGCGCTTCCAGCGCCGTGAGCGGATCGCCGATCAAGTGCTCGGTAGGGCCGTGAAGAGCGCGGAGGAGGGGCTCGTCGATGCCGACCTCGGCGGCGGGCTCATAAAGCAGCGCGTTGCCCGCCAGAGCCAGGGAAAGAGCGGCGGCTTTCGTACCCTTATCGCCTATCGGCGTGGCGACCGAGCGATCTTCCTGTTCGGCTTCGCCAAGAACGAGCGGGACAATCTCGACGCCGACGAGCTCGTCTATTGGCGGGGCGTTGGCCGCGCCTACCTGGGCCTGGGTGACGAGCGCATCGAAGCTGCAATTGCCGCGGGCGAGCTGAACGAGGTGAGCTATGACGAAGATGAGTAGGTCGAGGAGCGCCCTCAAGGGCAGGGTACGGATGCGGTGGGAGATCGTCGAAGCCATGCGTGGACTGCGCAAGATCGGTGCCGTCAGCGATACCGAGCTGGAGAAGACAACGCTTCGAATGCTTGGGCGCGACGCGCTTCCGAAGGTGGCCGACCTTTCGCCGTCGGAGATCGCCCAGGTGCGGGAACGTGCGGGCTTGAGCCAGGCCGTCATGGCCGGCTACCTCAACGTGGCCGTGAACACGGTCAGCCAGTGGGAGCGGGGCGAGCGCAAGCCGACCGGCGCAGCGCTGAAACTGCTGCATGTGGTCAAGCGGAGCGGGATCGAGGCTCTGCGGTAGGGCTCCGGTTCGCGGATGCTGCGCCAACGGCTCCGGAGCGCTATGTTCCGTGCGGACATATCCACGCAGGCGGGTCGCGAGGCAATGGCACGGGCACCGAAGCGGCGCAATCGGCGCGCTGCCGCTCCGCCGCAGGCGGTGAGCGGCGAGATGCGCAACGCAGGCCTCACCATCCGCGTTGACCTCGGCGCTTTCGGCAACCTCGGCCCCGGCAAGATCGCGCTCATGGAGCTGATCTCCAAGCACGGCTCGATCACGGCCGCGGGCAAGGAGATGGGCATGTCCTATCGGCGCGCCTGGTTGCTGGTCGACGAGATCAACCACATCTTCCGCGAGCCGCTGGTGGAGACGCAGATGGGCGGCTCCGGCGGCGGCGGTGCGCGCCTCACCCGCCTCGGCCGCGACGTGGTCGGCCGCTACCGCGCCATCGAGGGCGCCGCAGCCATCGCCTCCGCCGCCGACCTGCGCGCGCTCAGGGCCTCGCTCCCCGCCGCGCCTGCCCCCCGAGTCGAGCGCGAGGAGTAGTGCGCATTCCCGGATGCCGAGCCAAGGCGAGGCAATCCGGGAACTTCCCCGCCGAATGCGAGGTCGCCACCTCACGCATCGCTCGCCTCGCCCCCGACCGAACCCTGCAACGGCCCGCTCAGGCTGCGCCGATCGAGCGCCACGCTCTTGATGAGCGCATAGACCGGCACACCCGGCGCGAGCCCCAGCCGCTCCGCCGAGTAGCGCGTCACGCGCGCGACCAACGCTTCGCCGCCGCAGTCGAGCCGCACCTCCACGATCGGCCCCTCGCGCGCCGCGATGTCGGCCACCACGCCGGGCAGCACGTTGAGCGCGCTCAGGTCCGAGGGCGCCGATTTGGCGATCATCACGTCGCGCGCCCGCACGCGCAGTCTCATTCGCGCGCCGACGTCGGCGTCGAGCCGCGGCAGTCGCCAGACCCCGGCGCGCGAGCGCAGCTCGGTAAGCCCGAAGCGCTCGTCGTGGCCCACGACCTCGGCCTCGATGATGGCGCCGGCCTCGGCGCGGCCGGTCAGCGGGAACAGGTCGAGCCGGTGCATGACCTCTGCCGCCGGGCCCACCGCCGCCACCTTGCCCTCCGACAGCAGCACGATCGTGGTGGCGAGCCGCGCCACCTCGGCGATCGAGTGGCTGACGTAGACGATGGGCACGCGGGCCTGGTCGCGCAGCCGCTCGATGTAGGGCAGGATCTCGGCCTTGCGGGCCTCGTCGAGGGAGGCCAGCGGCTCGTCCATCAGCAGCAGCCGCGGGTCGGCGAGCAGGGCGCGGCCGATGGCGACGCGCTGCTTCTCGCCGCCCGAGAGCCGGCCCGGCCGCCGCTCGAGCAGGCCGCCGATGCCGAGCAGCTCGACCACCTTGTCGAGGCTGTCGTCGCAGCGCGAGCCCTGCGGGGTGAACCAGCGGCCGTACACGAGGTTCTGCCGCACGGTCAGGTGCGGGAACAGCCGCCCCTCCTGGAACACGTAGCCGATGCGGCGCTTGTGGCGCGGCACGAACACGCCGCGGCTGGTGTCGACCAGCACCGCGTCGTCGATCCCCACGCGACCCTCGTCGGGGCGGATCAACCCGGCGATGATGTTGACGAGCGAGGTCTTGCCCGCGCCCGAGCGGCCGAACAGAGCGACCAGCCCGCCGCCGGTCTCGAAGCGGGCATCGAGCCGGAAATCGCCGAGCCGATGCCGGATGTCGAGGCTGAGCGTCATTCGACGTCGAGCCGGCGGTTGGCGAGGCGTGCCATCACCTCGGAGGCCGTGAGCGCCAGCATCGAGATCGCGATCGACACCAGGGTCAGGCGCATGGCGCCGGCATCCCCGCCCGGCACCTGCGTGAACGTGTAGATCGCCGAGGGCAGCGTCTGCGTCTCGCCGGGGATGTTGGAGACGAAGGTGATGGTGGCGCCGAACTCGCCCATCGCCTTGGCAAAGCACAGGATCATGCCGGCGATGATGCCGGGCAGCATCAGCGGCAGCGTGACGGTGGCGAACACCCAGGCGCGGTTGGCGCCGAGCGTGCCGGCCGCCTCCTCGAGCCGTGTGTCGACGGCCTCGATCGACAGGCGGATGGCCCGCACCAGCAGCGGGAAGCCCATCACCCCGCAGGCGAGCGCCGCGCCGGTCCAGCGGAAAGAGAAGACGATGCCGAAGGTGTCGGCCAGGAACGCCCCGATCGGCCCCTTGCGCCCGAACAGGATCAGCAGCAGGTAGCCGGTGACGACGGGGGGCAGGATCAGCGGCATCAGCACCAGGCCGTTGAGGAGCGTGTGGCCCCAGAACCGCCCGCGCGCCAGCGCCATGGCAATGGCGATGCCGAACGGCAGGCTCACCAGGGTCGCCACCACGGCGACCTTGAGGCTGAGCCGCACCGCCGTCCATTCCTCGGGGCTGAGGGTCATCCACTCCATGGGCGGCGGATACCCTCAGTGGTCAGCCCGCGCAACTGCCCTCAGGACTGCCCGGGGCTCAGTACCGTGAACCCTTGCGCCTCCAACAGCGGCCTTGCCTTCGCCGACTTGATGTAGGCGAGGAAGGCGGCCGCGTCGGGATTGGTGGCATTCGCCGTCAGCGCGATCGGATAGACGATCGGGGGATGCGCATCCTCCGGGAACGTGCCGATTATCTTGACGTTGGGATCCGCCACCGCGTCGGTCTGGTAGACGATGCCGGCCGGCGCCTCGCCGCGCGACACGAGCAGCAGCGCCGCGCGCACGTTCTCGGCCTGCGCCACCTTGCCCGACACGCTCCCCCACACGCCAAGCTTCTCGAGCGCCGCCTTGCCGTACTTGCCGGCCGGCACGGCATCGACGTTGGCCATGGCGAGCCGGCCGTCGCCCACTACCTTGGCTAGGTCGAAGCCCGGCTTGATTTCGATGGCCTGCGCCTTGTCCTTGGGCGCGATCAGCACGATGCGGTTGCCGAGCAGGTTGGAGCGCGTGTCGGGCTTGATCAGGTTCTTCCGAGCGACGTAGTCCATCCAGTCGAGGTCGGCTGAGATGAACACCTGCGCCGGCGCGGCCTGCTCGATCTGCCTGGCCAGCGCCGAGCTTGCGGCATAGGAGATCGCGGCCTTCTTGCCTGTCTCCTTCTGCCACTGGGCGTTGACGGCATCGAGCGCGTTCTTGAGGCTGGCGGCGGCAAAGACGATGACGTCGCCGCCCTGCGCCGGCGTCTGGGCCCTGGCCGGCGCCTGCGGCGGGCCCCACGCCAGCAGCGCGGCGACCGCCAGCCCCAGCGCTCTGCCCAGCCACCTGCGTTTCGAGCCATCCATCGCGGACCTCCATCGCCATCCGGGCGGCCGATATCAATGCACACCCCAGCGATATATTCCATTGAATATTGCGCAGGGCAAGCGGACGCCGCCCGCGCTCCGGGGCGGGCGACGGATAGCCGCGATGCGAGGGGTCTTCGAGCGGCAACGGCGGGTGGCGGGGGCTACCCTCCCACCCCGCCGGTCCTGACGGGGCCCCTAGGCGCGTCGGTCTCGACCTGCACGTCGACGCTGATCTTGCCGGCCTGGTCGAACACGAGCAGCAGGGTGAAACGCTCCTGCGCCTGCAGCCGCCGCTTCAGGCCGACAAGCTCGATGCGCGGCTCGCCGTTGCCGATGACGAACTCGGCGCTGCCCGGAATGCTCAGCCCGTCGGCTTCCCGGCCTTCCTGGTCGCTGATCACGACGCGCTTGGCGATGCTGGTCGCGACCCGCACCAGACGATCCGCCCTGTCGCCCGTGTTCGCGATCGTTACGTGCAGTGCAGTGCGCCACTCATCGGTCTCGCGCACCCACGCTTTCGCGATCCGAATATGCTTGTGGATGGTCTCCCGCGTCGTCGTCTGCGATCCCGCGGGCAGGGGCAGCAACAGGGCGAGCAGGAACAGGACCGAGCGCATGATGATCGTCCCTCCCTATCCCCAGGGCGCGCGCAGCACGGGCCGTGCGCAGCTTGATGACACGCGGTCTTGACAGTTGGATGACAGCCGCCGCCTAGCGCCGCCACTCGCCGTTCATCCAGCCGAAAAGGATGGCGACGACGCCGCCGAGATAGAGCGGCCACAGGGTTGCGAGCCCGTCCGGTCCGCCCAGGCGCAACACCGTTCCCGATACCGCCCCGGCCAGCATCAGCAGCGCACCGACGCATATCACGGCGCCGACGACGAACTCGCGCACGCGCTGGATCGGCTTCAGCGGCTCGCTTGTCGTCTCGCACATGACCGGGCCCTTTGTCTGCAGCGGAAGGAAAGCCCGCCCAGATTGGGCCCTGTGCATGAAACTGAGGATTCGGATTTCTGACAGAACCGTGAAGCTCCTGCAGGTGTGGCCGCGGCAACATTGCCGGCTTAGCGCTGGCGCAGGGAGCCCACCGGATCGGCGAGCCGGTAGATCGCATAGGCAGCAACGGGTGTGCCGCGGTCGTCGCGCGTGATTCTCCCGAGCGCGGCGACGCTGCGGAACTGTCGCGCCAGATACTCCTCGGACACACGCCGCTCGAGCTCGACATAGAGCGCGGGGCATTCGAGGACGCTGCGGTCGGGGCGCGGCAGATGCACGTAGCGCAGCGGCTCGTCGAGCTGGAGGACCGGCACGCGGCCGCGCAGCGTGTGGGCGAGCTGTCCCGTCGTGCCGTAGCTGGATGTGGCGATCCAGCAGGCACCGTTGGCGGCGCGCAGGTCGTCGACCTGGCTCGCGAACGCCTGCCAGCCGCGCAGCTGCGAGGTCGGATCCTTGACGCCGGGCAGCTTCGCGAGAGGGCGCAGCGTATGCGCATAGAGCAGCGCGGAGAGCAGAAGGCCCGTGGCGATACCCCATCTCGCCCACATGGCCATCCGTTCGCGCGCCGCGGAGGGTCGGGCATGCGCGACGGCGAGCGCTGCGCAAACGGCGAGCGCAGGATAGAGCGGCGCTGCCCAGTTGGGCTGCACCCGATCGTGCAGGGCGTGCTGCAGCAGATAAGCGAGGAACGGCAGGATGCTCGCCGCCAGCAGGGCCGAGGCCTGGTCGCGTTCCGCCATGGCGTGCGCGACGACTCTCCACAGGCCGACGATGCCGAGCACGGCAACGATCGGGCCCGCAAGCGCCAGGTAGGCCCCCGCAAGCTCCAGGATGTAGGTCGCGGTCAGGCCCTCGTTGGCGGCAACGCGCCCGAACTGCTTGGCGAACGAGGCCCAGCCGTGCTCGGCGTTCCAGATCACGACGGGCAGCGCAAGACACGCCGCGAGCGCGCCGCCGGCCCAGAGCTGCCAGCTCCTGAGCCAATGCCAGTTCGCGGGCAGCAGGATCAGCCACGCGACAATGCCGGCCCCGACGAACAGGTTGCTGTACTTGGAGATGAGCCCGAGGCCGGCGAACAGGCCGACTGCCAGCCACCAGTCGGCACGGCCCGAGACGTGCAGCTCGGCGAGCGCCCAGCCGGCGAGCCCCCAGAACAGCACGGAGGGCGTATCGGGCGTAATCAGCACACCGCCGACCGCCAGCAGCGGCATGGCGAGCGCAAACCACACGGCGCGTTGTGCCACCTCGCCGCCAAAGAGAATGTGCGCGGTGCGCCACAGCAGGAACGGCCCGGCCAGAGACGTCAGCACGGCGCCGAGCCGGATGCCGAGCGGGTCGTCGCCTGCGACCGCCCGGCCCGCCGCGATCATCCAGCCCACCATCGGCGGATGGTCGAGATAGGAGAGCGCCGGCGCCAGCCCCCACAGCCGGTAGTAGGCCTCGTCCTCCGACAGCGGCATGAGCGCGGCCACCAGAGCGTGCACGCCCGCCATCGCCACGATGGCGAATGCCAGCAGCATGGAGCGGCGCTCGAGCCGGCGCCATCGTGCAACAGGCGCTTGGACGCTAGCGCTGACGCCAGGTGATGGCGGAGCTCGCACCATAGTTGAACACCGCCCCCATCAGCGCGCCCGCGGTGCCGGCCAGCCACCAGCTCGGGCTGCCGCCGTACACCCAGCTCGCCACCCCGACGTTGGCGACCGCGCCGACGCTGCACACGACATAGAATGAGAGCAGTCCCCTGACGGCGCTCCAGCCCCTGAGCCGGCGATCGCGATAGGTGAGCCGGTTGTTGAGCGCGAAGTTCCAGGTCATGGCCGCATAGGCCGCGAGCGCCTGTGCCGCGTCGAAGGCGATCGGCGTCGTCCCGAGCAGCGCCTTGAGCGCTGCGAGATGCACGAGCAGGCCCGTGGCGCCCACGGCCGCAAACAGCACGAACCGCACCGGCAGCCGGTCGCCCGAAAGCTTGGCCAGCAGCAGGCCGGCTAGGTCCATCGCCACGATGCCGTCGAGCTTGGAGACGCCATGCTGGCGCGCCCGGAAGCGGAAGGGTAGCTCGACGATCGCAAGCGGCTGCCTCTGCGAGACGACGATATCGAGCAGCAGCTTGAAGCCCTGCGTGGAAAGCCCGGGCGCCAGCGCTTCGAAGGCATCGCGCCGGATCATGAAGAAGCCGCTCATGGGATCGCTGAGCCGCTCGCGGATCAGGACCGCCGCCACGCGATTGGCGACCCGGCTGCCCCACGCTCGCACCGGCGAGAGGCCCGTCCCCGCCGATCCGCCCTCGCCGAAGCGCGTGGCGATGACGAGATCGGCGCCCATCCGGACCGCCTCCAGCATGCGCGGCAGCAGCGCCTCGTCGTGCTGCAGGTCGCCGTCCATGACGGCGACGGCGCGCGCGGATGAGGCGAGCATGCCCTCGATGCAGGCGCCGGCCAGGCCCTTGCGGCCGATGCGCCGCAGGCAGCGCACGCGCGGGTTGGCACGTGCGATGGCGCGGACGACCGCGGCCGTGCCGTCGGGGCTGTCGTCGTCGACGAAGATCACTTCCCAATGCGTGCCAGCGAGCATGCGCTCGAGGGCGCCGACGAGAGCGGCGACATTGTCGCGCTCGTTGAGGGTTGCGACAACGACCGACAGCTCCGGCGATGTCCAGGCATGCGTGCCCTCCGTGGCCGTCACGAGGCCGGCGGCCGGTCGATCCTGATCGAGGGCGAGGTGCATCGCGCGCCAAGCTGATCGGCCAGCGTGACATCGCGGTGAGGCTTTCGCGACGGTTGCGTGACAGGGCGCAGCTGTTGCGTGCCGGCCTCGGCAATGGGCTCGGCGCCGCCCGTGGCGTCCACACGCCGAGCGGCACCTTCATGCCCCCGTCATGCAAATCGGCGATGTCCTGTCCGGTTTGCTGCAGGGTGGAGCCCATGACCTCGCTGGACGCACTGCTCCTCACGTTCTGCCTGATCGCAACGGGCCTGCACGTGATCTCCGCGGGGCTGGCGATGTGGAGATGCCGCGCGCCACGCGATACGCTGCCGCCGCCCGGCGGTGCGCCCGCCGTCACGATCCTCCGGCCCGTCTGCGGCATCGACAACTTCGACGAGGCCACGCTGCGCTCGGGCTTCGAGCTCGACTATCCCGACTACGATCTCGTGTTCTGCTGCGAGGATGAGGGGGACCCCGCCGCGGCCCTCGTGCGCGACTTGATGACCCGCCATCCCGGCGTCAGGGCCAGGCTGCTGACCGGGCGCGACGCGATCTCGGCCAATCCGAAGCTCAACAACCTCGTGAAGGGATGGCCGCACGTCCGCGGCGACTGGCTGATCTTTGCCGACAGCAATGTGTTGATGCCGCCCGACTACATCCAGCGGCTGCTTTCGGGCTGGCGGCCGGACACCGGCGTCCTGTGCGCACCGCCCATCGGCAGTCTCCCGGCCGGCTTCTGGTCCGAGCTCGAGTGCGCCTTCCTCAACACCTACCAGGCGCGCTGGCAGTACGCCGCCGATACGGCCGGCTTCGGCTTCGCGCAGGGCAAGACCATGCTATGGCGCCGAAAGGACCTCGCCGCCGCCGGCGGTATCGGCGCGCTCGCCTGCGAGATCGCCGAGGATGCGGCGGCCACCAAGGTCGTGCGCGGATTGGGCCTCAGCGCTAGCCTAGTGGATGCACCTTTCGCGCAGCCGCTGGGGGCCCGCTCCGCGCGCCAGGTCTGGGACCGCCAGGCACGCTGGTCGCGTCTGCGCCGCGTCACGTTCCCCGCAATCTTCGCGCCGGAGGTGCTGACGGGCGGGCTGCTGCCGATCGCCGCGGGGACCCTCGCCGCCGACGCGGTCGGCGTGCCGGCACCGGCCGCCTTCGCCGCGTTGGCAACCGTGTGGATCGGCAGCGAAGCCCTCCTCGCCCGGGTCGCCGGATGGCACCTGTCGCCGCTTGCCTGGGTCGCGCGCGATGCGCTGCTACCGGCCTTGTGGCTGCAAGCCTGGTTGTTCGGCGGCTTCAACTGGCGCGGCAACGAGATCCGCGCCGAGGCCAAGATGCAGCCGACCTGAAGGTCGCAAGCCCGCGCCGGAGGCTCACGCCACCAGGCGATTGATCTCTTTCTCGACGTGGGCCGCGCGCCACACGTTCTTCAGGAAGTAGACCTTCGTGCCCTGGCCCGGCGTGTTGAAGCGGACCTCGATGTCGCCGGTGCCGAAGCCCAGGAACCAAAGCCCCAGCAGGCGGTGCACGAAGATGTCGTCGCTCTGGCGCGCGGTCTGCACCTGGGGCGAGGTGTAGCTCTCCGCCGCGTCCGTGAACCAGTATTTCATGGCGATCGAGCCCGGGGCGAACTCCCAGCGCACGGCGCGGTCCGAGCCGAAGATGACGAACAGCCACGCGGCCAGCAGCACACCCGAGAACAGGAGGTAGAAGGCGAGGTTCATGTGCACCAGCAGCAGCGGGAAATACTGGAGGACCTCGGTCCAGCCGACGGTCATCTGCACGCTGAGCCCGATCACCACCAGCAGCAGGAACAGCACGAGCGATTTCACGCCCCGCGCCCGCGCGTTCGTGAACACCAGCACGAACAGCACGAGCATGACGTAGGAGATGCCCATCCAGGCGCCCGGATAGATCAGCACCGCCTTGTGCCCCTGCGCGAGCGTCACCGGCACGCCGCGCACCGCGGTGAGTGCCGCGCAGAGGAAGCCGTATGCCCACACCACCCACCAGTAGAGCAGGTCGGAATGTTGGTAGACGACGACCTTCTCCCCGAGGTCCACGACCTTGGGTGCTGACTTCTCGTTGGCTGCTGCTACGGCCATCGAATGTTCTCCAGGCATGCCCGACGGGGGGCACATTGCCGGTTCTTGATGGAGGCTTCAAGGCGCCCCAGGCGGCGCCGGCCACTTACATGCGCGAGACGGCGGCTGCCGCATTGACGATGTCGTATTCGCACCTCACCCCGTCCGAGCGCTGGCCGGGCGTCTGGCTCGCCGTCAGCAGCAGGTAAGGATTGCGATAGCGGGCATTCCACTGGGCATGGTCGGTCTGCCACAGGTAGACGTCGAGCGAGGTCTTGCCGATCATCAGCTTGACGTCTCTCGGGTTTGCCCAGGCCTGGGGTCCGAGCCCGAGACTGCGGCTGCCGGTGTCGTTCCGGCAGGCCTCCACCGCGTGCTCCCTGTAGGCGCCGATGATGGCGTCGCGCGTCGCGGCGCGGAACAGGTACTCCTGATAGCCGAACTTGCCGGCTGCCAGCAGCACCAGAAAGATTGCGACCGCCCTCATGGGCCATTCCAGGTTGCGGAAGTTCGGGGCGGAGTCTCCCCGGATAGGGTGAACAAAAGGTTTCCCCGTGCCCGGAGCGGGGACCAGGCTGGACGAAGACAGTCGACGCCATCATCATCCCGGCCAAAGCACGCTAGTGGACTGACTTCCAGGAGGAGACCCAGGCATGGCGACCATCGGCTTCATCGGCCTCGGCAACATGGGCGTCCCCATGGCCGGCAACCTCGTCAAGAAGGGGCATGAGGTCAAAGGCTTCGACCTCGTTTCCGCCAACCTCGAGAAGGCCCTCGCCCGCGGCGTGAAGACGGCGGCCTCGGCGGCGGAGGCGGCGGCCAAGGTCGACGCCATCGTCACCATGCTGCCAGCGGGCAAGGACACGCTGGCCGTTTGGGGCGGGGGCCTGCTCGCGGCCGCGGCGCCCGACACCCTCATCATCGACAGCTCCACCATCGACGTTGCCTCCGCGCGCGAGGCCCACAAGCTCGCAGGCGCCGCACGCATGGTGTCTCTCGACGCCCCGGTCTCGGGCGGGGTCGGCGGCGCGGAGGCGGGCACCCTCACTTTCATGGTCGGCGGCAGCAAGCAGGGCTTCGAGCGGGCCAAGCCGATCCTCGAGTGCATGGGCAAGCGCGTCGTGCACTGCGGCGAGGCGGGCGCCGGGCAGGCGGCCAAGATCTGCAACAACATGATGCTGGGCATCAGCATGATCGGCGTGTGCGAGGCGTTCGTGCTGGCGGAGAAGCTCGGCCTCTCGCATCAGGCGCTGTTCGACGTGGCCTCGAGCTCGTCGGGCCAGTGCTGGTCGCTCACGACCTACTGCCCCGTGCCAGGACCCGTGCCCGGCGCGCCGTCCAACAACAGCTACAAGCCGGGCTTTGCCTCC
>Ga0247825_10001883_pt1 | contig 13893 bp, 13 predicted proteins | sample 13C_Vanillin_Day_FD_194413 | JGI IMG/M metagenome (GOLD analysis project Ga0247825, IMG submission 194413) | Soil microbial communities from agricultural site in Penn Yan, New York, United States - 13C_Vanillin_Day48 | ecosystem: Environmental > Terrestrial > Soil > Agricultural land | place...
GTCGATCTCTGTGTCCACCTCGGAGGGGTGCGCGACTAGCGAGAACTCGGCCACGTCGGGCGCTTTCCCATCTGCCAACGGTACGCGCAGCGTCCAGCTTTCACCGGGGCGGGGTTCGCTCAAGGGCTCGATGGCAAGGATCACGTCACCCGACGCAACGACCTTGATCCGCTGCGGGTCCACCTCCACGGCCTTTCCCCGGATGGGGACTGAGAAGACAAGGAACGTGCGAGTCCCCGTGGCGATGCGTACCTCAACCGGGGAGCCTGTCAGCGTGACTGGAAACGATCGTCGCGAAACGCGGGCTTTCGATCGCGGGGAGCGCGAGGAAGCGCGGGGGTTGCATCACGGCGGTGTGAGGATCGCGGCCGGACGAAAACTGGCGCGGGGTGAAGATCGCGGCAGGGTCCCCAGGTGCAGGCAAGGGAGACGGGGCAGCCCTGCTGCAACAGGACTGCCCAGGCGGTGGACGCCTTTGTCTCGGCTTCCATGATGGACCGAGAAGGGCCCCTCGTCACGCATTGCTCCACCTGCGTATCCGGTGGACGCGCTTGGGCTCCGATATTGCGGTCGCTGTGGCCAGGGCTTCTGGCTCTGTGGCCGCTGCTTTCGTGGGCATCGCTACTGCTCTGAGTTGTGCCGCGATGCGGCGCGGGCGTTGCAACTGCGGGAGGCGGGAGCCAAGTACCGGCGCAGCCCCGAGGCAAAGCGTGATGCGGCGGATCGACAGGCCGCGCGGAGAGCCCGGCGGCGCGAGCAGAAAGTCACGCATCAAGGTTCAGCGCCGCCCACGCCAGGGGTACCTGTCCAGCCCGTCGCGGACAGCCGGCCGGATTTCCCGGCCTGGATTCGTCGCCGCGTCGAGGTTGTGTTCCATGTCACCCCCGCCGCTGTGGCTGACGCTGCAGCCCCAAGAGGGCTACACCCAAATCCTGCTCTCCCAGTCTGGCACGGGCACGCTGCTCAAGGCGCGCTTGGCACCCGAGCCGATGCATCCGGGTGCGTTGGCGAAGTTGCTCGAGTCTCTGGCCGACTGGCATGGCCGTCCCTTGTTCGCTGTGCTCGATGCGGACGCCGAGCAAGTGCGCCGCTCCCCCGAGAGATGGGCGCGGATGATGGGTGAGGCCGCGCAGAGTCCCTCCATTACCGTCGAGTGGAGCGCCCCGGTGCAGGGCAAACTGTGGAAGGAGCGCTTCTTCACCCTTGGGGACTTCTCGTCCGCCCGTCGGCTGCTCACTCATGCCGCGACGGGGCAGCGATGATTTCGCCGGAAATCCGAGCGGAGATGCGCCGGCTGGTATTGCGGCTGCACTGGCGGATTGAGACGGTGGCACGCAGGTTCGGCGTGCACCACTCCACCGTGCGGCACGCGTTGGAGAGCGGCCCCGACTCAGGGGAGGTGGCCCCAGGCAGCATCCTGGACCCGTACAAGCCCTATCTAGTGGAGCGGCTCACCGAGGCGCCGGAGCTGACCAGCATCCGTCTGCTGGCGGAGTTGAGAGAGCGCGGCTACCCGGGGGGTATCGCGGTGGTGCGGCGCTACATCGCCAAGGTGCGCCAGCCCCGGGCACGAAAAACCTACCTGCGAATCGAGATGGAGCCCGGAGAGCAGGCCCAGGTGGACTGGGGCTCGTTCGGGCACCTGCGCATTGGAAGCCACCAGCGGCCGCTGTCGGCCTTCGCGATGGTGCTGTCGTACTCCAGAGCGCTGTTCATCGACTTCAGCCTGGACCAGCGGATGGAGACCTTCCTGGCCATGCACCGCCGGGCGCTGGAGCACTTCGGCGGCGTGCCCAAGCGCATCCTCTACGACAACCTCAAGTCGGTGGTGCTGCACCACGTGGGCAGCACGGTGCAATTCAACCCGCGCTTCCTCGACTTCGCCGGCCACTATCTCTTCGAGCCGACCGCGGCTCCAGTCCGCTACCCCGAAGCCAAGGGCCGGGTGGAGAACGCCATCAAGTATGTCCGCAGCTCCTTCTTCTACGGCCGCTCCTTCTGCTCGCTGGAGGACTTGCGCGCGCAAGCGGCCAGCTGGCTGGAGGGGACCGCCAATGCACGTCTGCATGCCTCTACTCGGGAGCGGCCCGCCGACAGGCTTCTGGTGGAGCGGCCGCGACTGCACGCGCTGCCTGAGCACCGGTACGACACGGACCTGGTCCTCCCATGCATCGTCTCGAAGGAGGCGCGGGTGCGGCTGGACGCCAACACCTACTCGGTGCCGCCACAGTACGTGGGCAAGACGGTGCACGTGCGCGCCGACGCCAGCACCGTCCGCATCCTCCACGAGGGCACAGAGGTGGCACGCCACGGCCGCTCGTGGGAGCGCCACCAAGCCATCGAGGAGGCCTCTCACCTCGAGAAGCTGCTGGAGCGCAGAAAGGCCGCCCAGAAGCCCAAGCAGAAGGACCGCTTCATGGCACTCAGCCCTGAGGCCCGCCTCTACATCCAGGAGGTGGCACGCAGCAGGATTCGGCTCGACCGCGAGCTGACGAAGTTGAGCCGGCTCGTCGCGCTTTACGGCGAAGCGGACGTGGCCGCTGGCATGGCCAAGGCGCTGGCCCAACGCACCTTCGGGGCCCGCTACGTGCGCGCGCTCATCGACCAGAGCCGCTTCGCCGCGGGGCTCACCGAGCCGCCCGAGCCCATCCTCACCGGAAACGCCACCGCCGATTCCCTCGAAGTCCAACCCCACGCCTTGGAGTCCTACGATGAGCTCGTCTCCCAAAAGCCCACCCCTCAATCCGGCCAGTGACCTCTCCTCTCTCTCCCTGGAGGAGGTGCTACGCGCGCTTGGGCTCGAATATGCCGCCAGTCAGCTCGACGCCATGAGCGGCAAAGCCATTGCCCGCAACGAGTCCCCCGTCTGGATGCTCAACGCGCTGATGCGCGAGCAGTTGCGCGTGCTCACCGGGGCCCGGGCCAAGGCCGCACTGCGTCGCGCCGCCATCGTCCCTCTCACCACCCTGGACTCCTACGACTTCAACTTCCCCAAAGCCATCGACAGAGACCTCGTCATGAAGGCCGCCACGCTCGACTTCGTGAAGGACAAGAGCAACGTCGTCTTCATTGGCCCCAGCGGCGTCGGCAAGACTCACCTCGCCAATGCCCTGGGCCAGCTCGCCTGCCTGCGCGGCTACCGTGTCCGCTTCGTCGTCGCCGCGGACCTGGTCAACGATCTCGTTGCAGGACAGGCCAAGAACACCCTCCACCGGCGGCTCACCGCCTGGGCCGCGCCCGACCTGCTGCTCATCGACGAGCTGGGCTACCTCAGCTTCGACGCCCGCGGCGCGGACCTGCTCTACCAAGTCTTCAACAAGCGCTACCAGCGCGCCTCCACCATCGTCACCACCAACCTCCCCTTCAAGGACTGGGGCAAGCTCTTCCACAACAGCGCGGCCGCCTCGGCCATCGCCGACCGCCTCGTCCACAAGGGCCTGCTCGTCCGCATCGCTGGAAAGTCCAGGCGCTCAGACCAAGAACTCGAGAACGCCGCATGAGCGACCTCACCCCCACCACCGACCAGTTGCTCGCCGCACCTGAGCTCGCCATTCTCCACGCCTTGGAGGCAAGCCTCGCCGCTGCCCAATGCGCGCTCCTCGCGGCTTATCCCGAACTGGAGGAGGAGGACCTCTGCAGCGACTCGCCACTCCTGCTCAGTGGCTCCGGCTGGATCGCCGATGCCATCATCACCCAGAGCTGCGGCCTCAGCGCCTCCATCGCCAGGTACCGCCGCGAGTTTGAGCGCGCCCGCCAAGCGCGTCTCAGCCAATCCCCATTCTGAGCGCTCAAGCTCCATCACGGGCATGCACTCAGACGACCACGCTCGCTGAGTGGCCTCCCACCTCATTCATCAAGCCATCCATCTTCCCGGTGCCCAACAAATAGCCCGCGCCGAGAAGATCGTCCGAGAAGCCCGCAGCCCGCGCCCACGGGACTGCGGGCTTCTCCCTTTGGGCCTCCTGCGATCTTCGTCGCCGCGATCGCTACGCCGCGCTTCTTGGAGATCGTCTCCACCGATTCCTCTGCTTCATGCCGTCCTCCTACGGTGGAGTCGGCCCGGAATCCAAATAACGGGGTGGTCTAAAAAACGGGGTCCACTTCACACCTCGGCCAGCAAGGCCTCGTAGCTTTTCTGAAGATGGCCGGCCAGCGCTTGCAGCTGATCCCACAGCGTCTGGCGTTCCACCACCAGGCCCTCGCGACGGAACATCTTCTCCTGGCGAGCCAGCGGCAGGTGGTAGGCATACTTCTGCAGCGCCACGTGGACGGCGAGCTCCACCGAGTAGCGACCGCCCTCCACCAGGCGAGGCGGGGCAGGCGCCGTCACCGGCGCGCAGCCTTGAGGGCAGCGGTACTTCTGGCGCTGCACCTTGCGCAGCACGAACTGGCGCTCCACCACGGTGATGTCTTCGCTGTCCTCCGTCTGCCCCTGCCACTCATGCAGGGCACCGCCGCACAGCGCACAGGCTTTGTCCGCCTCGTCCAACGGCAGCAGTACCTGCTGCACGGGCAGCTCGGGCTGAGCACGGGGGCCATGGCCGACAGACAGTCGTGAAGGCTGGGGCCGCTGCTCAGGCGATGGCTCCCCAGGGGGTGAGGCCTGAGCCGCAGGCGGCTCAGACACAGGTTTCTTGCGCTTCTCGCTGGAGGTACCGAACAGGCTCTGCTGGAACAGGGCCAACTGCTCCTGGAGGTGGGCCAGTTCCTGTTGCAACTGCGCCGAGCTGTCCTGCCCCTTGAGCTGGGCATTCTCCGTCACCAACTCCTGCAGCCGCTGGTGCAGCCTTTGGTTCTCCTGCTCCAGCAGCCGTATCACCTGCCGAGCCGTCTCCAAGTCTTTCACCTGCGAAAGCTTCACCATCCTACCTGTTAGGTGCTAGGAGGCAGGCCCTACCGCAAGGGTTTTTTCCTCGAAGGCAGGGGGCGACAGCTTCCAGCGGCCCGCCAGCTCGCACCCCTCCAGGAACAGCGACAGCTCGGCCACCGTCAACTCCACCGAGCGGGCTCCCTCCTCGGCCCAGGGCCGGGCGAAGCGACCCCGGAACAAGCGCTTGGTAAGTAGCACCAGCCCCGTCCCGTCGAAGTAGAGCACCTTGGCTCGGCGGCGACTCTTGCCCACGAACAGGAACACGTCCCCCTTGAGCAGCTGCCCTCCCAACTGCTGCTCCACCAAGGCGCTGAGCCCATCAAACCCCTTGCGCTTATGCGGTGCTCCACATAAGCGCAAGTCGATAGATGGGTTGATGGCGTTGGTGCGCACCGGGTGGGGAGAGGACGTGTACTCGGGGCACCTCTTCGTCTTCGTCAGCCGTCGGGGAGCTCGAGTGAAGGTGCTCACCTTCGGCCGGGGAGGCTTCATCCTGTACTACAAGAGGCTGGAGACAGGGCGGTTCCGGCTGCCACCGGTGGACGAGCAGGCGCAGGTGGTGCCATTGGATGCCACGCAGTTGGCGAGGCGTCGCGGTGGCCCGCGCAATCTCTCCCGCCGCGATCGAAATCCCGCGCTTCCTGCGCATCGTCTCCAGCCGCTGGTCCCAGTAACCATAGGACGCCGCGAGCACGACGCGGTCCCATACCACTCAAGTGGTAGCGCCAGGCTCAAGGCACTCCTGTAAACGAGCGCCCATGTCATACGGAGGTCATCGTGGGTCTCTCCTGGACTGGAAGAATCACCGCCTGGAGTGCAGCGCTCCGCGCCAAGGCTCACAAGGATCCCCACCGTCCCCATGAGGGAATTCTTGCGGATCTTCCACTCGGCACACGTGTCACGGTCACTGGCCGACAAGGGGGGTGGCTGCACGTCACGGCGATGCACAACGGCCAGGCCCTCACCGGGTACGTGTCGCAAGATCTGGTAGCGCACGTCTCGCCAGGTGAGCCCGAGATGTACTATCAGCTCGTGCCTCAGGGAGACGTCCTTGTCATCGTCGAGGGCCCTGCCGACGCGCTCCGCAGCGTCCCGGACGCGATGAGCGAGAAAGAGCTCCAGGAGCTGCTCCAGCGCAACTCCGTCCCGACCCTGACAGCTTCGTCGCTGTCGGGATATCTCGGCAGCCTGCAACATCTCCCGGCATTTGATCGTTACGCTCCCGCCAGCGTCGCGTTGGAGCCAGGCACCTCTATCCCCAATCAGAACAAATGGCGCGGGAGCCTCGGGGAGGTGTCAGCCCAGCAAAAGGGGTGGCTCCCTCAGCGAAACCTCAACCTCAACCAACCGAATCATCCCATCTTTGACCTGAGAGGCAGCCTGGGTGGACTCAACTCCGTGAAGACCAGCGTGCGCAATCCGGGGGCGAGAGGAGAGCTCTACGAGACCTACCTGCGTGGCATGGCGGACATGCTGGGGGTCTACAGAGGCAAATTCGCGAGGGCACGCACGCTCCTGTTCCCCCAACTCTCCGCGGCGGACGGTACGTCTTTGATGATGCGAGACGGACATATCTCCATCAATCAAGAGCACGTCGAGGGGTTTCAGTCCGCGCTGAAGGATCCAGCCAACTACACGAAGAAGTCCTACTGGCAGCTCGCAAACCAGTTCCTCAACGAGGCTCCCGTGCGCATCAACGGCGTGGCCCACCGGGACTACCGGGCGCTGATGGCGCTCCAGCAAGCTCCCCGGACAACGGACGCGGTGCGCAAGCTGATCGAGAGCGCGCTGCTCAACGTGCGGCAACAACTCGCCAGCCGTGTCCGGTCCAATGGCATCACAGGCCAGCACCTCAGCCGCCTGCTCAGCTTCCGCCGGCAGGTGGCCCTCGCCAACCCCCGGATGTCGCCCGCCCAGCTCCGGACCTGGCTCTTCCCGGAGTTGCTCATGGCAGCCCGATATGGGGGAGGGCTCCGGGGAAACATGTCTGCCGCAGGGCTCACAGGGATGCGCGGTGCGGGTGGCGGCGCCGTCGTCTCCATGATCTTCGAGGGAGGGAGGATGCTCTACTCCGACTGGCCCTCGGATGCGGGGCTGCGGCTGGGAAAGATGGGACTGGCGGGAGGCGCGTCCGGACTGACAGGAGGTGTCACCGAACAGCTCGTCGCAGGCAACATGGGCAGCGCTCTAGCGCGCCAGCTCACCATCCGAGGAGCCAGTTCCTGGGTGGCCACGGGACTGGGCCGAGGACTGGGCGGAGCAGCCGGCGGCGGAGTGGCGGCTCCGGTCTTCTCGATGGCCCTGCTAGCGCTCGACGACCAGGAGCACACGGCGACAGACTACGCCGCCAAGGGTATCCGCGCCGCCATTCCTGGGACCATCGCTGGGGCGCTGGCGGTTGCAGCCTCGGGCGCGGTGGTGGGCTCCGCGGTGCCGGGGCTCGGAACAGCCGTGGGATTCATCGTAGGCTTCGTTGGCTATTATGTCGTGGACGAGCTCATCGGCGACGAGGTGGAGGAAGGAGTTCGCCACATCCTGAAATAGCAGAGGTGGAGCCAGTCAGCTCCCGTTGAGGTGCCGTGTGAAGAGGCGCACTCCATTGTGGTTGCTCGGGGGAATCGTATGGGTGGGAGCGTCGGTGCCCATTGCGGGGCTCGCCTTCTACGCGAGTTGGCGCAAGCATGGAGCGGAGGCCCGAGTGGACTGGCTGTTCGTGGGCCTGCTGGCCGGAGCGGTTGCTGGAGCCGTCGCCATGGCCGTGCACGAGCTTCGCTCACGGCCCTCCCCGGCCCAACAGGCGGCCCTCACCGCGATCTTCAACGCCAGGGATCCTGGCACTATTGGTGCTGTCGTGGTGATGAAGGACGGCACCCCTGAAGTCATTGCAACCGTCCGCAGCCGCGAGGAATACCTGGAGCTGGCGGGCTCAGGCAGGCTGCCCGCCGATCATCTCGTCTTCCTGCCCGACGACGCGTGAACCGCTGCCGCGCCCTGCCCTCTCCCTCGAGCTCCTTCAGAAATGGAGGCCTCGCGCACGCCCCCCCTCGAACTTCAGCGCTTTCCTCCCATGGTCATGAAGTGCAAAGTCGCTGAAGGCTGATGCATCGAACGCTGGCCTCCCGCGTGCGACTCGGTGAGGCTGGGGGCGTGGACGAGACGAAACTGCCCGACCCCGAGGATCTCCAGCCCCTGCTCTCCGCAGCCCTGGCGCTGCCGGCGCTGAAGCCGCATGCCGCGCGCCTGGAGCGGCTCCGGCAGGACTACGCCCGAGGCGTTGCCCAGAGGGATGCGCCCCTGGCTGTCGCGCTTGTGGGCGCCACTGGCGCGGGCAAGTCCACCTTGCTCAACGCGCTCGCCGGCCAGCACCTCGCCCGGGAAGGCGAAGACCGCCCCACGAGCACCTCCTCCACCGTCTTCGCCCCCGCCGGCGCGGACCTGGAGGCGCTGTCTCGTGTCGGCGCCTCGGTGACGCGCTACACCGCCAGCCCTCACGGGCTCTGGGGCGGACAGATCTTCATCGACACGCCGGACCTCAACAGCGTGGCCACGACCCACCGTGAGGTGGCTCGCGCCGCGCTGGAGCTCGCTGACGTGGCACTGGTGGTCATGCACCGCGGGAGCGTGGCCGAGGCCACCCAGGTAGAGTTCCTCTCCGAGTTCGCCCGGCGCCGCGCCCTCGTCTTCCTCATCAACTTCGCGGATGAGCTGTCCGCGGAGTCTCGTGAAGCGCTGAAGGCTCAAGCTCGCAAGCTTGCCTCGGAGCAGTTCGGGCTCGCCCAGGACTCCATCCCCACCTTCGCCATCAGCGCCCGCGCCGCTCGCCAGGGAAAGGATCCCTCCGGCGAGTTCGGTGCCTTCCTCTTCCATCTCCGTGAGCTCGCTACCCAGGCGGTCGCGGCTCGCGTCCGCCGCGGAAATGCCTTCGGCGCGCTGGAGGAGCTGGCCACACGTGTGGAGGCCTCGCTCAAGGAGACCGACGATCTCCTGTCCCGCATCCGCGCCGCCCTGGAAGCAGGACTCGGCCGGACCAGTGAGGGGCTCAGCAAGGACTTCGACTCGCGGCTGGGACTGGCCCATGGGCACCTTGCCTCGGAAGTACGCAGGCAAGCGGCGGGCCGCTTCTGGGGCCCCGCGGCATGGGGGCTCCGTCTCTCGTTGTGGGGCACGGGCGGTCTGGGCGCGGCCACCCTGCTGGCCCGCCGCAGCCTTCCCGTAGGACTGGCGGTGGCGGCTGCCTCCACTGCCCTGGATGCAGTCAGAGACAAGACCCGCGCTCGCGCCGCCGAGGTCGCCGTCGTCGAGCCCTTCGAGGATGACCTGGCCGTGGAGTCCGCCGCGCGCGCCGCGCTCAGTGAGGCCCGCGCCGTCGCCCACGCAAGCGGGCTGGCTCCCGAGACGCTCGGCGTCCCCGGCACGGACATGCTCCTGGCGGAGCTCCAGTCCGTGCGCGCGAGCACCTGGCGCTATACCGTCACCACCGCCGTGGCGGAGGCCGTGTCCGGCTGGTGGCGCGTGGCCCGCTGGCTGGTGCTCCCGCTCATCAACCTGCCCCTCTTCGGCCTGCTGGGGCACGTCGGCTATCGCGTCGTCCGAGCGTACCTCGAGGGCCCGCTGTTGACCGTGGAGTACTTCGTCAACGCGGGCGCGCTCTTCATGCTGCTCGCGGGCGGCGGTGCGCTGCTGGCCTCAGCGAGTCTCGCTGGCGCTGGCCGAGTTGCTCACCGGGCTGGCCGGACGCGCTTTACGGAGGCCCTCGCCACCCTGAGCGGGAGGCTCGGAGAAGCCGTCGAGGATAGCCTTCGCCCCGGGCGGGAGGCCGCTCGGCGGCTGCTGAGCCTCATCCTCGGCCGCTGAGAGCGACACCACGGCCTCGCCCGTACGCGCCGGCTCGTTCGCCGCCACCATGTTGTCCTGCGAATCGCGGCACACCGGCGCGGCCACGCGCGTGTCTCGCACCGGATCGCCATAACCGACGATCCGCGCAGGCACGGACGGGTTGTTCCACCCGCGCCCCGACTCCTGCGCCACCTTGAAGTGTAGGTGCGGACCGCACGACCAGCCCGTGGCACCCGAGAAGCCCAGGAGCTGCCCCTGCTTCACGCGCTCCCCAGGCTTCACCACCACCGCGCTGAAGTGGAGGTACTGCGTCTCCAGCCCATCGCCATGAGAGATGACGACGTAGTTGGCCTTGGGCGCGAACTTCTCATTGCAACCGCCCTCGGTGCTGTCGCCGCGCGCCAGGCGCACCACGCCTTCCCGGGCCGCCACGATCGGAGTGCCCTCGGGCATCCGGAAATCCCACGCATAGGTGTCGTTGTACTTGTGACTACCCGTGTCGTGCCCCTGACTCACCGGATAGATGCGGCCACAGGCAAACGGGACGCCGACCTCTGGCATGTCCACGGGGGGAGTGGAGGAGACCACTGGAACCGAAATAAGAACCAGGAGGGTTGAAAGGATCATGGTTTGGGCCGCCTCTCAACGGTGAGAAGGGCCGCGGCTATTCCGTGACATTTTTCCTTCCGCCCCGCCTGGGGCGTGGCCCTCAGGCAAAGCCCCTGTCCTCCTGGCTGCTCTCCTCGCGCACTCTTGAAGGTCTGGGCACACCCCAAGCAGCCAGCATGACTGACTGGTCACTTTTTAATTCCTGGGTTAGAACGAGAGCATGCCTCAGCGAAAGGCGCATCAGGTATCGGCCTCACGCCCCCGCCGCACTCAGCAACAGCGGCGCGAGGAGACGCGCCGCCGCTTGCTCGATGCCACCATCACGGTGCTGGTGGAGCAGGGCTATGCCCGTCTGACCACCATCGAGGTGGCGAAGCGAGCGGGTGTCTCACAAGGCGCCATCTTCACGCACTTCGACACCAAGGCCGATCTGCTGTGCGCCGCCGTCGAGCACCTGTTCCCCAGGCTCATCCAGGACTACCTGGCGGGCCTCAGTGCCCTGCCCAACGGGCGGGACCGGATCAGCGCAGCGATCCAGCTGCTGTGGATCGTCTTCCAGCGTCCGGAGCTCCAGGCCGCCATCGAGCTGTATGTGGCGGCGCGCACGGACCGTGAGCTGCAAGCCGCGCTGGCAGCGATGGAAGGTCCCCACCGCGACAACCTGGTGCGGGTGGCGCGCGAGCTGTTTCCGGAGGCCGCCTCACACCATGAGTTCGAGGCGGTCATCGAGCTCGTCATCGATGCGGTGCAGGGAGGCGCCATCGCGCGCGTGGCGCGGCCGGATCACCCTGCCATCCAGCGCATGCTCAAGGTCCTCACGCGCTTCGTCCACCGCAGCTTCTCCCGAGGAAAGAACCGTCCGCTCAAGCGGGCTTAGCGAGCTCATCCATGGATACGGCCCACATCCCTGACATCATCACCCCCGCCATCCCGTTCTTCGTGCTCTCGCTCGTCATCGAGGGGTTCGTCGTCAAGCGGCTGAAGGACGAGGGACGCGATGTCATCGGCCACACGGTGAAGGATACCGCCGCCAGCCTGTCGATGGGGTTCGGCAACCTCTTCGTCACCATCTTCTGGAAGGGCGTCGCCTTCGCGTTCTACACGGTGCTCTACCAGCTCACGCCCCTCAAGATGAGCCCAGGCCCGCTGACCTGGGTGCTGCTCTTCTTCGGGGACGACTTCTGCTACTACTGGTACCACCGCATCCATCACGAGAGCCGCTTCTTCTGGGCCTCGCACGTCGTCCACCACTCCAGCCAGCATTTCAACCTCTCCACGGCGCTGAGGCAGCCCTGGGTGACCATGACGGGCACGCCCTTCTGGGCGCCCCTGGCGCTGCTGGGGTTCTCCCCGGCGATGATTGTCATCGCGCAGTCCGCCAGCCTCCTCTACCAGTACTGGATCCATACCGAGTCCATTGGCCGGCTCGGCCCGTTGGAGTGGGTGCTCAACACGCCCTCGCACCACCGCGTCCACCACGCCGCCAATCCGCAGTACCTCGACAAGAACTACGCCGGCGTCCTCATCATCTGGGACCGGCTCTTTGGCACCTTTGCGCCCGAGGTGGAGCGCCCCGTGTACGGGCTGACGAAGAACATCCGCACCTTCAACCCCGTGCGCATCGCCTTCCACGAGTACGCCGCCATTCTGAAGGACTTGCGGCGCCCCGAGCCCCTGCGCATCCGGCTCGGCCGCGCCTTCCGCAACCCGGCGTGGAAGCCCGCGGAACAAGAGGCCTCCCCTCCGTCGACACTCCCGGCCTGAACGATCGCACCTTCCCGCCCGGGAAGAGGCAGACTCCCTCCCCTGTTGGGGCGCCGCGCCACCAGGGCGCATGGGAGGGTTCATGGACGTGACGTCGAAGTGGCTCGGGCTATTGCTCTGGCTCGTAGGGTGCGCGACCGCGCAGACCGGACAATCCACGCAGCTGGGGGCCGCACCCTCGGCACCCACTACGGGAGCTGCAGCGGTGGCATTCGTGGGCGTCTCGGTCCTCCCGCTGGACTCCGACCGGGTCCTCGAGAACCAGACCGTGGTGGTGCGCGGTGATCGCATCGAGGCCGTGGGCCCCGCTGCCTCAACGCCCGTGCCCACCGACGCGATGCGGATCGACGGGCAGGGCCGCTACCTCATGCCGGGTCTGGCGGACATGCACATCCACCTGCGCGCCGGTGACGGTGAGCCCTCGGATGCCGCGGGACAGCAGATCGCCCTGTTGCTCGCCAATGGCGTCACCACCGCGCGAGCCCTGGTTGCAGCTCCGAGCGCTCTGGCCCTCCGAGACCGCGTGGCGCGAGGAGAGGTGCTCGGACCCACGCTGCGAGTGGCGGGGCCCTCCTTCCACGGCAAGTCCGTGCAGAACCCCGAGCAGGCCCGGCTGAGGGTGCGCGAGCAGAAGGCCGCGGGCTATGACCTGCTCAAGACCCATGGCGGCCTGAGCCGCGAGATCTATGACGCGATGATGGCCGAGGCGAAGACCCAGGGCCTGCGCGTGAGCGGTCACGTCACCCAGGAAGTGGGGATCGCGCATGCGCTCGAGTCGGGACAGCAGATCGAGCACCTCGACGGCTACCTCGCCGCGCTCCTTCCACCCGGAGACACCACGCCGGTGGAGCAGGTGGAGTTCGGCGCTGCCCTCACCCGGATGGACCCGGCCCGCATCTCCACGCTCGCCGAGGCCACGAAGCAGGCTGGCATCTTCAACTCTCCCACCCTCGCCCTGTTCGAGATCGTCGCCAGTGATGGCGCCGTCCCCGAGCTGCGCACGGAGCGGGAGCTGCGCTATGTGCCCTCCGCCACGGTGGATGCGTGGACCAAAGAGCTGCTCACGGGTCCGCTGGCGGAGGCTCCCGTGGCCGGCAAGCATCGGTTCCTCGAGCTGCGCCGCCAGGTGCTGCAAGGACTGCACGCGGCGGGAGCTCCGCTGCTGGTGGGCTCGGACTCGCCGCAGATCTTCATGGTGTCTGGCTTCGCGATGCACCTGGAGATGGAGAGGATGGCCGCCGCGGGCCTTCCCCCGCTCACCATCCTTCAGGCCGCCACGCGCAACGCGGCGGCCTACTTTGGAGAGAGTGAGCAGTGGGGCTCGGTGGCACCCGGCCAGCGCGCGGACCTGCTGCTGCTGAACGCCAACCCGCTTCGGGACGTGAGCCTCACCCGCACCCTTGTGGGCGTCCTGCTCCGCGGCCATTGGCTCCCGCGGAGCGAGCTGGACGCGAGGCTGGAGCAGGTGGCCGCGGCCGCAAAAGCTTCCAAGGGCTGACTTCCGCCCCCGAATGGCATTGTATTCAACGGCCTTGTGTTCAATGTCAGGCGAAGTATCTACCCCATGGGTCCAAGGCGCTCTCCCTTCTTCCCCAGGTAGAGGTGAGGCGCTAGGACATCTGCAGGAAACCGAGGCTGGGAGGGAGCCATGAGCCAGCGTGAGCTGTGGGAGCGCTACAAGAAGTACCTATGCATCAGCCCGTCCGTGGGCTTCACGCTGGACGTTTCGCGGATGAACTTCACCGCAAGCTTCCTGGACCAGATGCGCGGACCCATGAATGGGGCCTTCGCCGCCATGGAGGCCCTGGATCAGG
>Ga0247825_10001884_pt1 | contig 13881 bp, 15 predicted proteins | sample 13C_Vanillin_Day_FD_194413 | JGI IMG/M metagenome (GOLD analysis project Ga0247825, IMG submission 194413) | Soil microbial communities from agricultural site in Penn Yan, New York, United States - 13C_Vanillin_Day48 | ecosystem: Environmental > Terrestrial > Soil > Agricultural land | place...
AGAAGGTGCTGATAGGGGAGGTAGGCCACGGGGGCTCCTCCGAAGCCGCCCACCTTATCGGGTTGCTCGGTCTGGCCGGGAGTGTTTCCTCCCGTGCCTCCCAAGCCGATATGCCCTCCACCTCCGCCTCCCGCGCTGTGGCAGTTGCCGCCCCCGCCGCCGGTGGCGAGGTTGCCTCGCCCAGACGCCGCCCCAAAGCGCCCGGCCACCAGGCCTTCTCCTTTATAGGAGGCACCCACCCCCGCGGCCTCGTCGAGCGAGGTGCAGCCCTCGCCTCCCGGGTGGTTGATGAAGGCACCGCCGCGGAAGCCCACGCCATCGGCCCTGATGGTGCCATTGTTGATCAGCATGCTGCTGGCCAGCAGCGCCAGGATGCCGCCTGTACTCCCATTCCACGGCGGAGCCGTCAGCGAGGCCCCCGGGTTCACCATCACGTCCGTGTACTCAGGCACGTTCACCACCTGCGACACGCTGGCCGCGTAGCTGTACTGCAGCAGCGCTGTCAGCTTCAGCGAGCCGTCGCCCACGAGCTCCACCCGCGCGTACTCGAACCGTCCTACCGGGCTGGCGTCCAGATTGATGGCGCGCTGATCTCCCGAGGCCGGGGCGGGCAGCAGCCCCGTGGACTGATGGACGAGCACCAGCTCGCCGGCCGTGAAGGCACCGGCGTTGGAGATCATCAGCTCCTTCGTCCCGGCCGCCGCGGTGGCGGTGAGGTGCCCGGCGTGGTTGATGACCGTGTTCGGCTGATCCACGCGCAGCACGCCGTCGCGGCCTGTACCGAGCCCGAAGGTGTCCGGCTCGGCCGCGGCGACACCCGCGGCGAGCAGTCCGAGCAGGGAGAGGAGGATCCGCATGGGGCTATGGTGCCCCAGTCTCCCGACATCGGTCGAGCTTCGGGATCAACCGATTCTCTTCACGATGAACACACAGTGTGGTGCACCCTCGTGCATGCACTGCTTTTCCTGCACGTCCACGGGCTGCCGCAGCTCGCTGGCAAGCCCGCGGACAAAGCCGATCCCCACGCCGCACAGCCTCCGCGGCGAGGCATAGACGACTCGGGTCGTCATTGCGTCCAAGCGCTGGCACTCGAGTCTTGGCGGTGCCGCGTTGGGATCCCGGCGCACCCGCTCATGGATGCGCTCCGCATGCTCCACGATGTCGAGGATGGTCCACTCGGGCTGAAGGAACGCCCGGTAGATCTTCAGCAACCCCGGGACCAGGAACTCACCGAAGTCCTCGAGCAGGAACCTCACGGAGCGGCCCGAGAGCCGGGAAGCAGCGCTCACGATCGCCACGGCCTCCTCGTCCGGGTAGCTCTGGAAGGCCAGGTACATCCTGGAGGGCAACCCCGCCTCCCGAAGCGCTCTCTCCCAACCCTGCTCGCCCAGGCGCGCCTGCGCATAGCCGCGAAGCTGATTGAAGATGATGCCGTGCATGTACCTGCCTCCCTCGGATCAACCTGGATCCGAGGCGCGCCATTGCCACATACGCCGCTCACATCTTCTCATAGTCGCGTGTCATGCCCTCACGCTCTTTCCGAGAGCCGCCCCAGGTACAAGGCATTCACGGGGATGAAGAAAGGCTGGCGTAGCAGCCGAGGCAGGGAGCGCTTTTCAAGGCACAGGAGCTGGAGCGCATCCGCCCACTCCCCGAGTATGGCGACGGCGCGCACATCGGGTTCATCCCGGTAGAGATCATTCAGGTTGTGGACGAGGGCGCTGAGGTCTTCGACCTCCCAGCGCTCGGTGGTGTCCCCCACGAGCACGTGAAGCTCCAACGTCTTCCTCTCCCGCACATCCACGAGCTTGAAGCCACGCGCTGCCCCGCCCATGGCCTGGGTGAGCGGGCCCACGAGCTCATCCGGCCGCACGTCCAGCGCGACGGAGAGCCCTCCATGCAACAGGCCCGCGTCACACAGGCGCAGGAGCGAGACTTCAGGAGGCTCGCCAGGCACGAGCACCTCGGTGGCGGCCGCCGGATCCTTCAAGAGGCGCTCTCGGGCGAGTGTGTCAGCGAGGGAAGCCATCCCACACACCCTACCCTCTCACCTCGCTCCGGGGGGACGAGATGATGGTGGGAGGCTTCAGCACCCGACACACGCCGCCACGGCTCAAGTGTCCTCGCCACTCCAGTAGTCAACCTCGGAGGCCAGGGGCAGGAAGGACTGGAGGGTGCGCGCCGCCTTATCGCCTCCTGGAGCCGCGCCAGCGAACACGCCCACCTTCTTCGAGTCCGGGTACACGACGACGTCCGGCTCCTCCATGGTGGAGAAGGCGAGGTAGCGCAGAACCTCGAGTCCGTCGTTGAAGAGCTGGTGCGCACAGCCCGCACCCGGAGGCAGCGCGACATAGTCACCGGCCTTCACCGAGACGGTCTCCTCACCCAGGCGAAGGCGACCGGTACCGGCGAGGACGTAGAGCGCCTCCTCGTTGGCGAGGTGGTAGTGGCGCGGCCAGGACTGCTTGCCCGGGGGCATCTCGATGAGGCTGCACCCCAGCTTCTTGCCCTTCGCGGCGGCGCCGAGCTGCTTGCGGCGGATGGAGACACGCGTGCCGTGCTGAACCTCGGCCCAGGGAAGGTCCTGCTCATGGACGACATGGGGATGGGACATGGTGGGGCTCCAGCTCAAGGGCGCGTCGCGAAGAGCGCGAACACGCGGTGGGGAATGGAGAGAGGCTCCTGCGGGAAGCGCTGCGAGAGGAGCGCGGCGAAAGCCTCGTCGAAGCGGGCGACCTTCTCCTTTGGGAGCGAGCCACCGACCTTGGCGCTCGCACGGATGCGGCCACGCCAGCTCTCGTGCGTGTAGGGCACCTCCACGTCGAAGGAGAACGACTCCAGATGCACATAGCCCGCGGTCTTCAGGTCGCGGAACCACTCAGGATACAGGCCGACGTTGTGGCCGTGGATGTACTGCGGGAGCGGGGGACCGGGGTTGAACTCCTCCATGAGGGCCTCGGTGACCTCCACCACGTTGCCGGGCGACATCACCCAGTCGAAGTGGGCAATGAGGATCCGGCCACCTGGAACGAGCACCCTCATGGCCTCGCGGGCGGCGGCGGCGCGATCGAACCAGTGCCAGCACTGGCCCGCGGTGACGAGCTCGAAGGCGCTGGATGGCAGCTCCGTGCACTCGGCGGGAGCCCGCCGGAACTCGATGGAGAGGCCCTGCTCGGAGGCGAGCCGACGCGCCCCCTCCAGCATGGACTCCGAGATGTCGAGCCCCGTTACCGTGCACCCACGCCGTGCGAGCCCCCGGGCGATCGTCCCTGTCCCCGTCCCGAGGTCCACGGCGCGCAGCCCCGGGTGCAGCATTCCTTCCCGCTCGAGCCGCTGGAAGAAGGCCTCGGGGAAACCCGCGCGGTGCTTCGAGTAGTCATCCACGGTCCGTCCAAAGTCCGCCAGCATGACCGTCTCCCTTCGCCTCCCTCTCTCATCTCGACAGTGTGTCGAGTCGAGTCGACAATCCCGCATTGGAGGCTTCGAGAATCATGGTGAAGCGGAGAGGTGGCCGTTCTCAATCTCGATTCGTGGATCGACATGAGGATCTCCTGACGGCCGCCGAGGCGGCTGCATTGCTGGGGGTGAAGCGGGCGACGCTCTACACCTATGTGAGCAGGGGACTGGTGCGGTGCGTCCCCGAGCCGGGCACCAAGGAGAACCGGTACGTCCGCATGGACCTGGAGCGCCTGAAGGCGCGCCATGACGCTCGAGCTGGCCACGCAGCGGTAGCCTCCGCGGCGCTGCGCTGGGGCGAGCCGGTCATCGACTCCTCCATCTCGCGGATCGGTGCGGCGGGCCTGGAGTACCGCGGACACCTGGCGGTGGAGCTGGCGACTCAGGGTCACTCCTTCGAAGAGGTGGCGGAGCTCCTATGGACAGGCGAGCTGCCGGGCGCTCCTGTTCGGTGGCCCGGGCCGGAGCTGCCGTTTCCTCCCTCTGCGCTCATGAGCCTGCTCCCACGTGACGCTCCACCGCTCGCCACGCTGTCCGTGGCAGTGCCCTTGCTGGGAGCCTCGGACACCGCCCGCTTCGCCGCGCCCCCGGGGCAGGAGCAGCTGCGAGCCCGGCGCCTGCTGCGACACATGGCCGCCTGGGCTGGCGGAGTCCGCGGGGCTGCACGGGTGACCCAGGCGCTCAAGGAAGAGACCGCGGCGGCCTCGCTGGCGAGGGCCTGGGGCGTGGAGGTGAAGCGGGCGGCGGCACCGCTCGATCGGGCGCTGGTGCTGTGCGCCGATCACGAGCTGAACGTCTCGACCTTCACGGCCCGCGTGACGGCCTCGTCCGGCGCGGACCTCTACGCGTGCGTGAGCGCGGCGCTGTCAGCGCTGTCAGGCCCGAGGCACGGCGGGTCCTGCGATCGCATCGAGGCGCTGATGCAGGAGACCGGACACCCGGAGCGAGCGGCCACGGTGGTACGCGAGCGGCTGCGCCGAGGCGAATCCGTGCCCGGCTTCGGGCACCAGCTCTATCCGCAGGGAGATCCGCGCACGCCGCCGCTGCTGGAAGAGGCGTGGGCGGTGCGTCCGGAGCCTGCGGCGGTGCGAGTGGTGCGCGCGGTCGCTGAGGCCATGCGTGAGGCGGGGCATCCACCGCCCACGGTGGACTTCGGGCTGGTGGCGCTGTCCGCGGCGCTCGGGCTCCCCTCCGGTGCTGCAGCAGCGGTGTTCGCGGTGGGACGCGCGGCTGGCTGGGTGGCCCACGTGCTGGAGCAGCGCGAGCAGGGCCACCTCCTGCGTCCCCGCGCGAGGTATGTGGAGCCCGCCTCCCGGCGTACAGCGGCGCATCCGGCGCGAGGGGAGCCGTTCTGAATCCAAGCCCTGACGCTCCGTCCAAGGTGTGTGACATCCGCTCCTGGAGGAGTCCCTTGGCTGCCCCCTCTCTACGCGTCCTGGCTCTGCTGAGCCTGCTCCTCGGCCTGTCGACGGCCTGCTCGGGAGATCTCGAGCCTGACGGCGCCGAGCGCTTCGACTTGCTCTTCACCTTCGACTCGAGCACTCAGGGCTGGAGCGGCGGCTTCACCGATCTGGCCCCCAGCCAGGTCAATGATGTCGGCTTCCAGTTCGAGCATCGCGAGCTCCCCGCCGAGACAGGAGTCCTCGGCGGCGCGCTCTTCGTCTCGGGCGCAACGTGAGCGATGACCTGTTCATGTTCGCCGCGCACCCGGTGACGGGGCTGCGGCCGGAGACCTCTTACACCCTCACCTTCGAGCTGGAGCTGGCCAGCAACGCACCCTCGGGCTGCGTGGGCGTGGGCGGCGCTCCGGGCGAGAGCGTCTACCTCAAGGCCGGCGCCGCGGTGCAACAGCCTGACCGCGCGCCGAGTGCCTCGGGCAACCTCATCCTCAACCTGGACAAGGGAGAGCAGTCCGCCGGTGGCGCCAACGCCCAGATGGTGGGCGACATCGCGAACGGCACGACGGACTGCAACGCTCCGGTCTACCGCCTCATCACCCGTGACAACCGGGCCAACCCGCTTCGCATCACCTCGGACAGCCAGGGTGCGCTCTGGCTGCTCGTCGGCACGGACTCGGGCTTCGAGAGCACCACCTCGCTCTACTACGACACGATCCGCGTCATCCTGGAGGCCTCCTGAGCGGCCCCCAGTGTGGGGAGGGGCCCCCGAAGGAGCCCCCCTCCCGCCTGCCCTACTCGCAGATCTGGCGGTCCGTCAGGCCGTTGAGGTGGCCCTCGGCGTAGCCCGTGAAGGACTTCGCGTAGAAGCCTCCGTCGAAGCTGCCGTTGCTGAAGTTCACGTCCGCGTTGGGTGCCAGCACCGTGCCCCAGAAGCCGAAGCCGTTGGCGCTGATGGAGGTAGCATCCACGAAGTTGTACAGCACTCCGTGCTGGTCGATGCCTCCGCCGAACGCGATGCCGAAGCCCGTGAACGTGGCCGAGCCACCGGCGATGTTGACCACCGCCATCGAGCCCGCGGGTGCTTCGATATAGAACAGCGTGGCTCCCGTGAACGAGCTGGCGTTCACCTCGAACACGTTCACCTCAGCATTCGTGCCCCTCAGCATGATGCCGCCCCAAGGCTCGAGCGTCGTGGTGCCGTTGGCCGCCAAGCCCGACAGCCGGGTGGACAGGTTGCGCAGCTCGGCGCCGCGTGCGGCGAAGTCGATGGGCGTGCCCTGCTCCATGGTGCCGCGCGGCTGGACCACGGTGGCATCGGAGCTGAGGCTGCCGCCGTACCGGGCATCACCCCAGACGCCGCCGTTGGTGAGCGTCAGGTTGCCTCCCGCCACGAGCGTGTTGGCGAGGTTGCCGTCCGCCAGCCGGTGACCCACCGAGAAGTTGTTCATGGTGATGTTGCCACCTGCCGCCACCTTGCCCTCCACGTCCGTGCCCAGGTTGTAGTCCTCCAGCACGAAGAGGTTGTACTCGTCCAGATCCACCTCGATGCAGGTGCTGCACGCGAGGTTCACCTGGCCCGAGCTCACGTTGTTGTCCTCGCGGCACTCCAGCTCGCGGCCGGTACCGGTGCCGTAGTCCGCCACCACGTAGATATTGGCGGTGCCGCCCGGAGCCGGGTGCAGCGCGAGCGTCGCGGTGGCGCTGGCATCCGCGGGGAGCACGTTGGGCAGCGTGGCCACCCCGAGCAGGGTGCCACCCGCGTTCGGGTTGCCATTGAAGAAGGCCACCTGGAGCCCCGCGGAGGCCGCGGCGTCACCCTGGTTGGTGATGCGCGCGCTCAGCGTGACGGTCTGCGCCGAGCTGTTGCACGAGCCCGCCACCTCCGACGCGACCAGATCCGCCGCCGCGAAGGGGCTGGTGGTGCCGGAGCCCTGGCTGTTGGAGCGGAAGGTGTTCAGGCCCGGCGTGCGCCAGTTGTCCACCGCGTACTGCGGGATGGTGCCATCCTCGTTGACGTTGGTGACGGAGTAGGCGTGCTGGTTCCAGATGCGGCGCGTGTTCACCCAGCCATCCCGCCGGTCCCTGAACACGCGGATGCCGTTGAACGTGCCGAAGCCGCAGGTGCTGTTGGCCGCGGTGACGATCTCCGCGTTGTTGTCGCCGTCCACGTCGACGATGACAGGGTTCTCGTAGGTGGTGCAGGAGCTGTGCGGCACCTGGAAGCGGACCGCTCCGGTGGCGCCATCGTAGATGCGCAGATGCGTCTCATCGGCATAGACGACCTCGGACCTGCCATCCCCCTCGAAGTCGAAGGTGGACGAGCCGGTGCGGTTGGAGCTGCCATCCTGCGTGACGCTCGACCACTTCACCGTGCCGTTGGTCTCGAAGACGGTGTACCGCGTGGCGCCAGCCACGCCGATCTCCGGCTGCCCATCGTTGTCAAAGTCCGCGATGTTGGGCGCGCCACCGGCTCCACCGCCAGGGATGTCCGTCGTCCACAGCAGCGCGCAGTTGTCGTCCATCAGCGACACGTGCCCCGACCACACCACGACGACCTCACCGTGGGGGTCCGCGTCGAAGTTGCCCACGCCCGCGAGGCCGTGGCCCAGCATGGCGTTCTGGCACTTGAGCGACCCGTTGGCGCGGTAGATGCTCCGGTCATTGATGACCTCCTGGAGGCCATCTCCATCGATGTCCGCGGCGAACGAGATGGGTCCCGTGCTGGGAATGCCTCCCATGCCACCGGCGCCCGTCCACTTCAGGGTGCCCGTGTTCGAGAAGACGTGGTTGCCGTTGAGGATCTCCACGTTGCCATCGTGGTCCAGGTCCGCGAAGGAGACGCCGCCCCAGCTGTTGGCGGGGATGGAGGTGCGGAACTTGAACGTGCCGTCGTGCTCGAAGCAGATGAAGCCGTTGCCGCTCTCCGGGATGGTGCACAGCTCCGGCCGGCCGTCGTTGTCGATGTCACCGGCCGCCATGCTGGCCGCGCCACGGACACGGTGGGCAGGGTCCGTCACTGTCCACAGCTCACTTCCATCCGCGCCGCTGATGGCCCGGACCACGCCATCGCGTTCGTACTGACTGCCCGCGAAGGCGTTGAACACCACGTCGGGGATGCCGTCGCCGTTCAGCTCCACCACCACCGGCGTCATCATCACCTGCTTGTGGTTGGGCAGGACGCTGCTGCCCGTCCATTGCCACTCCAGCTCAGGCTCGAAGCTGCCCTCGAAGGGCGGAACTACCTCGCACTGTCCGTCGACAGCCGCCTGTTGAGTGCCCAGCGTCTCACTGTCCGTCTCGACGCTGCAGGCCACTCCTCCCATGGCGGCCAGGACGGCGACCTTCAGCAACGCACTGCTCCGACTGCCTCTCTTCATGGACTGCCCCCTCTACGGTGAAAGCTTTTTACAGACTCCCGACGTTTCCAGGTTTCCAGTGTATGTGGTTTTTTCCGCCATGAAAAGCATTCCTGTGCAGAGCCATGTAGGAGACAGTGCGTCCACTCGAGCCTGGGCAGGAGGGCCCGCTGGAGAGAGACTGCCTGGGTGACACGGAACTATCCCCCCTGGCTCCTCGGCGCGCGGCTGCTCGGCACGGCGGCGCTCATCAGCGGGCTGGTGGTGACAATGCAGCGAGGGGTGGCCCCCCTGTGGGTGGGGGCCGCGTTGATTGGCGCGTTCCTGCTGCTGCGCGTGGGGAGCGAATGGGCACTGGCCCTGCTCTACCCGGACACCGAGGGGCGCAACCGGCGCTCCGCCATCCTCAACACGTTGATAGCGGCCGCCGTGGTGGCCTTCTGGTTCTACATGCGCGGGCGCCCGTTCTGAGGCGCCGGACGCGGGCTACACAATGAGCCGCCTCACTCCTCCGGTAAAGCAGGCGGAGGTGGATAGACCTCTCCGGGCTGCGCCGAGGAGAGGAAACGGAGCGCACGCTCGAACGTTCCAAAGGAGGGGATGTTCGCGGCCCTCAACGTAGGCAGGTCCAGCAACTGGGTCAGTGGGAGCTGGTCGAGCGTGGGCTTGTACGACTTCCCCTGCGCGAAGTGCTTGGAGAGCCACTCCTTGACACCTCGAATCGACTCAAAGTCACCTATGAACGAGGCTCCCGCGACGAGCCCCGGACGCTCAATCCCTCCTGGGGCCTCGAACCTCCTACCAGCCAGTTGCGAGACGCATGGGAGAAACCACGTCTCGAACTCGCGATAAGGCAGAACCACTGCCACCGGAAACTGGAGCTGGAGCGCCTTGATCCAAGCGGCTGTCTGAGGGCCTCGCTCCTTGGGACAGAGATCGTCCTCATCCCGCAACAGTAAGGCTCGTTCACACTGCCGCTTGGCGCGCAGGTGCTCGCACGCCTTGATGACTCCACTCTGCGTCAGGAGACCCTTCCCGCGAATGGGTTCTGGATCCCATGTCAGGTGCGGCAGTCCAAGCTCCCGCCACACTCGATGGACCAGATTGAGCGCCGCTTTCTTATCCCCGTGGCCCTCGACGACGAGATAGCCCTTTCCCACCGTCATCCCTCCTCGGACCGGAGACCTTCGGCACGCATCAACTCGCCTGCCGTAAGCAAGGACTGCTTGATCACGTCGCGTTGGTCCGCCGCCAGGGGAGCAATCTGGGTCACTCCCTCTCTCCGCTCCACGACGCGCACCTCTTCGACATCAAGCAGGTCGAGCAGCTCCGGGCTGTGGGTGGTCAGCAGGACCTGGCTCTTCTGAGAAGCCTGACGGAAGAAATCGTAAAGCACGGGAATGGCCCCCGGATGGACGGTGAGTTCAGGCTCCTCGACTCCGATCAGGGTGAGCGGAGGAACCTGAAGCAGCGCAGTGAGAATGCCCGCGCAGCGCAGGGTGCCATCGGACTCCTGGGAGGCGTCGAACCATCGCTCCCGGCGGCCCTCCTTTCCATGGCGGAATCTCACCGTCTGGTATCCCCCTAGCTGGGACACCTCGAGATCATCAATGTCGCCCACGATCCGCGTAAGCGCCGCGAGGAGATCCGGCTTCCACGCAGAGGCCTCCATGGCTTTGAGAATGGAGGTCCAGTTCTCTCCGTGCTCCAGCATGGGCCGCGCGGGGTTGGGCTTCTGCGGCTCGCGCAGCTTGTCCGGAAAGATCTGGTAGACGGCGATGCTCTTCAGCTCGGCGGCCAGCTCATGGAAGCGCGAGTCCCCTGCAATGAGGGGCAGCGCCAGCGAAGTGCGCTCCAGGGCTGGCTGTAGAGACGGCGGATGATTGACCCACTGCCCCTCCTTCACCTCGAAGCTATGGGGAGTCGAGGACCCGGACGGAGTCCAATTTGCCCACTCTGACTTGACGTAGAAAGCGCCCCCGCCCTCCTGCGCGAGGATAATGCTCCAATCTCCTTCTCCTTGAGGGCTCTTGATGGAGACGGACAGGGTGAGATCAAAAGGCCTGCCGCTGCTCCAGCGAATGAGCGAGCCGATTCCATTGCGCTTGGAGACGGCTGCATCGAGTCCCTCTCGCAGGCACTCCGACATGAAGCGCAGGGCGTCGCCCACGTTGCTCTTGCCCGAGCCGTTGATCCCCGCCAGCGCGGTAAGCGGCCCCAGTGTCAGGGAGCTGGACTGCCCGATACTTCGGAAGTTGCTGATGTAGATACGCTCGATCATCCGCTACCCCGCGCGCCGCAGATGACTGCGCGGCGGCTACACGTTGAAGCGGAAGTGCATGCAGTCGCCGTCCTGCACGACGTACTCCTTGCCCTCCACCCGCAGCAGCCCCTTCTCCTTCACCGCGCTCTCGCTGCCGAGCTTGATCAGATCCTCCCAGCGCATCACCTCGGCCTTGATGAAGCCGCGCTCGAAGTCCGAGTGGATGACGCCGGCCGCTTGCGGGGCCTTGTAGCCCTTGTGGATCGTCCAGGCGCGGCACTCCTGCTCGCCCACCGTGAAGTACGTCTGCAGGCCCAACAGCTTGTAGCCCGCGCGCACCACCTTGTGCAGGCCCGGCTCGCTCAGCCCGGCACTCTCCAGGAAGCCCGGCCGCTCCTGCTCGGGCAGCTGCTGGATCTCCGCCTCCATCGCCGCGGCGAGCACCACCACCTCCGCGCCCTCCTTCTGCGCCATCTCCTTCACGGCGCGCACGTGCGGCGACTCATCCTCCTTGCCAATCTGGCCCTCGGAGATGTTCGCCACGTACAGCACCGGCTTGTCCGTCAGCAGGAACAGCTCGTGGATGGCCGTGTGCTCGTCCACCGTGAGCTTCTGCGCGCGCACGGTGGTGCCCGCGTCCAGCCCCGCCTTGATCCTGTCCAGCAGCGCCAGCTCCGCCTTGGCCTCGTCGCCCGCCTTGCCGCCCATCTTCGCGTTGCGCTGGGCGCGCTCGCGGCGCTTCTCCACCGTCTCCAGATCCTTGAGGCACAGCTCCGTGTCCACGACGTCCCTGTCTCGCACAGGGTTCACCCCGCCCTCCACGTGGGTGACGTTGTCGTCCTCGAAGCAGCGGAGCACGTGCAGCACCGCGTCCACCTGGCGGATGTTGGCCAGGAACTGGTTGCCCAGGCCCTCGCCCTTGGAGGCGCCGCGCACCAGCCCGGCGATGTCCACGAACTCCAGCGAGGTGGGGATCTTCTTCAGGGGCTTGATGAGCGCCGACAGCTTGTCCAGCCGCTCGTCCGGCACGGGGACCACGCCCACGTTCGGCTCGATGGTGCAGAACGGGTAGTTGGCCGCCTGCGCGCCCGCGGCGGACAGCGCGTTGAAGAGGGTGGACTTGCCCACGTTGGGCAGCCCGACGATACCGATGGAGAGACCCATGACGGTTCCTTGAAACAGCGCGGGCGGCGGGCCGCTTCCCGGCGAGCCTGGCTAGGCGCGCGTGGAGGTGCTGCCGGAGACCGGCAGGCCCTTGACGAACTGCTCGGCCAGCGCGCGGTGCTTGGCGTCATCCATGCGCTCGGCGATGAGCTTGCCCGCCACCTCCATGGCCAAGTCCACCGCCATGGAGCGGACCTCGGCGACGGCCTTGGCCTTCTGGTCCTCGATCTCGCGCCGGGCCTGGGCCTTGAACTCCTCGGCCTCCTTGCGGCTCTTGGCCATCAGCTCCTCGCGGTACTTCTCCACGTCCTGCTGGTTCTTGCGCATCATCTCCGCGGCCTCCTGGCGGGCCTGGGCGATGGCCGTCTTCTGCTCGGCCAGCAGCTTCTCGGCCTCGGCGCGCTCGCGCTTGGCGCTCTCGATGGCGCCGGCGATCTGCTTCTCGCGCTCCTCCACCAGGGAGAGGATGGGGCCCCACGCCTTCCAGCGCAGCACGACGAGCACCAGCACGAAGGTGAGCAGCGTCCAGGCGATGAGGCCCGGGCGAACCTGAAGGAAGTCAGCGGCGAGGAGGAGGGTGTTCATCGGAGTCATCCTTCGCGGAAACGGCGGGAGGGAAAGCTAGGGGTTGATTGCTTCAACTGCACGGGGGCCTGCCCCCTCGGTGGGAGCAGGCCCGGAGCTCCTGCTCGAGCTTATGTCTTGGTGGCGAGCAGGATGCAGATCACCAGCGCGAACAGCGTGGCGCCTTCGATGAGCGCCGCGGCGATGATCATGGAGGTGCGGATGTCGCCGCCGGCGGCCGGCTGACGGCCCGTGGCCTCCATGGCGGAGGCGGCCAGCTTACCGATGCCCAGGCCGGCACCAATGATGGCGAGGCCGGCGCCAATGCCGGCCGAGAGGAACGCGAGAGCGAGGTTGGTCATGGGAGCACTTCTTCTTTCTTCGTAGGTAGGACCCACTTAGTGGGGGGGTCGTGATGCCCTTCTGGACTACCTCCGGCGGCCTTTCGAACCGCCGGGTTCTGGCCGGGGCCCCGCCGTTGCCAGGGCCCCGATAACTCGTGAGATGCCTCAGACGTGGTGGGCGCGGCCGTGGTCGTGGCTCTCGGCGCCCTCGGCGTGGCCGTGGTCATGGTGGTGGCCCATGGCCACGCCCATGCCGATAAAGAGGGCGGAGAGCATCGTGAAGACGTAGGCCTGCACGAAGGCGACGAACATCTCCAGGAAGTAGATGCCCATGGCGAAGGGCACGGCGACAATGCCCACCGCCGCGCTGCCCATCATGAAGATGAGGCCCAGCAGGAAGAAGATGACGATGTGGCCCGCCAGCATGTTGGCGAACAGACGCATCGTGAGGGCGAAGGGCTTGGTGAACAAGCCGAGGATCTCCACGGGGATCATGATGGGCCACAGCGCCCAGTGCACGCCGCCCGTCAGGTGCGCCAGGTAGCCGCCGAAGCCCGCCGCGCGGATGGAGGCCACCTGCGTGAGGATGAAGGTGCACGCGGCCAGGGCGCAGGTGACGGAGACGTTGCCCGTGGCGGTCGCCATCCACGGGAACAGGCCCAGCATGTTCATGAAGAGGATGAAGAAGAACGCGGTGAGCAGGAAGGGCACATAGCGCGGGCCCTCCTCCTTGCCGATGTTCTTGATGGCCAGCTCGTCCCGGACGAAGAGCACCAGCATCTCGAAGAGGTTGGCGGCCGCGCCGTGCGGCACCAGCCTCGACTTGTCGCGGTTGCTCCAGATCAGCAGCGAGCCCACCAGCAGCAGCGCCGCCAGCCACATCATCACCGTGTGCTTGGTGATGGACATGTCCAGGCAGCCGTTCATCAGCCCCGGGACCGCCGCGCCGTGCCCATCCGAGGAGGCCCCGGCGGGCACGTCGCAGGCGCCCGCCTTCAGGGGGATGAGGATCTGCGGCAGGTGGAACGTCACGTGCTCGTAGCTGCCGGGGATCTCGAACTCGTACTCAGGAGTGTCCGACACGTGGTGCAGGATGTAGCCCGCCACGTCCTCCTTCTCGCCCTCGGCTGGCGCGCTCGCGGCGAGCGCGGCTCCCGCGAACAGACTGGCGAACAAGATCATTGCCTTGCGCATCACTTGTCTCCGCCCGCCGCGGTTTTGGACGCGGCGATCACGTAGCTGAACTCCACAATCTGCAGCACCACGTAGGTGCCAAAGAAGCCGATGACGAACCCCCACGGCCCCATTCCCCGCGACACCATCGCGTACAGCCC
>Ga0247825_10001885_pt1 | contig 13881 bp, 17 predicted proteins | sample 13C_Vanillin_Day_FD_194413 | JGI IMG/M metagenome (GOLD analysis project Ga0247825, IMG submission 194413) | Soil microbial communities from agricultural site in Penn Yan, New York, United States - 13C_Vanillin_Day48 | ecosystem: Environmental > Terrestrial > Soil > Agricultural land | place...
GGTCTTGCCCGCGCCGTTCGGGCCGAGGATCACCGTGAGCCCCGGGCGCACGTCCAGCGACAGGCCGCGCAGCACCGCGAAGCCGCCGTAGCCGGCGCCGAGGCCGTCGATCTCGAGGTGGGCGAGCGGGAGGTCGTGCTTCATGCCGCCGCCATCTCGTCGCCGAGGTAGGCCTCGATCACCTCCGCGTTGCGGATCACCTCGGCCGGGGCGCCGTCGGCGATCCTGCGGCCCTGGTGCAGCACGATCACGCGCTCCACGTGGCGCAGCAGCAGCGTCACGGCATGCTCGATCCAGATCACGGTGAGCTCGAGGTCGTCGCGCAGGCGCCGCACGAGCTGCGCGATGGCGTTCACCTCGGTCTCGGTGAGCCCGGCGGCCACTTCGTCGAGCAGCAGCAGCTTCGGCCGCGTGGCCAGCGCCATGCCGATCTCCAGCAGGCGCTGCTGCGACGGTGTCACCGCGGCGGCGGGCAGCGCCGCCGCGGCGCCGAGGCCGATCAGGTTCAGGATCGTCGTCTCGTTGCGCAGCAGCGCTGGCGCGCGCCGCCCGCGGCCGGCGAAGTGGAGCCCGAACGCCACGTTGTCGGCCACGCTCAGCTCGGGGAACACGCGCGGCGTCTGGAAGGTGCGGGCGATGCCGCTGCCCGCAAAGCGGTGCGCGCCCGCGCCGGTGAGGCGCCGGCCGAGCACGAAGAGCTCGCCCGCATCGGGCCGCTGCACGCCCGACAGGGTGTTGAAGAACGTGGTCTTGCCCGCGCCGTTGGGGCCGATGATGCCCACCAACTCGCCGGGGCCGAACGCGGCGCTCACGCCGTCGACCGCCACGAGCCCGCCGAAGCGCACCGTGACGCCGCGCGCCTCGAGCAGCGGGTGCCCGTTCATGCGGCACTGCTCCGCACCGAGCGCCACCAGGCGCGCGTGTCGTCGCGCCAGGCGCGCAGCGTGGCCGGCCGCAGCGACGCGAGGCCGCCCGGCAGGTACAGCACGCAGGCGATCAGCAGCACGCCGAGGCCGATCATGTAGGCCTGCGGCACCTGCAGGCGCAGCGCCTCGGCGAGCAGGCTGAACACGAGCGCGGCGACGAGCGGTCCCCACAGCGTGGCGGCGCCGCCGACGAGCGCGATGAGCACGGTCTGGAAGCCGATGAACGGGTTGAACACGGTGGCCGGATCGATGTAGGTCCAGCGCACGCTCATCGCCGCGCCCGCCGCGCCGGCGAAGGCCGCCGTGAGGGCGAAGCCGCCGATCTTCACGAGGCGCGTGTTCACGCCGAGCGTCTGCGCGCGCTGCTCGTCGGCGCCGATGCCGGCCATCGCGAGGCCGAAGCGGCTGCGGCGCACAGCGATCGAGACGACGATCGCAAGCAGCGCGAGCGCGAGCATCGTGAGGTACACCGTGTCGCGCTCCGGCACCACGGTGAGCACGCGGCCCACGGTGCCGGTGACCTGCTTTTCCCAGGTGGTCACCGCGTGGCGGATGAGCTCGGTCATGCCGAACGTGAGCACGGCGAAGTAAGTGCCGCGCAGGTGCAGCACGGCGCTGCCCATCAAGACGGCGACGGCCGCCGCGACAGCCGCTCCGATCGCGATCACGGCCAGCCAGGGGAGCCGGTCGAGCAGCAGCGCGCTCGCGTAGGCGCCGACGCCGAAGAAGGCGGCGGTGGCGAGCGAGAGGTAGCGGGTGGTGCCGCAGAAGAGGCTCCAGCTCGATGCGAGCGCGACGTACATGAGGCAGGTGAGCGCCATGGACACGGCGAACTCGCTGCCGTAGTGGGGCACGGCGAGGCCCCAGCCGGCGAGGGCGAAGAGGACGAGGAGGTCGCGGGACAGGGGCTTGTCCATGGTCATGTGGTCTTGCTCTGCATCGGGGGGCACCGCGGCTGAATTCATCGCTTGCTGAACAACCCGTTCGGCCGCCACAACAGCACCGCAATGAACACCCCGTACGACAGCAGCGACTTCAGCGATGGGCTCGTGTAGTGCATGCCCACGGCCTCTACCACTCCCAGCCCCAGCCCGCCCGCCAACGCCCCGCCCATGCTGCCGAAGCCGCCCAGCGTGATGACGATCAGCGCTGTGACCGTGTACGGCTCGCCGATCGAAGGAGAAATGGCGTAGGCCATCGATAGCAGGCAGCCGGCGACCCCGGACAACCCGAGCCCGATGCCGAACATCAGCGGATGCAGGCGTTGCGTGTCGATGCCCACGAGCTGCGCCCCGGTGGGCGACTGCATCAGCGCACGCACGCCCTTGCCGAGCAGCGTGGTGCGCAGCACGACGATGAGCGCGATGCTGAACGCGAGCGCGAGCGCCAGCAGCAGCAGCTTGTTGGCCGCGAACTGCGCGCCGCCGAACGCCACCGGCTGCGTGAGGTAGTCGTAGCCGCGCAGGTCGCCGCCCCAGGCGAGCTGGGCCAGGTTCTGCACGATGAACAGCAGCCCGAAGCTCACGATGAGGCCGCGCGCCTCGAACACGTCCACGTTCGGCGACGTGCGTGCCAGGCGGCGGAACACTACGCGGTGGATCGCCAGGCCCGCGCCCGTGAGCAGCGCAAAGACCACCGGCACCATCAGCAGCGGCGACCATCCGAGCGACGTCTGCGCCATCCAGGCGAGGAAGGCGCCGACCATCAGGAACTCGCCATGCGCGATGTTCAGGATGCGCATGAGCCCGTACTGCAGGTTCAGGCCGAGCGCCACGAGCGCATACACGCCGCCGGTGACGAGGCCGGAGGCGATCAGCTCGGTCCAGGCGCCGGCAGTCATCCGCGCGGGTCAGGTCCAGGCGGGCTTCGTGACGATCAGCGGGGCGGTGGCGATGGGCTTGGGCCACACCACCTCGAACTCGCCCTTCTGCCATTGGCTCACCGAGCCCGGCGTGCCGATGTTCTCGCTGCCGGCGAACTTGATCTTGCCGAGGATGGTGCTGTGCTCGTTGCCGGCCACGTAGTCGCGGATCGCCTTGCGGTCGAGCCCGACCTTGCCGACCGCAGCGCCGAGGATCTCCAGCGAGGCCCAGGTGGCGCCGCTGGCCCAGCGGTCGGGCTCCTTCTGCGCGCCGAATTTCTTCACGTGGGCGTCGAAGTAGGCCCGCGCGCCGGGGCTCGTGCGGGCGTTCCACGAGCCCATGCCGAGCACGCCTTCGGCGCTGCTGCCCATCACGTTGCGGTAGAGCTGAAAGGCGGTGCCCACCGAGGCGTAGAAGAAGCGCGGGTTGAAGCCGATCTCCTTGCTCTGGCGGCTCGCGAGGATGGTGTCGGGCGGGTAGGTGAGGCCGATGAAGGCGTCGGGGTTCTTGTCCTTCATCGAGCGCAGCACGGGGCCGAGGTCCTTCACCCCCAGCGGGTAGCTCTTGTCCTCGACGATCTTGATGCCGCTGCCTTGCAGCGCCACCTTCAGCGCGGCGTAGTTCTCGAGGCCGAAGAGGTCGTCGACGTAGATCACCGCGGCGGACTTCGCGCCGTTGGCGCGCAGCATGTCCACCAGCGCATCCATCATCGGCTTGGGCTGCTGCAGCATGAGGAAGAAGTAGGGCAGCTGCATCTCGACGAGCCGGCGCGACAAGGCGGTGGGGGCGAGGAACGGGTAGCCCATGCGGTTCGCCAGGGGCGCCACCGCGAAGTTCGCGTTGCTGCCCCACGGCGGCAGCACGAGATCGACCTTGTCGCTGCCCATCAGCTTCTCGTAGGTGCGCACGCAGGTCTCGATGTCGCTGCGGTCGTCGAAGCTGATCAGCTCCACCGGCCGCTTGGTGCCCTTCACGTTCAGGCCGCCCGCGGCGTTCACCTGCTCGGCCCACAGCAGGTAGTTGGGCTCCTGGCTCACCTGGGCGCCCACCGCCCACGGGCCCGTGCGGGCCATGGCGTAGCCGATGCGCACCGGCCCGCCTTGCGCGAGGGCGGGCAGGGCCACCGCGGCGGCGCCGGCGGCCAGGCCCTGGACGACGGTGCGGCGCTTCAGGGCGGGGGAAGGATCGCGCGTGCTCATGGGCAGTCTCCGGAGGTTGTTGGAGTGGCGGCGAATTCTTGAGCCGGGCGGCCGCGCCCGCTTGCCTGACCGTGCACGACCGCTTGTCGATCCGTGCACGCGGCGTCCGGACTTACCCGGTGCGCGGCCGGCCGCCGCGGCGCCCAGAATTCCGGCATGGGCGTGAAGGCCGAAGCGATGAGCACCGACGCCGTGCCGAGGGCCGAGCGGGCCGGGCTGTGGTCGGACTGGATCGCGCGGCTGTTCCAGGGGCTGCAGGGCGACGTCTACGGCGACACCGACTTCGACGGCCGCATGACGCGCGTGCGCGCCGGCGACGTGCTGCTCACGCACCTGGAAGCGAATCGCCACCGCGTGCGCCGCACGTCGTCGCTGGCGCGCGCCACGGAGGAGCCGTACCTGAAGATCGTGGCGCCCTGGGTGGGCTGCGCGGGGGTGGAGCAGAAGGGGCGCGAGGCCTGGGTGACGCCCGGCCAGTGGAGCATCTACGACACCACCGACAGCTACGCCATCGCGAACCCCGAGCGCGTGGAGCACCTGATCGTGATGGTGCCCAAGCAGCGCCTCGTCGAGCGCGGGCTGGCGCTGGATGCGCTGATGGCGCGCCGGCTCGGCGGCAGCGGCGGCGTGTCGCGGCTCGCGCTGGAGACCATGCGCAGCGCGTTCCGCGAGCTGCCCGGCATGCCGGAGGAATCGGCGCGCGGCGTGGGCGACGCGATCACGCAGCTCGTGCACCTGTCGCTGCTCGACCTTGCCGGTCTCGGCACCGCGACGACCCAGCGCGAGGCGCTGCGCGAGCGCATCAAGCGCCACGTGGCCGAGCACCTGGGCGACCCGGGGCTGTCGGTGGACGCCCTCGCGCGGGCGCTCAACTGCAGCCGCCGCCAGCTCTACAACGCATTCTCGGAGGAGCCCGACGGCGTGGCCGGCTACATCCTCGCGCGCCGCCTGGACGCCTGCCGCCAGGCTTTCGACGACCGCGCCAGCCGCCGCTCGATCACCGACGTGGCGCTCGCGTTCGGCTTTTCGAACATGGCGCACTTCAGCCGCGTGTTCCGCAGCCATTTGGGGATGTCGCCGAGCGACTACCGGCGCGCCGGGGCGGGGTGAGGGTCGTCAGCGGGCCGCGGCGCTTCGGTAGCTGAAACCGAGCGCCTCAGCAGCGATTCGCAGTCGCTTGTCGCGGGTCCAGAGGGTGGCGCCGTTCGTGAGCGCCGTCGACGCGAGCAGGTGGGCGTCCACGTAACCGATGCCTTTGCCGTGCAGCCGGTGTCCGTCGATGAAGCCCAGCACCTCTTCGGCTTCTGCAACCGTGCTGCCCGGCAGTGCCTGAAGCAAGGCGATGATCGTGGGCCGGTCCTTCAGCGTCCCGCAGGCAATTTCTCCGACCACGAACGGATGCATGACGATGCGACCCTCCTGCAGCAGGGCGGCCAAGTGCGCATCGCCCCGGCGGAAATGGTCGACCCAGACCGACGTGTCGGCCAGGATCAAGACGGGCGCCTGCGGGGCGCCGCCTTCAGCTCGCGTTGGCTGCCGCCGAGCTTTGCGAGCCGCCGGGCGCTCTCGCGTTCGATCAACGCCTTCAGGCCTTCGCGCACAAGGGCGGAGCGGTCCATCGGCCCGGCCAGGCTGGCTGCCTTGGCGAGCAATTCGTCTTCGATCGTGATGGTCGTGCGCATGGCGGTCAAGGCCGGGGGGTGGGCATCGAATCTAGCATCTTTTGATGCTGATTTCGATGCGGCCGCTCAACGGTTCCCGGATCCCCACGCCGGCACGCGCTGCTCCCGCGCCGCTCTGATCGCCTCCTGGCGTCGGCGCTCGAACGACGCGTCGGGCGCGGTGGGCGCCGGCGCCGCACGGGCCGTGAGCTGCGGCGCCTCGCGCGCCGCGGGGGCATCCTCGATCGGGCGCACGTACACGTCGGTGAGGTTGGCGAGGTCGGTCGACGCGGTCACGAACAGCGGGATGAAGCGGCCGGCCGCGCTCGCGAGACCGAAGTAGTCGCCGAGGAAGAGGCCGCCGGCGTTGGGCGCCTGCGCCATGTCGAACGGGCCGGCGACGCGCTGCTCGCGCCACGTGGCGCCGTCGGTGGTCGTGAGCAGCCAGGCGTCCGCGAACAGCGTGTCGGGTGCCGCGGTGTCGCTGCGCAGGTCGTAGTGCAGCACGCCCAGCGTGCCGTCGGCGCGCACGTGCAGCGTGGGCGTGAAGGCCGGCACCGACGGCGACTGGTTGACGGCCACCGGCGCCGACCACGTGAGGCCGCCGTCGGTGGAGCGCGACAGCGCGATGGCGTCGCGCGCGCCGGATGAGAAGCGGGCGTCCTGCCAGGCGACCCACAGCGTGGCGCCCGGGCCGCCGGCGACGCTCGGCAGCGTCGATCCGTCGCGGATGGCGCGGCCGGTGGTCGGGTCGCGTGCGCCGATCGCGCGCAGGTCGTCGATGAAGACCGGCGCGCTCCATGTCGTGCCCTGGTCGGTGGACCGGATCAGCCCGATGCGCGCCGACAAGACTCCGGCCACCTCGTCGATCTGCGTGAACACGTTCACCAGCGTGCCGCGCATCGGGCCGTCGGCGATCACGACGATGCGGTTGCCGATGGTCTGGCTCGTGCCCGGGCTCGCGGGGGCGTAGATCTCCCGCGCGGGCTCCCACGACACGCCGCCATCGGTGGAGCGCGCGAACAGGGTCGGGCCGCGGCCGAGGCGGTCGAGGCGGTCCCACGTGGCGTAGACGAAGCGCGCGTCGGTGGGGTCGGCGGTGAGCGTGTTCTTGTCGTTGAACAGCGTCTCGCCGTCGAGCACCAGCGTCTGGGTCGGGCCCCAGGTGCGGCCGCCGTCGAGCGAGCGCGCCACCAGCATCGCGCTCGACGAGCCGGCCTGCAGCGACCGGCCGTTGAAGGCGAGCGCCATGAAGTAGGCCGTGCCGTCCGGGCCGAACTCCACCCAGGGATCGGTCGTGCGCTCGTAGTCGCCGCCGTTCGCCGGCGTGCCGCCGCCGCAGCGCGACATCGGCTGCAGCGTGCGCTCCCACGTCTGCCCGCCGTCGCTGGACACGGCGGTGACGACGGCACGTGCGCCGCCGGCGTTCCAGCGGTCCTGCTGCCACGCAGCGACGAGCCGGTTCGGGTCGGTCGGGTGGCGCGCGAGCGAGGGCTCGACCTCGGCGTTCGCATAGACGTTCCCGGGGGTGTTGCCGCCGGTGCAGCCGGCGGTCACCGACGTGTCGCCGCTCACGCGGACCGTGCCGAAGATGTCGGGGCCCGGGTCGTCTTCACCGCTGCCTCCGCCACCGCAGCCGTGCAGCCAGAGCACGGGCGCGAGCGCGAGCGCGGCAGCGGCGAGCGTGGCGAGCTTCGGGCGCATGCGGGGCAGGATACTGGGCCGTGAGGTTCTCGAGGTCGGGGTCTCCACGGAGGGGCAGCCAGCGCCGGTGTTACCATGGTGTCACCCATGACGGTCCCGGCCATGACCACCACGTCACTCAAGCTTCCCGACGACCTGAAGGCGCGCGCCGCCGCCGCTGCCGAGCGGCTCGGCGTGACGCCGCATGCCTTCATGGTGGAGGCGATCCGCCAGGCGGCCGCAGCGGCAGAAGAGCGGGCCAAGTTCATCGCGGCGGCGAAGGCAGCTCGCCGGGCGACGCTCAAGCAGGGCACCGGCTTCGATGCCGACGAGGTGCACGACTACATCCGCGCGCGCGCCGCCGGAGCCCCTGGGCGACGCCCGAAGGCGACGCCTTGGCGCGGCTGATCTATAGCCAGTCTGCGCTCGAGGATCTGGAGCGGCTCACCGACTTCCTGCTGGACCACGATCCGGCCGTCGCCGTGGCCACGGTCGATCTCATTCGAGAGGCGGTGGGCGTGCTGTCGCGGCATCTCCTGATCGGCCGACCCGTGGACACCCCGCTGCGCGAACTGGTGGTTTCGCGCGGCCGCTCCGGTTATGTCGCGCTCTACAGCGTGGAACGTATCGAGGATGTCGTGCTCATCCTCGCCATTCGCCACCAGCGCGACGCGGGGTACGCCGCCGCCGAGCCGGCGTGACTACCTCGGCCGCCGAAGCACCACGAGGTTCCCTACCGACACCTGCACCGGCTCGTCGCGCTGGTTGAGCGTGGTGGTGCGCATCTTCACCATGCCCTGCTGCGGCCGCGACTTCGACGGCCGCACCTCGAGCACCTCCACCTCCACGCGCAGCTCGTCGCCCGGGCGCACCGGGCGCGGCCACTGCAGCTCGTCGAAGCCGGCGCCGACGATGCCGCCGGCCGGCTGCAGCTCGCCCTGCACCAGCAGGCGCATCGTCATCGCGGCGGTGTGCCAGCCGCTGGCGGCGAGGCCGCCGAAGATGGATCGGGTGGCGGCGGCCTCGTCGAGGTGGAAGGGCTGCGGATCGAACTCCGCGGCGAACGACTTCACGCGATCGACCTCCACGCGCAGACGCGCCGGGCCGGCATAACGCTGGCCGGGGGCCAGGTCTTCGAGGTAGTGGATGGTGGTGCTCATGGGTCGTGCTCAGTTTTGATCGAAGACGAGGCAGGTGGTGGTGGCATGCGCGTAGAGCTTGCCGTCGGGCCCGACGAGCCGGCCCTCGGCGGTGGCGACCTGCCGGCCGCCATGCACGAGCCGGCCTTCGGCACGCACGAGCGGTACGGCGTCGGTGAGCGCTCGCACGATGTTCAGCTTCAACTCCAGCGTCGTGTAGCCCTTGCCGGCCGGCAGGCTGGAGTGCACCGCGCAGCCGACGCATGAATCGAGCAGCGTGGCGAACCAGCCGCCGTGCACGCTGCCGAGCGGGTTGTAGTGGCGGCGACCGGGGCGGCCCTGGAACACCGCGAACCCGGGTTCGACATGCACGAGCAGGAAGTCGAGCGTGTCGCTGATCGGCGCGCGCGGCAGCTCGCCGGAGGCGATGCCCGCCAGCACCTCCATGCCGGTGCGGCCGGCAACCTGCTCGCGCGTGGCCACGCCGATCGAGCTGTTCGGGCGTGAGCGCAGGGCTTTCTCGTCGGCCTCCCAGCGGGCCAGGGTTTCTTCGGCAGTCATTTGCATCACTTGCATATACAATACTTGTGCCTACAATAGACGACATGGATGCCCGAGTCAAGCCGCGCGGCTGCACGAACCTGAAGCTGAGGCAGCTCAGCCGGCTCGTGAGCCGCCACTACGACGCGTTCGTCGCGCCCACGGGCTTGAAGAACACGCAGTACTCGCTGCTCTCGCACGTGGCGCTCGCGGGGCCCATCCGCCCGAGCGACCTGGCGCAGCGCATGCGCATCGACGCGTCCACCTTGACGCGCAACCTCCAGCCGCTGATCGCCCAAGGGTGGCTCGCGCTCGGCCCCGGCGAGGACGCGCGCAGCCGCCTGGTCGCGGTGACGGACGCCGGCCGCGCGAAGCGCGCGGAAGGGCAGCGGGCGTGGAAGCAGGCGCAGCTCGCGCTGAACGAGCGGCTCGGCGAGGCGCGCATCGTCGCGCTGCACGCGCTGGTCGACGAGTGCATGCAGAGCCTGGAAGAGGCGGGCGGGTAAGGCCCCTGTCGCGAGTGGCCGAATGACGCACTCGCAGCTGCGCCCCACGCCGGCCGAGCTTTCCCAGGCCTGGCCGGCGTGGCCGTTGCCGCTGCTTTCGGGGCTGATGCCGTTCCTCGCGACGCTGTTCGCCTACACGTTGTCGGTGCGGCTCGGGCTCATCGAGGCCTGCAACCCGTTCGTCGACGGCTGCGTATCGATCAGCCGCGCGGCGCGGCATGACCTGCCGAACCATGTGTTCCGCGCGCTGGTGCTGCCGGCGGCGGCCGTGCAGGCGCTTTGCTGGCTGCTGTGCGGCGCATCGCTGCGCACCTTGGGCGCACCGCCGACGCGGTGGTTGCGCGCGCTGCCGTGGATCGGCCTGCTGGCGTCGCTGTTCCTGGTGCTGTACGCCACGTTCCTCGGCACGGAGGGCGCCGCGTACCGCTGGATGCGGCGCTACGGCGTCGTGGGCTACTTCGGCGGCACCTGCCTGGCCATGCTGATCGCCAGCGGTGCCGCCCGGGGCCTGCCGGTCCGGCCGCCGCATGCCGCAAGGGCGATGCTCGCGATGGCCGTCGCGCTGCCGCTGCTGGGCCTCGTGAACGCATTCGCGCCGCTGCTGCACGACGACCGGAAGATCGAAGCGGCGCTGCAGAACATCACCGAATGGTGGGGAGGCCTCGCCTTCACGCTCTTCTTCTTCGCCATGGCCTGGCTGTGGCGCGCTGCGCGCTTCGAGGTCCGCTTCGCGACGGCCGATGGCGTAAACATCGAAGCGCGTGCCCGGCCTCCCTAGTCGGGAGTCTGCGCCGCAGCCAGCATCGCTGGGGACAAGAGTCTGCTGCGCAGACTCTTATCCCCACACTTCGCGCGCCGTCTCCACGATCAGCGCCAGCTTCTGCCGCTGGGCCTCCACCGCGATGTCGTTCCCGTGCACGGTGCTGGAGAACCCGCACTGTGGCGACAGGCACAGCTGATCCAGAGGCGCGTGCTGCGCGGCTTCGTCGATGCGGCGCTTGAGATCGTCCTTCTTCTCCAGCGTGCCGAACTTCGTCGTGACGAGGCCGAGCACCACGGTCTTGCCCTTCGGCAGATGGCGCAGCGGCCGGAAGTCGCCGGAGCGCGCGTCGTCGTATTCCAGGAAGTACCCGTCGACGTTCATCTCGGTGAGCAGCGCCTCGGCTACCGGCTCGTAACCCCCCTGCGCGGCCCAGTGGCTCTGGAAGTTGCCGCGGCACAGGTGCACCGCCAGCGTCATGCCCTCGGGCTTGCGCGCCACCACGCGGTTGATGAAGGTCGCGTAGCGGTGCGGCAGCTCGTCGGGATCGTCGCCGCGGGCGCGCGCCGCCTCGCGCATCTTGTCGTCGCACAGGTAGGCGAGGTTGGTGTCGTCCATCTGCACGTAGCGGCAGCCCGCGTCGTACAGCGAGCGCAACTCGTCGCCGTAGGCCTTCGCCACGTCCTCGTAGAACTCGGGCTCCAGTTCGGGATAGGCCTCGCGGCTGATGCCCGCCCGGCCGCCGCGGAAGTGCAGCATCGTCGGCGACGGGATCGTCACCTTCGGCGTGAGCCCGGGCGCCACCTGGCTCTTCAGATACTCGAAGTCGGCACGCTGGATGTCGCGCGCATGGCGCACCTTGTCGACCACGCGCATCACGGGCGGCGCCAGCTCCTCGCTGCCGTCGGGCTTCTTCACCATCACCGGCGCATCGCACTTCACGCCGTCGAGCTGCTCCAGGAAATCGATGTGGAAATAGGTGCGGCGGAACTCGCCGTCGGTGATGCCCTTCAGCCCCACGTCCTGCTGGAACTTCACGATGCCGGTGATCGCCCGGTCTTCCACCTCGCGCAGCGCGCCGCGCGTGATCTCGCCCTGGCCTGCCTGGGCGCGGGCCTCGAGCAGGAACTTCGGACGCAGGAAGCTGCCGACGTGGTCGGCGCGGAACGGCGGGCTCAAGCGGTTGCTCATGGAACGTTCTCCTGGCGCGGGCGCCTGTGCGACTGTGAATCTGCGATTCACCGATCTTCTGCACCGCCCGCGAGCCGATCGAGCCGGGTATTCCCGCATGTCCGGCGCCGTCGCCATCGCGCCGGTGCCCACCACAATCGGCGCGACGTGCAACGACAAGGAGACGATCGATGCAACGCAGAACCCTCGCGCTCGCACTGGGCGCCATGCTCTGCCTCCCGGCGCTCGCGCAGGAGCCGGTGAAGATCGGCCTCATCCTGCCGATGACCGGGCCCTTCGCCTCCACCGGCCGCCAGGTGGACGCCGCGGTGAAGCTGTACCTGGCCCAGCACGGCGCCACGGTGGCCGGCCGCAAGATCGAGGTCATCCTGAAGGACGACGCAGGCACGGCCGACACGACCCGCCGCCTGGCGCAGGAGCTGGTCGTCAACGACAAGGTCACCGTGCTCGCGGGCTTCGGCCTCACGCCGCTGGCCCTCGCCACCGCGCCGATCGCCACGCAGAGCAAGACGCCGATGGTGGTGATGGCGGCGGCCACGTCGAGCATCACCGAGGCGTCGCCCTACATCGTGCGCAGCAGCTTCACGCTGCCGCAGGTCACGCTCGGCATCGCCGAATGGGCGTCGAAGAACAACATCAAGAAGGCGGTCACGCTCGTCAGCGACTACGGCCCCGGCATCGACGCCGAAAGGACCTTCAAGGACCGCTTCACGCTGAACGGCGGCACCATCGCCGGCGAGCTGCGCGTGCCGCTGCGCAGCCCGGACTTCGCACCCTTCCTGCAGCGCGTGCGCGATGCCCAGCCCGATGCGTTGTTCGTCTTCGTGCCGTCCGGCGTCGGCTCCGCGCTGATGAAGCAGTTCACCGAGCGCGGGCTCGACAAGGCCGGCATCCGCCTTATCGGCACCGGCGACGTGACCGACGACGACATCCTGAACGGCATGGGTGACGCCGCTCTGGGCATCGTCACCTCGCACCACTACTCGGCCGCGCACAAGAGCCCGGCCAACCAGAAGTTCACCGATGCCTTCGCCAAGGCCGCCAACGGCTCGCGGCCCAACTTCATGGCCGTGGGCGGCTACGACGGCATGCGCGTCATCGTGGAGGCGCTGAAGGCCACCAAGGGCGCCGGCGGCGACGCGCTGCTCGCGGCGATGAAGGGCCAGGTGTTCGAGAGCCCGCGCGGCCCGGTGCTCATCGACGCGCAGACGCGCGACATCGTGCAGGACGTCTACATCCGCAAGGTCGAGAAGGTGAACGGCCAGCTCTTCAACGTGGAGTTCGACGTGCACAAGGCGGTGAAGGACCCGGGCAAGACGAGGTAGGCCGCGCACCTGCCGCCCGATGCTGACGCTGCTCTTCGACGGCATCGCCTACGGCATGCTGCTGTTCGTGCTGGCCGTGGGCCTGGCGGTGACGCTGGGCCTGATGAACTTCATCAACCTCGCGCACGGCGCCTTCGCGATGGCCGGCGGCTACATCACCGTGCTGCTGATGGACCGCGCCGGCGTGCCGTTCCTCGCCACGCTGCCGATCGCCTTCGCGCTCGTCGCGGCCGCCGGCGCGCTGCTCGAGCGCACGCTGTACCGGCGCATGTACGCCAAGCCGCACCTCGACCAGGTACTGTTCTCGATCGGCCTCGTGTTCATGGCGGTGGCGGCGGTGGACTGGTCCATCGGCTCGCAGCAGCAGATCGTCAAGCTGCCGGCCTTCCTCACCGGCCGCTTCGAGATCGCCGAGGTCGGCATCGGCCGCTACCGGCTCTTCATCGTGGCGGTGTGCGCGCTGCTCACCCTCGCGCTGCAGCTCGTGCTGTCGCGCACGCGCTTCGGCAGCCGGCTGCGCGCGGCCGTGGACGACCCGCGCGTCGCCTCGGGCCTCGGCATCGACGTGAACCGCGTCTTCCTCGTCACGTTCGCCGTGGGCTCCGGCCTGGCCGGGCTCGGCGGCGCGCTCGGCGCCGAAGTGCTCGGGCTGGACCCGACGTTCCCGCTCAAGTTCATGATCTATTTCCTGATCGTCGTCGCGGTCGGCGGCACCACGTCGATCACCGGCCCGCTGCTCGCTGCGCTGCTGCTGGGCATCGCCGACGTCACCGGCAAGTACTTCGTGCCGAAGCTCGGCGCCTTCATCGTCTACGCGCTGATGATCGCGATCCTGCTGTGGCGCCCGCAGGGCCTGTTCGTGCGGAGGGCCGGCCGGTGAAGGCCTCCGAGCCCGGGCAGCCGTCGCGCTGGAAGCCATGGGAACTCGCGCTCTTCGCCGCGCTGGCCGCATCCTGGTTCGCGCTGCCCACGCACGCGCTGCTCGCCAACGAAGTGGCCATCCTTGCGCTCTTCGCGCTGTCGCTCGACCTGATCCTGGGCTATGCCGGCATCGTCTCGCTCGGCCATGCCGCGTTCTTCGGCGCCGGC